>OFDC01000301.1_pt1 | contig 41354 bp, 34 predicted proteins | sample 1520941 | NCBI WGS metagenome assembly OFDC01 (sample SAMEA94258168, study PRJEB24077) | hot springs metagenome | biome: Aquatic biome; feature: Water | place: India | collected 2012-12-06 | depth 5 m | reverse complement strand
GCATGACCTTTGTGCCGGTCGCCGGGCAGCGCAATTGGCCTGAGCGTTCGGTCATCCGCTCGTCGGTCCAGGCCTGCAAATCGGCAAGGTTGCCGAAGACGCCGCTGTAGGGATCGAGGTACTCGCGGCAATCACGCACCGAGCGTTCAACCTTGCCCTTCGCGCGGGGCTGGCGAACCTGGCAGGCGTCGACATGGAAATGCATCTGGCTGGCGAAACGACGGTAGGTCGGGTTGATCTCTCCCCAAGCACCTGCGCCCTTCGACAGTGCCGTCTTCACATTGTCGATGCGCATCACCGCGGCAACACCGCCCAGGCGCTCGAAGCAGGCGAGATGACATGACTGCCACGCCAGCGCGTCCTTCGACCGCGACCACACGATCGCGCGCTTGCGGCTCCACGACAGCGTCATCACCAGCGCCGAGAGGTCGACCACTTCCTCGCCAAGCACCATGCCCGGAAACTCGGCCCAGTCGACCTGCGCCTGCGCTCCCGGCGGCGTCTCCACCCGCCGCCGCGCACGGATCGCCGGGGCCGGAAAGGTCCGCGACCAATAGCGCTGCACTGACTTCAGGCTCCCGGTATAGCCGTGCTCGCGCGTCAACCACTCGTGCAGCGCCGCGATGTTGACCGCGCCATCGCCGCGGCTGCTGCGCCAATGCGCGATCGCCTCGGCATGCTCGGCCGCCTTGCCAATCTGCCGACTCCGCCCGTCCACCGCGCCTTCAGCGCGCCGGCGGCGATGATAGCGAACCGCTCCTTCCGTCACTCCCAGCAGCCGCGCCACTGCGCTCTGCGTCTGTCCTTGCTTCAACAGCACACTCATCGCCGTCAATGCCTCGTCATCGAGACAACCCATCGTCCTCTCCCGGAAGACTACCCGCCGGGAGATCGATCAGGCCAAGGCGACAACTCGTAAAGGTAGCTGTCGCCTTACGGCCTCTGTGAACTGTCCTTCAACAGCGTGATCGCCGCCAGCCAGTTCGTCGGCCCCGGCGCCGACAAGATCAGTCTCACCGGTCGCCTCGTGCCAGAAGTGCTGGGCCGCTACGGTGCGCTCGAAACGCTTGTGGAGATGGCCGATACCGGCGATGCCTATCCGTTCATGGACGGGCGCGGGCAGATCCTCGGACACTTCACCATCGATCGCGTCGACGAAGGGCACGACAACCTGACCGAGGACGGCCGCGCGCGGGTGAAGGATTTCACGATCGAGCTGACCCGGGTCGCCTGATGGCCAGCTTGCCTATCACTGCCGCCTCATCGGCTTACGTCCAGCCCAAGGCGGCATGGCGGGTGACACTTGGGGCCGAAGACCTCACTGCCGTGATGGCGCCACTCCTGGTCTCGCTGCGCCTTTCGGAGAAGGACGGTGAAGAGGCCGACCAGCTCGAGATCGTGCTCGATGATTCGAAGGGCAATGTCGCCATCCCGCCAGAGGGCGCAACGCTGCAGGTGTGGCTGGGGTGGGAGCGCGGCACCGAGGTGACCACCGGTCTGGTCTACAAGGGCAGCTTCAAAGTGGACGAAGCGGGATACAGCAGCCCGCCCGATCGCATCACTCTCACCGCGCGCAGTGCAGATCTGGCCGAGAGCTTCCGCACCAGGCGAAACCGCACCTGGAGCGATGGCACGCTGGGTGATATAGTGGGCGTGATTGCGCAAGAGCATGGGCTGCAGCCCCGCTGCCACGAAAGCCTTGCTGCTCGCGCGATCAAGGTGGCCGAGCAGGCAAGCCGCAGCGACATGCAGTTCCTGCGCGATCTGGCGCGGCGCCACGATGCCAGCGCCGTGGTCAAGGCCGGCTGCCTGATCTTCGCGCCCAAGGGTGCCCGCACCACTGCCACCGGCAATGCCATTCCCGAGGCGGTCCTGCTGAAGGAACGCTGCAGTTCGATCGACTGGAAACGCGCCGCCCGCGAAAAGGCGCAGGATGGGGCCGAGGCCCAGTGGCACGATCCCGCCGAAGCCAAGCGCAAGACGGTCAGCACCGGCGGCACCAACCGCAAGCGCCTCAAGCGCACCTATGCCAGTGAGGCCGACGGCCAAGCCGCTGCCGAGGCAGAGACCAAGCGCTTAAAACGCGCGGCCGCTACGCTCTCTGCCAGCCTCGCATGGGGCAATCCCCTGCTCTCGCCCGGTGTTCGGATAAGGGCGGCCGGCTTCAAGTTTGAGATCGACACTACTCGCTGGCTGATCGCAACTGCCGAACATTCGATGGATGCAAGCGGACTCAAGACACAGATCGAGATGGAAGTCGCAGTTTGATTAATCGATGAAAAAATAGAAAATTTGCTTCGTTAAGACCGCACAGCTCCACCAGTTCACTGCGACAGCGATGACCCCTCGGCGCCATGTTTCCCCTTCACGCAGGTGCCCACATATAGACAGCAGAATATCCACTGCAGACCGAAAACTGCTAAAGCTCTAAGTATCTCTAACAGGCCGAATGGCGAGATCGGCAACCCTTCACAATATTGTAATTTGCCCCAGGCTTTTTGAATGGTAGTTATTTAGATAGGAATTGGATTTCCGTTCGTCGGCAGTGTTAGATACGGGGGGATTACCGTGCCTGAAATGCTAATCGTTAGGCGTTGGATGATCGTCACGTGGGCCGCACTTTTGCTGGGCTGTCTCTGCCTTGTGTTCGGAACAGCTTTTAACGGGGCTTTCTGGCGCAGTTGGACTGGCACGTGGGAGGAGGCTCCCGCTCTTTACCGCTTTCTTGTCCAAACTGATTTGGGAAGAGAGGACGCTGTGTCGGCATGGTATTCGTCTATGCTATTGCTTCTGATGTCGATTGTGGGTCTATTGTGTTGGGTCGCGGATAGAGAACCCGACTACCAACGAACAAGATTTGGATGGATCATCCTCTCAGCTATTTTTATGGCGTTGTCATTAACCGAACTTGGCTCAATACACGAAAGAGTACCGTCTCTGTCTGGCAACCTAGGGTTGTTAGCTTGGCTTGCGCCATTCTTCATCATGGTTCCCGGGTACATGCTTTTTTTCGCCTGGGTCCAATCCAAAAGGAACAGGGCTGCAGTTGCGTGGTTGACTGCCGGTGTTTTGATGCTCTCTACAGTTCCGGCCCAAGAGTATTTCGAAATTCACGCTTTCCAAAATCAGCCGGGGTGGCAAAGGCCAATGGCTTACCTTCTGCTTGAAGAGGGCACGGAACTGTTTGGCATGCTCTGCTGGATAGCAGCATTAGCCACTTTTCTTTGGGGGTTGGCAGTTCCGACCGCGGAAGGTCGGGCAAAAAGATCCATCGCATTGCCTGCCAAGCCAAAAGCACTTGTTGCTGTCGTACTGGCGCTCACGTTGGTTGCCACAGCGTCAATGCTTGCTGCCATCCGTTTTCTCACACCAAGCGATATCTTCGGAACTACTCAGAACTGGTTTCCGAGTGCAGCTATGTTTAGTGCTATGGCCCTTTGCTCATACGCTGCGTCAACCCAACCAGACCAAGCTGTAAGGTGCGCAGCGTGGCTCGCCGCTTTGACGTCGCTGGCAGTCTCTGGATACATTGGCAGCAACCTCCATGGACTTCATATTTACCCACAGCTCAGGTTCACCCTGTTGGGCCTCGTTATCGCAACGACATTCGCGACCCTTATGGTCTCCAAAGGCGGCCAGCAGATCCTGGCTTTCGCAACGGGGGCGCTGTTCGGAACCGTATTGCACTTGCAAGGCGATGCTGCGGCATTTGCTGCTCTTGGAGCTTCTGCTGTTCTGGTGATCTGCGCCTTTAAAGTTTTTGTCATCGGCAATCGAGGGACTGCGGCACCGTCGCCATGATAGGACGCTGAGGCGTTTCAAGCAGTAAGCAAAGTGGTCCTGTGCGAACGTCTGTGGGCTTGTTCCTTAGCGTAACAGCGCTTGATCTTCCTGCGGCATCAATCCTCCCATTCCGGGTCGGGGTAAAAGTCCGTTTCCGGGTCCGCACCTTCTGCTAGCAACGGCGCGCGTACGAAAGGTGAAGGATTAAGGTCCACGATCGGTACTTCGCCGTCGAAAGCCACCCGGATCCAGGCCCCGTGCTGCGCCTCCCGTTGGAAGACTGCCTGTATCTCCCGTCCCTGCCGGATCACTGCGCCAATGCGACCGCAGCGCTCTGCTGTGAGATAGCCGATCTGCACGCCGCGCTGGGAAAACACGGCTACCGCGTTCTCGTCCGATATGTTCTTCGGCTCCGGCCGCAGCTCGACAGGCTCACCGGGCTTGCACACCGCAATTTCAAACTGGCGATTGCTCTTGTTCTTGTTCGGATACTGCACGCCGACCACAGCAAGAGACATTGCAGGCACGGCCATTACTGGGGGCTCATATAGCTGGCGATCTCCTCGGCCAGCCTTTCCATCTCAATGGCAGGTTCGATTTCCTTACGCTGTCTGAGATCCTGGGCGCACCAAAGGACATCCTCAAGCAGGTCCCGCATGGCGTCGAACACATTGTCATAGCCAGCGCGAGCGAGGTGTTGGCCTACATCCTCGTCCTTCCCCGCGGCAATGGTCAGCCAGAACATGTCCAGCTTCGCCGTTATGCCGTGGTCCGGCTGCTCGTTTTGCATCGATCTTCCCGTTGCCAAGGCTGGTAACCCTTTGCCTGTGATCAAATCTTGCGCGCCACGCCAACCACGCGGCCGACAAGGTTCAACTCGCCATCGTAGGCAACATCGTCTGGCACGCTTGGATTGTCAGACAGGATCTTCACGCCGCCGTCAGGCATCGGTCGAAGCCGCTTGATCATGCCGAGGCCAGCATAGGTGCATGCCCATATCTGGTCGCCCATGGTGATGCGATTTGCCGAGGTGTCGATGATAACCACGTCGTTTGAATGGATAGTCGGCATCATTGAATCGCCGGCACCTTCGGCGAAATAGATCATCGAAGGCGGTGCCTTGGTGAAGGCGCGGATGAATGCTTCGGGAAAGAAGCGCATTTCCTCTTCAACAGGATTGTCGAGGTAAGTTGCCCCCATACCGAACGCGAGATCCAAGTGGCGGATCGGGACCAGTCCCCGTTCGGTAGCCATGTCCTCAAACGTCGGCCGAGCAACAGCAATGGCGCCGTCAGTCTTACCTCTCCCGGCCCCTACCTCGTCGCTGTCGCCACTAAGGTACTCAGGTGTGCAGCCAAGAAATTGTGCGATCTTGTAAAGGTGGACGCTATTCCTCGCGCCGCCACTCACCAGCTTGTTGATAGCTTGCGGTGACACACCAATCGCGCGGGCAAGCGCAGATTGGGAGAGACCACGCTGGTCAATCAGGTTCTTGATGCGGTCTCCCAGAATCATAGCCGCACCCTTGCAACTATGGTTGCAGAGACAAAGCCAAATCTGGTTGTTGACATCCGCAACCGAGGTTGGAGCACCTTCATCCATGGTTGAAGATTTGACTCCATTTGAAGCCCTGACCCTCGCGGTAGACCGTGCCGGATCACAGTCTGCGCTCGCGCGTTTGGTCGGCTGCTCGAACACCGCTGTCTGGAAATGGGTCCAGAGTTCCAAGCGGATGCCCGCCGAGTTCGTCCTCCGCGCCGAACAGGCCACCGGTGTTTCTCGTCATGTCCTTCGCCCCGATATCTACCCCGTCGAAGTGCCCCACGCTCCGCCCGCATTTCATGGCCTAGACCGTGGCCAGACCCACGTCTCTTTCCAAAACGGCGCCGTTTTGCACCTCAACAATGACATGGGAGCGATCGTATGAGCGGGCTCATGACCGAGTGGGCCGCTCACCTGCAGTGGATGCGCGAATGTGGCCAGCCCGACGCCTTTGAACGACTTCAAGAGAACCTGCGCCGCGCTGAAGTGGAAGAACCGGAATATCACAGGCAGGCAGCTGCCCGCAAACAGGCTGAGTTCGATGCGGCAGTCGACGCCCGCGTTGATGCCCGACTGCGCGAGCTTGGGTTGCTGGACGCTAATCAGGCTGAGGGTGTGACCCGATGATGCTACGCAGCTTGTCCCTTTCGGCCTGGTATCGCTCGGTCACGCCCGGTGTGAGCTTCCCGGTCGTTAGTGCCCGCGCAATGCCTTCCAACATTTCGTTGGCTTCGGTGGGACCCATCAACCGGGATTCCATCATCGCAGTTGTAAATCGCATTGCGAATTCGGTCAGCGCGCGGCCAATGTTTTCGTTTGTTACTGGCGTTTCAGAATCGGTCATCCCGGTAGTTTACACCGCTGCAACACCAAACGTCTCTTGCCAAAACATGGACTTTCGGCAACGCACCATCGGAGCCGCCGCATGACCAAGCGCCGCGAGCCCCTCACGTATGAGCGGACACTTGCCACCGTTGCCTTGCGCATCGGATGGGATACCTGCGCCGGGATCTGTGGCGTCGGTCGTCGCGCGATCAGCAACTGGTCAGAGCCCGACACGCAGGCTGGCATCCGCATGATCGACGCCGAACGGCTCGATCGCGCCTTCATCGATGCAGGCGGCGATCATGCTCCATTTCAGCAACTCCTGACCTTGCGCCTGGAGCTCGCCGAGCAGTCTGTTGCCAAGGCGGACTTGATGAAGGTTGCCGCCGAAGCAGCAAAGGAGACCGGTGAGGCCGTCTCCGCCATCATCGACGCAGCGGCATCAAACGATCCAGCCAAGCGCCGCCGGGCCCGAGAGGAAGGCGAGGAAGCCATCGCATCGCTGACTAAGGGCATCGCCGCCCTCGATGCCCAAGAGCGGGAAGGCTGATCGTCATGTCCGAGGGCACAGTCATCGCAACCGCAATCACCGAACAGCAGGCTGCTGCGATCAGCGAGGCTCCATTCTTCCACAAGGGCCGCGCCCGCGCGCGCTGCCCGCACTGCCAAAGCGCGGCCAATTGCCGCTCTAGCCGCGAGATCGCGATCACCAACCGCGAACTCTACTACGAGTGCACCAACCTGTTCTGCGGCCATGCCTGGAAGTCGAGCGAGATATACGAGCACGGCCTGCGCCCCAGCGCCATCCCCGACCCCAAGATCGAGCTGAAGCTGCGCGTGCCCAACCGGCAGGACGTGCTTGAGATGATGCGAGACCAGGATCCGGCCCAGCCTGAACTGTTCAGTGCCCTGCAACCCGATCTGCTGGCGCCCGACACCGGCTGCGGCTGACCGCACTTCCCATCCAAATTCCCCCGATGCGCTTTGCCGGACGCGATTCCGGAAGCGCTCCAGAATTGCCTCGGCACCTTGCCTGTTTCCGGAGAAATTCCATGCCGTCTGCGCAAACCCGGCCTCGCTTCAAAGCTGCCCCGCTCCCGACCGTGCCTTCGTTCCAATGCCAGTGCGGCACCGTTCATCACGCTGCCGACGGACGCCTGCCGGTCGGCTGGACGCAAACAGCCGGCGCAGTGTTTTGCCTCGATTGCGCACGGGCCGGCATTTCGTCCCGCGTGATCCGCAAGTCGAATGCACGCTCGGACCGTCTGCGCCTGCGCGGTGAAGTGATCGCACTGCTCCGGGAAGGACAGCGCTTGATGCCTCCGGGCTCGGAGCCGCGCATTGCGTGGGTTTCCCGCGTCAACGCACTCCTCGCCGATGTCAGCGCGAGCGCAGCGTGATGCGCTCTAGCTCCGCGGTTCTCACCGCAGTCCCGACCAGCGCTCACGTGTCGATCGACAAGGCCGAGCTCAGGCAACTGAGAAGCGAAGCCCTGCTCGCCCGCGTCCAGCGCGCAGAGTTGGCCGAGACGGCCGGAAGCTTCGGCATTGCCGCGGCAATCGTCGGTCTTGTCTGGATGCTGGGACGCTGCGGCCCGACCCTTCTTCCGTGGATGTTCCAATGAGCAAGAACCACTTCCGCGACTATTACCTCCCGCTGGCCGACGAGCGGTCCGATGGGGCCCTAGATCAGCAGCAACGCGAAGCGGCGGCCGCTGTTTTCCTGGCCCGCGTATGCATCGTAAGCTGGATCGCCGTGCCCAGTATCGTCGCGCTGACTGTCGCTGCGTGGGTGTACTGATGCCGGCCTATCGCTCTCCCGATGAAGGCGAAGTGCGCGAAGCCGTCGTGGCCCGTCTGCGACAGATGATGCCAGCGGCGCGCATCATGCACGAGGTCAACGCTGCCACCTTTGGCAACCGCATCGATGTGCTGGCGGTCGACAAGGCCGAGATCGTGGCGGTTGAGATCAAGTCGAAGAAAGACAAGCTTGATCGCCTGCCAGACCAGGTCAAGGCTATGACCGGCGTCGCGCATCACGTTATCGTGGCGCTGCACGAGAAGTTCTTGGTGGAAACGCCGACCAACCAGTGGGCCGCGCATACCGAGCGGGACGGCAAGTTCTACCGCGCAGCGTTGCCCGATGTTGTCGATCGGCTCGGCACCAAAGTAATGCCGTGGGTCTATCCCTTGAGCAACCGGGCCATCACTGCCGGGGGATACAACGATTATCTTTGGCGGGCGCCCCAGTCCGTTCTTGCCGAGGCGCTCCCGTCCGGCGCACTGAACATGTTGTGGCAGGCGGAACTCGTTACGATCTGCGCCCGCCACCGCGTGGCAGCCAATTCCCGGGCCACCATGGATTTCATGCGTCGCGCTCTGCGATGGCACCTGACCGGGGCCGAACTGACCCGCGCGATCTGCGCAGCGTTGCGCGCCCGGGACTGCATCGAAGCTGATCCCGCCATCCCATTCGATCAGGAGAGCCGCGATGCCGCGTAAAGCCGTGCCTCTAGCCCAACGTTATCGCGCCGCGCGCGAGAGCTTCGACCTGGCAATGCAGATGGGCTGCCTGCCCGCCCAAGCGCGCGAAGCCCGCCGCCGCGAAGATGCAGATCGCCAGTGGCGGGAGTCAGGCGAGCGCCTGCGCGCCGCGATGAACCGGCCACTTCGCCGTCAATCCATTCCGGCTCCTGTTGTGGAACCGGCCCTCACAACACCAGAGGCCCCGCGCCGCTGGTGGCTCGACTAAACCGGTCCCTTGAGACCCCGCCTCACGGAAGGACTCATCATGTCTGTACAGACTGCCGCTGCCCCACCTGCCACCGCGCCCAACAATGCGCTTGCAGATTACGACGATGCCAAGGCTCTTGTGCTGCATCATCAGAAAGCCTCGATCAGCTGGCTTCAGCGCCAGATGGGCGTGGGGTACAACGTCGCCGCGCGCCACGTCGAACTGATGGAAGCCGAAGGCGTGGTTTCTGCTCCCGATCACGTTGGGCGCCGCACGGTGCTTCAGCAGGCAGATGGCAAGCTGCAGAAGCTGGCCGAGGATCTGTATCGCAAGGGTGCGCGCATCCAGGCCAACTCCGACGGCGATGCGCAGATCACCATACCCATCGACCTCCCGGAACAGCATCGCTCCCCCGATGATCGGCTGCGCCTCCTGGTCGAACGGATCGAGCGCCTTGAGGAGGAAAAGAAGGGCATCGGGGACGACATCAAGGATGTCTACGGCGAGGCGAAGGCCTCGGGCTACGACGCCAAAATCATGCGTCAGATTGTCCGCCTGCGCAAAATGCGTCCCGACGATCGCCGCGACATGGAAGCGGTCCTCGAAACCTACAAGAACGCGCTGGGGATCGACTGATGCGCGCCGCGTTCCTCTCCCCGATCGCCCGCCCTGCGCTTCGCTTGAAACTAGATGTAACGCCTGCAGGGCATCAATATCTCGCCCAGTTTGCCGAGCGGACCAACGGCCTCAAGCCTAGCGCCGAACCCTTCCCCTTCGCCTCCCACCGCACCCTCGCCGAAGTCGAAGCGCAGAGTGGAGTTGCGGCATGGTCCTGAGCTGGAAACCCGACCGTTGCGCCTGCGGCGCGAAGCACCCCACCATTAGCCACACCGGCGCACGAGGGCCGTGGATGTGCTTCGCCTGCCACCGCCGTGCCAGAACCCAAGAGAGCCAATCAGCAGACCAAGGAGCCCTCCTGTGAGCGCCAACGCTGAATTCAAATCGCCCGGCCGTCTCCTCAAGCTGAAGGACGTGGTGGAACAGACCTCGCTTGGCGTGGCCACCATCTATCGCCGCATGAACCAGGGCACCTTCCCCAAGAACCGATCGCTTGGCGGCGGTCGAGTCGCATGGACCGAAGCAGACATCGAGGCTTGGAAGCAGCGTGCCATCAACGGGGACCTAGCCGGCCCGACCTGATGGCACGACTGATGGCACCAACACCGCTCCCGCAACATAAAAACACGCAAATACAAGGCTTTAAAATATGCGCGGATCATCCTACTCAGGGAGCCATTTTCTTCCAGACAATTCAGCGGCATGGCTCACCCCTCCATCGGGGCGCCGGACGTGTGTCGGCTTTGCCTTTGCCTCAGTGGAACACGCCCAATCGGCCCTGCAGGATGGCATCGAGCACTGCGGGATGGAATGGTTCGACGAACCGCAGCCTGATCCGGAACGCTGCACTTTCCTCCACGATCGCCGCCCGTGATTCGAGACCCGTGAAAGTCAGCCAAACCATGGTGCCCGGGCTCGGATTCTCCAGGCATGCGATCTGCGCGTGCGTGCTGGTCAATTCGTGGGCATTAACCTTGGCCCTGAAGATGCCGCGGCGATAGGCCGCCGGGATCGGGCTTTCAGGAACGGCCGGAGACCACGGAGAGCGGCGTGCCGTGCCGTTGTTCTCAAGCCACATTGCGCATCTCCGATCCTGTGTTTCCGACAGGATTGAGGACGGCCCGTTAACCGCAAAGTTCAGCCCGCAGGATCACCTGCGGGCCTTTACGTAGCGGAAATGAAAGCTGCACTTATCGCGAGGCTTGCGTCGCCATCGGTGCATTGCCGGTTACCAGCGGCTTGGCGCCGTCGCCCACGATGATGAATGCAGCCCAGTAGAATGGATGGGAAGTGTTCGGATCGTCCATCAGCTTTTCCTGAGCTCCCTCCAGAGCACTGGCGAGCTCCTGTCCGGGCTTCGAATCGATCACACCGCCGATCAGGCGCTTCGTCGCGTCGAAGTCGTCCGGCACCGGCCAGTGGCTGGCAATCACCGAACGCGCACCCGCGCCGACGAAAGCGCGAACCAGGCCGTCGAGCGCATAATTGCCGCCCGTGGTGACGCCCGCCTCCCGGCTGGCGGCAACCGTTGCCATCCCGGCCGTATCGCAGGCAGACAGGATCACAAGATCGGCATTCAGCTTCAGGTCGAAGATTTCCCGGAAGCTGAGCAAGCCATCGGAGCCCATGTCCCCGAAACTGGTCACCAGCGCCGGGCGTGCCGGGCAATCCGCGCGCGGAGCCGTTACCAAGCCGTGCGTTGCAAAGTGCAGCACGCGATACTGATCGAGGTCACTTTCGCTCAGCAGGGCACTGTCGCTGAACTGCGCATCGGTCTTCACCGCGCTACCGCCAAGGCTGAGCTTCTTTTGCGCGAAGAACAGCTCGTCGGCAGAAATCGGGTTCTGCCACGTGGCCAGTGGCCAGTCGCACTCGTCTGCGACCGCTGCCATCGGACGCTGCGCCGGCTTGGCATTATGCCCCAGCCCCAGATAATTGCGCGGCGCCCCGGAGGCTGCGAGCTTGCGAATGTCGAGAAATCCGCGTGGGCTCACCGCAATCGAGACCTCGCGGCCACGGCCCAGCCATTCAACCCCGGTAAAGTCGAAGGGATCGCCATCCGGGCTCTCCATTCGCTTCTTGTAGGCCTCGATGCCCTTGTCGCCGGTTACCAGAACCGTAGGCGGAAGCTGCAGCATCGCACCATCTGGTTCGAAGATCAGATGACGCGTGCCGGGCAGCAGATCCTCAACCTGTCCGAACACCGCCTTGTAGAGCGCGCGGGACTTGTCGAGGTCGAAGGGATAGTTGACCTGCTGGCCGTTCTCGACCTTCACGATCGTATCGCGAATGTCCTGAACCTGCTTGGCCAAGGCCGCTGGCGTCAGGCCAAGGTCCACGACGCGGGCATCGCCGCTCGTCGCAAACAGACCATAAGCGCGGTCACCCACCAGCATCAGCTTGTAGTAGGATTCTCCGGGCTTGAGCGCGGCCTGCAGTTCCGCCAGTTCAACGCCACGCGGGGCCAGCACGTTGTAGCGCGGAAACGCCGCCAGGCGGCTCACCAGCGCCGTCTGATCCCGACGCAACGAGGCAAGGTTGTCCTGCGCGGAAACCAGCTGCGCCTTCTGCGCTTCGTCAGGCATGGCGACCGCTGAAAGCTGTTCGACCAGAGCCTCGGTACGAGCGATATCGCGGGTGCGGACCAGCGACAGGCGAAACAGAGCCGCCGCCTCGTCATTGCCTTCGGACATCTGGCGCGCCAACACGGCCTGCGTCTGCGCAACGCCCGGACGCTGCAGAATTTGCGAGGCCGCGAAGGTTGCCTTGGCTGCGTCTGGTCCGTTGCTCTTTGCCAGCAACCCGAAATAGGGGGCAAGCAGATCGCGCAGTGACGTGCCGGCGTCAGGCACGGACAGGCTGTCCTCGACGACCTTGCCATAAAGTGCCAGGGCCCCGGCCTCGTCGCCGCTGCGGCCAAGCCACGCCGCCTTCCGCGCCTGCGTCGCCAGCAAGGCAGGTGATTGCGGGAAGGATGCGCCGATCAGGGAAATTGCCCGGTCGAAAGCCGCACCGCTGTCCGCCTTGCGGCCCTGCGCTTCTGCCAGAAGAGCCAGTTCGATCTGGATTTCCGCACGCAGCCACCCGGCCGATGCCACGCGCCCTCCCCTGACCGCCTCGAGCCTACGGCCAGCGCCTTCGAACCCCGCCACGGCTTCATCCAGCCGGCCTTGCACGCGCGCCGCCGTGGCCTTCAGGGCGTCGGCTTGCGCATCGAGGATCTCTGCACGCTCAAGGTCTGTCAGGCCGGGATCGACCGCCCCCAGCCGCTTGAGCGACGAACTCTCGCGGTTGATCTGTTCAGCCAGCGGGGCATTGATCAACCCGGCCTGCAGGCTGGGCCGGTCATAGAGGTCGCCAACTGCGGTCACGGGCGCGGCAAGTTCCTTCAACGCAGCCGTTGCCTTCCGCTGGTTGAGCCGGTTGATTGCGCGATAGTTGCGGATCAGGCGCTGCGTCACGCCATCGCCGCGCGAAAGTGCTCCCACGGCTTGTGAAAGCAGGCGATCAGCCGCCGTGAAGTTGCCAAGGTTCGATTGTTGCAGGCCCTGGTTGGCCAGTGCCTCTGCCAGCCCGGCCCCACCGGTAGAGCGATCGCGACTGGCCAGCGCCTCGAAAAACTCCGAGGATTCGGCAAAGCGACCGCCATTGTTGCGCAAATAGCCTTCGTCGCGCGCACCCAGACGGTCGAGTTGCCCCGCCTGCACGCGCGCGAAGGCCGCTGGATCGCTGACTTCCGTTGTCGCCACACGGATTTCGCCCGGCACCGGACTGTCACTGACAATGCTTGCAAGCGCCAGTCGCAGCGCCGGATCATAGCCAGCCAGCCCTTCGACGAAGAAGGTCGTCCCACCGCGCTTCACCGCATAGCGCTTGTACTCCACATTCGCGTTCTGGTCGCGGCAGTTCACTGCGCTGACCCGGCCCAGCGTTTCGATTGCAACACTGCCCTCGCCTCCGCAGGCCAAGGTCACACCGGGAAGGCCGGTCGGCTCGCTGCCCATGGCAATGTCGCGCCTGACAGCGATGAGACTCCCCACTGCGCCAGCAGCGTCGCGACAGCTGACCCGGTAACCACGATCGAAGATCCCGCTCAGTCGCTTGTCCAGCGGAGCATTCTGCGCGGTGCAGGTGACACCGGAACTTCCGACGCGGAACGAGTTGCGGATCGAAAGCGGCTGCTGCCGTTCTGCCGCCTGCACCGGTGCCGCCACCGACGCCATGAGTGCCGCCACCATGGCGCTGCTGCGAATTGCCTTGATGCGCGCGTTCACTGGGCCTCTCCTTCCGCGCTGTTTTCGTTCACGATCGACCCGATCAGGGCCGGATTGCCACTGCCGGCCACCGGTTGTTCGATTTGCCCCACGGGATCGAGAGGCTTGCTGTCGATCAGCTGTGGTGGCGGAGCGATGGGGCTGGAGGCCGCATCTTCCCCTTCGGTCGCCCGCTCCTCCTGCTGTTGCTCTTCCTGCGCGGGATCATCGCTTTCCGCATCGGAAGTCGGCGCAGATGGTTCCCCGACAAAGGCCGGCGTGCTGCCCAGCGTTTCGGTAGAGATAATCGCGATCTGGCCCGAAATGGCCCCAATGGTGTCGGGGCCTTCCATGGCAGAAGCGCAGGACGCCACAGAGAGCAGGCAGCCGTTGATCTGGCTGTCAGTCGTGAAGGGCGTGAAGTCGGCGTCGGGCGAATTGACGATAAGTCCGTGCGCCGCCGCTCCGGAAACGATCCCTCCGGGAGTCTGGAAAGCACCGTTGACGACAATCGAAATCGATCCGGCCGCAGCGCTTGCCGGCGCCGTCACATCCGTCAGGTCGGCGTCTGCAAGGAACCCTGCGGGATTGAGCGCCGTGCCGGTGTTCTGGATATAGAGCGTGCCGGTAGGATAAAGATCCAGCCCCAGACTGCGCAGCACCCCTTCCGGCCTTTGGACCGAAGCTGGCGCATTCAGTTCGGCTATCCGGCCTTCGTAAAGTGGGTCAGCCGCAAGCTTCTCGAGAATGCTTCCCGACGCCACGTGAATATGGTCTGCATTGATCTCCAGCACGCCCCCCAGCGGGGCAGTAGCGCCGGCCTGGCTGGCCGAGGTAAGGTTGATCGCCCCCGTTGAAGCATCAAGCTCGAAACGACCGGTGGTGAACTCAAGAATGTTCGACTGGGCAAAACCGGTGCCGGAAATCGTGCCGACCACACGGATCGCCCCGCCAGGCGTCTCGGTCAGAAGGTCGCCCGAGGCAAAGACGATCTTGCCGGCCGTGCCAGCCGCATTGGTCGACCCGATGGCGCCGCCCGCTACCAGCGAGACATTGCCGATCAGCATGTCGGTGGCATTGGCCGAGCGATCGACCGCAGCGATGAGCAACTCGCCGGTCGAGACAAGCCCGATCTCGGCATTGCTGAGCGCGTACCCGCCATTCGCCGTCAGCCCGTCCCCGATCAGCGCGGTTCTGGTCGAGTTGGAGATGAGATCGACAAAGCCGGTATCCGTCGTCTGGATCCCCGAAAGGATCGTCTGACCGGTCGGAAGCGTCGCGTTCCCGTTGTCGATGATCGAGATGTCGCTGGAAACGATTCGCACCTGATTGGCCAGCCAGCGCCGTCCAACAGTGACGGTACCAAACGACTCGATCTTTATATCGCCAAACGCGCGCATGCCGGCGCCGAAGAAGTCACCGTCGGTTGCAACGGCTATCCGGCCGGCAATCGCGGCATTGCCAATGGTCACATCGCTACCGGTGATGATCGGTGTCGCCGCAAAGATCGCAGCATAATCGATGCTTCCGGGCTGAGCCGTGACTGGGAGCATCGAGTTGTCAGCAATCAGCAGGCGCCCGACAGCGTTGGTGATCTGGCCTGTTGCCGTGAAGATGGCCCCGGCCAGAACCGTCTGCACCGACACGGTACCGCCCGAAAGCAGCACCACATCCCTGCCCCTGACCGTGCCGAGATTGAGCGACGAGGTTCCGCTCGCGAGAATGTCACTTCCCGAAATAAGCGATGCCGCCGTTATCGACTGGCTTCGCGTGATCAGTTCGATGCGATCGGTCTGGGCCTGAAGGTTGCCAAAACTCATCGCCCCATTGGCCGTTATACCGATACGCCCACCAGAAGACACGTTGGCGGTCGTCACACCGGTTCCAGCGGCGATCCGCAGCGAGCCGACGGTCGAGTTGTTAGAAATCGTCACCGCCCCGGACAGCGCCACTGGCGTCGCGCCGAACACCAGTTCCTTGTCGAACCCGTTGGTGGTCTGCCCCAGCGCCTGCATTGAACTGTTCGCAATGAGGACGCGGTTGACGACATTGAGACCGCTCACGGAAACGTCGCCGACGGAACCGAGCAGGACATCATATCCAACTACGGTACCGGTGCTCAGGCCACCTCCGGACGCGACCCGGACGTCGCCACTCGAGGTCAGGTTGCCTGTGCTGACATTGCCGTCAGACGTGATCGAAATCAGGCCGGTCCCGCTGGCGGTTGGCGTACCTGACCCTGCCGAGAGTTGCCCAAGAGTTACGCCTCCGCCCCCCGCAAGTCTCAGAGAGTTGGAAACCGACAGGTTGCCGGTTGTCAGCGACCCGCCTGCAGCGACCGTGAGGCTGCCGGAGCCGGATGCGTTGGTGATCTGGACCGGTCCTCCGGTCGCGACGGGTGCGGCTGCAAAGACGAGCTCCTTGTCGAACCCGTTCGCCGTCTGACCAAGCGTGGCCATCGAAGCGTTTGCAATCAGCGTGCGATTGATGACCGAAAGGCTGTCAACGGTGACACCAGAGCCTGCCAGCAGAAGGGTGTCAAACGCGCGGACAAATCCCGTTGAAATGCTGCCAACGGCACTGATCCCAGCGTCCGAAGCGGCGAAGATCGAGCCTGTCTGAACGCTGCCCCCGGAAGTGATCCCGACCGAATAGAGATCGCCATTGCTGCCGTTCGGCGTGCCTGTCCCGGCTGAAAGATTGCCGGTCGTCACGCTGCCGGCCGACTGCACCGTAACGAAAGTCCCCGCCACCATGTTGCCGGTCACAGTGACGCCCAGGGTCTCGAGATCGATGGAATCGCCCGATGTCAGATCGCCAAGACTGATGTCCCCTCCCGCCGCCACGTCGATCGCGCCGACGGCGAACAAGGACCCCAGATCGACCCGTCCCAGTGCCTGCAGCGTGAGCGAGCCTTGGGTCGAGAGGTTGGCGTAGCCGACGATGTCCTGGCCGGAAGAGAGGCTCAGCGAATTCGTACCGGTCAAAGTCCCGACGCTTGCCGGAGCTGTCCCCGGAAGCACCCAGTTGCTTGCTTCAATCGCCACATTGGCCGCAGTCAAGGTGGACTGATCGAGCAGAAGCGAGAAGGCGTTGGGCGTTGAAAAGAACAGGCTGCCCGAGAGGTTCGCCGTCGAATTGGTCAACGAAACGTAGTCTGAAAGCGCGTTTGCAGCGACATTATCGGCAATAGCAACGAATGAAGCATTCGTGCCAGTGAAGCTGCCACCAACCATCTCCAGATCGATGGCATCGCCGAGGATGGTGCCAATTCCATTCGTCGCGCCCGCGCCGCCAGAGGCAATTGCACTGAAGTTCAAGTCGCCGGCACTAAGGCTGCCCGTTTGGCTTGGCTGCTGGAAACGGTTGGTAACCACCAAGGCGACACCCGAAACCAGGTTGGTCGCGCTATTGTTACCTACCGTCGCGTTACCACCGGTACCTCCGGTTGCGCCGTCACCACCGTTGCCGCCTGTTCCATGGGCGTTGACACTGCCGATGCCGGTGATGGTCACCTGGCTGCCGCGCACGAGCAAGGTCGATCCACCTGCTGCCCCAAGGCCACCATTGCCGCCCGTTCCGAGCGAAAGATCACCCGCACCGCCGTCCCCGCCGCCGCCCGAAGCGCTGGTGAGCACAGAACCGAAGGTTGCCGATCCGGTGTTGATCGCCCCTGTATCAAGGCCACTGCTGGTTCCAAGCTGGACGCCACCGCCTGTGCCGTCTCCGCCTGCTCCGCCAGTCAGTCCATCACCGCCGCCGCCGCCGAAGCCACCGGCGGAGGCGTTGACGGAAGTGATCTGCAACTGGCCATTGCCTGCAGTGCCAAATATCAGAACCGTGCCGCCAGCAGCATCGCCACCGGCGCCACCATTGTCGGTCGGTGACGACGCCAAACCGCCGAAGCCCCCGAATGCCGACGAATCCGCATTGAGATTGCTGATGGTGACGGAACTTGCGCCTTCGAGCGCACTGTTGGCGAACACCTCGATTTCGCCACCTTGCGCAGCGCCGCCCGCTCCGCCGAACTGGCCGAAGCCGCCGAATCCGTCAACTGTTGCGAATGTCTGGCCGAGGGAAAGCGTTCCCTGCCTTGCCGAGATGCCCACAAAACCGCCGGTACCGATGCCACCTGCAAAACTGTCGCCACCGGTGCCTTCCGACGTGACGAACGTGAATCCGCCGATGTCGATGCTGCCGTTGTTGCCAATGGCGTCAGGCGTACCGACCGTAAGCAAAGCTGTGCCGCCAGCGCCTGCACCGCCAAGGCCGCTAGGTCCGTTGAGGAACCCGGCACCACCAAAGCCGCTCGCTTCGATCGTTGCCCCTCCTGCAATGGTTATGGTGCCGCCATCGCTGTAGAGGCGGCTGGTGCCACCCGTTCCGATACCACCGTTGGCTCCAACATCCCGGCCATCGCCACCCGTGCCGTCCGAGTAGATTGCCAGCGTGCCCGAGATCGTGGCAGTGCTCGTCCCCGAGGCAATGAAGGATGCGTTGCCACCCGTGCCATTGCCACCGCCGAGGGACGTGAACTGATCACCGCCCTCGCCCGTTACCGAAATCGTCACATCGTCGGCAGCGAAGGACAGACCCGATCCAAGCCGGGCGACGACGTTACCGCCCGCTCCATCGCCACCTGCTGCACCGTACGATCCGCCACCGCTGCCGAACGCTGAAAGATTGAGGCCTCCGGTGAACGATACTGCGTTGCCGCTGGTCGCGCCGTTCGAGACCAGATTGATGGAGCCGCCCACTGCGGCTCCGCCAGCGGCGCTGCAAGTGATGCCGCAACTTCCGCTGTTGCCGCCGGTGGCATCAGCAAGCGCATTGAACCCGTCAGTGGACGAGAGAAGACTGCCGCCACGGTCGAACAACAGGTTGATCGTCCCCCCTGTCGCAGAGCCGCCACTGCCGCCAGCACCCGGCGTCGGGCCTTCGCCCCCGTTTCCGCCTGCGCCGCCAAGCGCCCCCGCGTTGAGGACGGCAAAACCGAGATCGTAGCCACCTGCTCCACTTCCGCCTGAAGCTGCGACGGAATTGAGATTGATCTGTCCGCCAAGCGCAGCGCCGCCGTTTCCACCGCTATCGCCGTTGGGAGAATTCATCGTCCCCAAAGCGCCGCTGCCGCCAACGCCGGACGCATTAGCAAAGATCTGGCTGGTACTGATCAAGCCACCATCGACAGCCGAATTCAGATTGATCGTGCCACCCTGCCCAAGGCCACCGTCACCGCCGGGGTTTCCGATCGCGGGGGCAGTTCCCCCAGCTCCGCCACGGCCGACGGTGCTGATCGAGATTGACGGCGCTGAAACAAGAGTAGGGGCAGTCAGCGCCGCATTGGCATTGACGGTGATCGTTCCGCCGCGTCCGGCTCCACCGGTTCCGCCAGCCCTGCTCGTGCTGCCGAACCCTTCGGAAAACAGGTTCAAGCCATCAAAGGAATCGACCGTAGAGCTTCCGGCCGTGAAGCTGATGGTTCCTCCTTGCCCCACGGCGCTGGACTGGCCACCACCGGCAAACCCGGTTGCCTCGAAGGAGACGCTGCCGGTCTGGCTGAGGTGGACCGTGCTGCGGTTGGCATTGAACGTGATCGTCCCGCCTGTCGCCCCGCCAGCACTGCCACCGGAACCGAAGCTGGTATCGTCGCCGCCCGATCCGATCGCGCCGATATAAGAGATGCCATTGGTCACGAAACTGGCGTCAGAGATCGCAATATCGACCACGCCACCCTGACCGGAACCGGCAAACGTCCCGCCACCGCCGTAACCTTCTGCGACAAACGAGAACGCAGCACCGCCGGACAACTGTCCACCCGTCATGACAATCTGCGCAGTACCGCCGGTGCCCGAGCCGCCCGCTCCCGTCCCATCTGACGCATCACCGCCGCGCCCTGTGGCCGCAACGGAGATATCCCCGCTCGCCGCAAGTACCCCTCCGGGCGACACGCGCAGCCGAGCAAGGCCACCGGTTCCGTCCCCAGACGGTCCGAAGCCAAACTGAGTGCCACCGCTGCCATTGGCAGACACGAACAGGTCGGTAGTCTGGACAGTGCCACCGTTGGCGAACACATCGACAGTGCCACCGGTCGCGTCGCCTGCGTCGGCTGTGTCGCCGGTTACAGCGCCGGTCGCGTTCGCGGTGAGGGAAATACCGGCAGACGCTGAAAGAGTCGCCCCGTTGCGCGCCTCGGCGGTGACGAACCCGCCCGTTACCGGCGATGCCAGGCCTGTGGCGGAGGCGCCCGAAGCAGCTGCCGTTACGTCGAGCAGGTCCGTGATCGTTATGCTTGTGGTGTTGGCAAACAGATTGACCGAACCGCCGGTTGCACTGCCCGACGATCCAACCGATCCGAAGCCATTGCCGCCGAAAGCCGAAGCGTCGAGACGTGCCTGCCCGTTGATGACTACACCGGGTCCGCTGGTTGCGCTGGTGGAGAGCGAAACATTGCCGCCAAGCGCCGAACCACCGGCAGTCGTACCATCTCCCGCGATCGCGTTTGCAAATCCACTGATGGCATGAAGCGACAGTGACGCGGTATCGAGTGCAAAAACGCTGATCTGGCCACCCGTGGCGTTGCCGCCCGAGACATTCGCCGAACTGCCGGCCTGCGCTTGGGCCGTGAGGTTCGACGAGCCGCCAATCGCAATCGCAGAATCGCCATTGGCGCGGATTGCCGCAAGCCCGCCGAAAGCGCTGCCGCCATCAAAGGTGCAGGTGACGCAGCCATTGCCGTCGTATCCCCGGCCCGAGGCGTCAAGTAGCGCTGCCCCCTGGATGTTGACTTGCGATCCGCCAGTCCCGGTTGAAAGGATCCATGCGGTGCCGCCCGTCCCTGTACCGGCACCGGTATTGACGCTCTGCGTCTGTCCGCCAAAGCCGATGGCATCGAGTTGCACATCGCCGCTGATGGTGATGGCACCGCCGTTGTTGGACTGGACTTTTGCGAATCCGCCCTGCCCATTCCCGGCGCTGGTACCGGGGGAGATCGCTGCAGCACCATAGCCATTGGCGCTGAGGTGAACGTCGCCCGCGACGTCGATGGTGCCGCCATCGGTGGCGTAGAGTTCCGCCTGACCGCCAACAGCCGCTACCGCAGGATTGCCCGAACTGCGGTCCGCATAGAACTCGACATTGGCGGCGAAGTTTACCTGTCCCCCCGCATTCGCGAATATGCTAACATCGCCACCGCTCGAACTGACGAAGACATTCGAGGCGAAGTTCAGACCCGCGCTCGTGCCCGATCCGAGCTGAAACTGCCCAGTCAGACGGGCTTCGAGGTTCGACGTGAAATCAGCATCCCCGCCCGAGATGCCTGCCAGCCCGGTCCCGCCTCCGCTCGACGCGAAATTCTGTGCGCTGCCGCCGACCACGTTACTGCCGGCAGACAGCACGATCGTATTGCCGCTGACATCGGCAGCCCCTGCGATGTCAAAGCCCAGCGAACTGCCGGCGCCGATTGCCATCGTGATCGCATCGTTCTTCGGAACGGCAACCATGTAGATGCGATGGAGAAACGACGGGTCCGTCGCCGCAGGGCCGGTGATGGTCCCGTTGTTCGCTGCGACAGTACCGGTTGCGCTTGTGCCGGAATCGACCTGAATGTCGAACAGGCCGCTCGGCGAGAAGGTGATCGTCGCAGCATCGGCCGCAACAAGTGCTGCCGAACCATTGACGGTAATCGTGCCGTTGTTGACCACCGATGGCGCGACCATGGCGATGTATGAGCCGTCGGTCGTTGCGCCAAGCTGCGCCCCGGCGCTTACGACGATCTGGGAACCGGCCACGCTGGCTGGCTGGAAGACATAGGCGCCGCTGGTGTCGAAACTGCCGTCGGTCGTATTGTAATTGAGGTCGGAGGTGGTCAGCACCAGATTGCCGACATCGAACACCGATGATGCACCGATCAGGATGCCGCCGGGGCTGTAGAAGAACACCGTCCCGCCTGCAGCAGAGCCACCCGCCGCTGATTGAAGACGCGAAACGACCGTACCATCGAACTGGATCGGCCGCGTCGAGCCGGACGGGATGATGCGGTTGAGCACCGCAAAGTCGCTGTTCGATGCAGGGTTGTTGCTGAACGTCGCCGTTGTGCCGGCCGACTGGAATATGATCGGCCCGCCTGTGGTTGCGGTATCGGTCGGCGTCCAGTTGATGACGGCGCTGGGGCTGGACACGACGATATCCGTCGTGCCCGAACCCTGGTTGATCGAGACAGAGCCGAACGTCGAGGTCGGTGTCGCCTGGAACGATTGTGCCTGAGCGGCAGAGCCCGATGCAGCAAGAGCGGCAGCAAGCGCAATGCCGGATGCCGAAAGCAGTTGCTTGCGGGGAGCCTTTACAAGAGCGCGCATCAGAAGTTCCTCCACGGCAGCAGTCGCGTGGTCAAAGTCATGAGAAAGCGGGGTTTTGAACGGCTGGCCTGCAGCCCGACCTTCTCAAGCGGCACGGCCAGCGTCGCCTCCAGACGGAAGCGGGAGCCGATGTCTGACCGGAACCCGCCACCGGCAGAGGTCAGGCGATCTGATCCGGATATACCCTTGTTCCAGACCCACGCGGCATCGGCGAAGACGAACGGCTGAACGCGGATTTCCCGGCTGCTGCCGATCGGCAGGCGCGGCCCCCTGAGTTCCGCCGTGGTGCCGACGGCGCTGTCCCCGATCAGCTCGCCAGGATCGAAGCCGCGACCGATCGTGAAATTGCCGGTCGAGAATTCCTCGAACGCAAACAGCGGCTTGAAAGCGTATTGGGCACGAGGGGCGAGCAGGAAGGACAGCTTGCCAAACGCGCGCTCGTATTCGCCCTGCCAGCGCACGACCGTTGCGGTTGGCGAGGCGTCGGCACGGCTGGCGGGTAGTGCCGTGGCGCAGGCAGCGCCCGCGCATGGCCGCGTTGCATCGAGGATGGCGAGGCCCTGGCGCGCTTCAAACGAAGACGCGAGCCGCCATTTCGGCTGGGTGTGGGACGTGTCGACGGCGTCCACGTCCAGTCGCCCCCATGCCACGCGGATCTTGTCCTGCGTGAGTGGCACGATCAGGTCGACGTCCTGGTTTACCAGATCGAAGCCCCCGCTGAGCCAGATGTTTCGGGCAAGCGAGCGCTGGAGAGGGTAGCGGGCATGGAGGCTGGCGTAGAGCGTTCGCGCATCGAGCGAGACATTGGCCGGAAGCCCCGGAACATCGGGTTTGGTCCAGGCATAGGTGAACTGACCGCCAACCACCAACCCACGAGAACCGGGGCGAAATTCGTGACTGCCCTGCAGGATGTGCTGCTCTGAAAAATCCGACGTCGCATAGTAGGACAGCGTCGTGACATCGCCCATGCCCGTCAGCCCGTAGAACTGGCCGCGAAGCTGTCCGCCGAACCGACCGGTGGCTTCGGACGAAAGGTTCTGGATCGTCAGGTCGAGAGCATAGGGTTCGCGCAAAACGCTGACTTCGGCCACGAGATCGCCCGCGCCAGTGCCGGCGGGCTTGAGCGTCAGCTGAACGTTGTACCCCGGCAGATCGCGGGCAAGCAGAAGATAGCGTTCGGCGCGGCGCTGATTGAACACTTCCTCGCCGGTCAACGCGCCCAGATACTGCTGCAGCTTCTTCTCGGCCCCTTCCGTCTCACCACGGGCCCTGACAGTGGTGATCCGGGCGTAGATCACTTCCATCCGGACCTGGCCGTTCTCGATCTTCTGGGTCGGCACCTGAACGGCGGCAAGGTAGCCCTTGTTGCGCAGCATGGTTCCGGCAGCGTCACGGATCTGGCACAGTACAGAGATCGGCTGCGGAGTCCCCGCAAGCGACTTCCACGTTTCGGAAAGCTCGTCCGGTGCGATCTCCTTCAGGTTGTTGAAGGTCACTTCGCTCAAGGTGACCTTGATGTCCGCATATTGCGCGTCTTCGAGCGGACAGGGCGAACGCTCGATCTCGTTCCTGACGGAAAGGCGCGGTGCAGATTCGGGAGGCCGCCCGGTAATGCCGCGAAGTTCATCCCGCGATGGCGGCGTGGTAGCCTGGCCGGGTGCGGATTGCGCGAGCGCCGGAAATGGAGTGGATGCCATCGCTGCCAAGGCAAGAATGCCTCCGCCAGCCAGCAAGCCCCGCTTGCGCATCTCCCTGAACGTCATGCTGTAAGTGCCCCCGTCGGATAAATCGTCGACGCGGCCCGTTCTGTTCTGTTTATCGCTCGTTCATGTGTAGCAACAAATGCGGATCGTGCAATCGCCAAGGACCGGCGATTGCACAATAACATTTGTTTCAAGCACTTGAATCAAATCGACTTGACCGAGATAGCCTCGGTCAAGTCCGAAGGCTGCGGTCAGGCCGCAACGCCGTGGCAGTGCTTGTACTTCTGGCCCGAGCCACATGGGCAAGGCGCATTGCGGCTGATCCCTTGGCCGGCATAGGGATCCACCGCTGACGACCCGAGGGTCAGCCCGCCGCCCGCTTGTGGCGGCAGCGCACCGAACATCGCCGGCGCAGGCGCCAGCGGGGCCGCGTCGTTTTCCCCGGTGAAGGGATCGATATGGCTGGTCAGGAAGTCCGGCAGTTCGGGAAGCTGGAATTCCTCGGACGGACGGAGGCGGATCTCGCTGGTGGTGAGAATGCGGGTTACGTCCTCGCGGATGGCGTCGAGCATCTTCTCGAACAGGCCGAACGCTTCCTGCTTGTACTCGTTGATCGGCGTCTTCTGTGCGTAAGCGCGCAGGAAGACGACCTGGCGCAGCGCATCGAGCGTTGCAAGGTGCTCCTTCCAGTGGTGGTCGAGCCGCTCGAGCAGGATCGACTTCTCGAGGCTGCGCCACGCTGTGGGATCGATCTCGGCGATCTTGCGGTCCATATGCTCGTCGGCAAGCGTCTGGATACGCTCCTCGATGGTATCCGGCTCGATCGCCTCTTCCTGCATCCAGTCCTCGATCGGGATCTCAAGCCCGATCACGTCCCGCACGCGGGCCTTGAGGCCTTCCACGTCCCACTGTTCCGGGTAAGAACCCGGAGGGCAGGCATCGCCGACGATGGCATTGACCGAGTCATGCCGCATGTCGGTGACGACATCGCCCACGGCTTCGGCGTCCATGATATCGGCACGCTGCTCGTAGATGACCTTGCGCTGGTCGTTCATCACGTCGTCGTATTCGACGACCTGCTTGCGAATGTCGTAGTTGCGCGCCTCGACCTTCTTCTGCGCAGTCTCGATCGCCTTCGACAGCCACTTCGAACCGATCGCCTCGCCATCGGCAAGGTTGTTGTTCATCATCTTGGCGAACAGCGTGTCGGGGCCGAAGATGCGCAGCAGATCGTCCTCAAGGCAGAGGTAGAACTTGCTCATGCCCGGGTCACCCTGACGCCCTGAACGACCGCGCAGCTGGTTGTCGATGCGGCGGCTTTCGTGGCGTTCGGTGCCGATCACGCAAAGGCCGCCAGCGGCAAGCACCTTGGCCTTCTCCTCGGCCACTTCGGCCTTGATCCGGGCAATCCCGGCATCGCGCTCCGGGCCTTCCGGCAGATCGCGCAACTCGTCTTCGATGCGAAACTCGACATTGCCGCCAAGCTGGATGTCGGTGCCGCGGCCCGCCATGTTGGTGGCAATCGTCACCGCGCCAAGACGGCCCGCCTGCGCCACGATGTGCGCCTCCATCTCGTGGAAGCGGGCGTTCAGGACGTTGTGCTTCACGCCTTCCTTGGTCAGGAACTCGGACAGCAGCTCCGACTTTTCGATCGATACGGTGCCGACCAGCACCGGCTGCCCGTTCTCGTACTTGTCGCGGATCAGCTTTGCGATGGCCGCGAACTTGTCCATCGTGTTCTTGTAGAACTCGTCCTCGTCGTCGATGCGCTGCACCGGCACGTTGGTCGGGATCGAGACGACGTTCATCTTGTAGATGTCGAAGAATTCCGGCGCTTCGGTGGCAGCCGTGCCGGTCATGCCCGAAATCTTCGGGTACATGCGGAAGTAGTTCTGGAACGTGATCGAGGCCATCGTCTGGTTCTCGGGCTCGATCCGCACGCCTTCCTTGGCCTCTACCGCCTGGTGCAGGCCGTTCGACCAGCGCCGGCCGTCCATCATGCGGCCGGTGAACTCGTCGATGATCACGACCTTGTCGTCCTTGACGATATAGTCGATGTCTCGCTTGAACATGACGTTGGCCTTGAGCGCCTGGTCAAGGTGATGGACCACCATCGTGTTCTCGACGTCATAGAGGTTCGAACCGACCAGCAGCCCTGCTTCCTCGAACGCGCGTTCGACCCACTCGACGCCATCTTCGGTCAGCGTGATGTTCTTGGTCTTCTCGTCGGCCTCGTAGAGATCGGGCTGGATCTGCTTCACGATGGCATCGACCGAGATGTAGAGATCGCTCTTGTCGTCGGTCGGCCCCGAAATGATCAGCGGCGTGCGCGCCTCGTCGATCAGGATCGAGTCCACTTCGTCGACGATCGCGAAGTTGAACGGACGGTGCACCATCTGCGTCCGCTCGTGCTTCATGTTGTCGCGCAGGTAATCGAACCCGAGTTCGTTGTTCGTCGCGTAAGTGATGTCCGAGTTGTAGGCCTCGCGGCGCTGCTCCTCGTTGAGGTTCGGCACGATTACGCCAACCGTCAGCCCGAGAAACTTGTAGAGCACGCCCATCGTCTCGGCGTCGCGCCGCGCGAGGTAGTCGTTCACGGTAACGACGTGAACGCCCTTGCCCTCTAGCGCGTTCAGATAGACCGCAAGTGTTGCGACGAGGGTCTTGCCTTCGCCAGTGCGCATCTCGGCGATCTCGCCGCGGTGAAGCACGATGCCGCCGATCATCTGCACGTCGAAGTGACGCATGCCGAGCGTGCGAACCGAAGCCTCGCGGACCGTGGCAAAGGCTTCGGGCAGGATGTCGTCGAGCGTCTTGCCCTCGGCCAGCATCTGGCGGAATTTCGGCGTCTGGGCGGCCAGTTCCTCGTCCGACAGAGCCTGCACATGCGGTTCAAACGCTGCGATCTGGCGGACAGTCTTGTCCAGGGACTTGACGTAACGGTCGTTGGACGAGCCGAACAGGGCCTTTGCAATAGAGCCGAACATGGGCGGATTTTCCTGTTGAATCTGTGATTTAGATGACCGTGCGCGTCATCGGCGCGCAGCGTCGGGCAGTATTCGTGCCGGTAAGGGTATGCTGTCCGTGGCGCTATTCGCGCGCGCGGTCAGTCAGTTCAATGCCGCAAGGCCGGATCAGTGCCGGGGCGGGCAGCCACACCGTCTTGCGGCGGGCACTCGTGCGCTTTTGCGGAACTGCGCCACCGCGAGCCGCGCAGCGCTGCTGGCGCTGCTCGACAGAGGTTGTAGCGCCAGTCGCCATGCCCGCTTCGGCCACTTCCGTGCGCGAGACGGCAAGCGCCACCTCGGGCAAGGAGAGCCCCGTAATCAGGGCCAGAAGGGCAAGCAGCATGCGCATTGCCGCAACAGATAGGCATTCTGTCGCGGTTCGTCCATCTTGAAAACGAACCCTTTTGCCGCAAGCCCTGCCAAGGCCAGTGTGCGGTTGAACCGCAGGCCCCGGCGCGCTAGGCGCTTGCGCCATGTCCGACGCCGTTTCCCCGCTCGCCTCGCCCTTCCCCGCCCTGCCGCACATTGCAGGCGTCACTCCGCGCGTCGCGCGCGCCGGGTACAAGGACTGGGGCCGCTGCGACCTTACCTACGTCGAACTCGATGAGGACACGGCGGTTGCCGGCGTGTTCACGCGCAACGTCTGCTGCTCGTCGGAGGTGGAACTCGGTCGCCAGAACGTGCAGCAGGGCCGCGCCCGGGCACTGGTGGTGAACGCCGGGAATTCCAATGCTTTCACCGGCTATCGCGGGCGCGAGGCGGTCGAACAGATCATGGCGCAAGTGGCCGAACATCTCCGCTGCCCCAAGGAAGAGGTTTTCGTTTCCTCAACCGGCGTCATCGGCGTGCCCCTGCCCAAGGACAAGGCGCACGCGGGCATCGAAGCCGCGTTGCAGGCCGAAACTTGCACATGGGAGGACGCCGCCCGCACCATCGGCACCACCGATACCTTTGCCAAGGGCGCGACTGCTTCGGCGATGATCGGCAACGCCCGCGTGACGTTCAGCGCCATCATCAAGGGCAGCGGCATGATCGCGCCCGACATGGCGACCATGCTCGGCTATATCTTCACCGACGCCGCCGTCAGTCCGGCATTCCTGCAGGAGTGCCTCTCCGCCGCCAACCGCCGGACCTTCTCCTGCATCACCGTCGACAGCGACACTTCCACCAGCGACACCGTCCTCGCCTTCGCCACCGGCAAGGCCAGGAACGCCGAACTGACCGGCTTCGACAGCCCCGGCGCCGATGCCTTTGCCGCCGCGCTCGAACAGGTCTGCCGTGAACTCTCGCATCTCGTCGTCAAGGATGGCGAAGGCGCGCAGAAGTTCATCGCCGTGAGCGTGACCGGCGCTGTGTCGGACGAAAGCGCCCGCAAGGTCGGCCTTGCCATCGCCAATTCGCCGCTGGTCAAGACCGCCATCGCCGGTGAAGACGCCAACTGGGGCCGCGTCGTGATGGCCGTGGGCAAGGCTGGCGAACCAGCCGACCGCGATCGCCTGTCCATCGGCTTCGGCGGCATCTGGGCGGCGCGCGATGGGCAACCGCTGGCAGACTATGACGAAGCTCCAGTCGCGGCGCACCTGAAGCAGCGCGAGATTTCCATCGAGGTCGATCTCGGCCTGGGTGAAGGCTCGGCCACCGTGTGGACTTGCGATCTGACCCACGGCTACATCTCGATCAATGCGGATTACCGGTCTTGAGCCGCGCGCTTGATGCCGCCGTTGCCGCACTGATGCGGCAGACGGCGGAAAAAACGCTGCTCAAGCACTATCAGCGGCTCGGCGCGGACGAGGTCAGCAACAAGGCCGCGGACGACGTCGTCACCATTGCCGACACGGAAAGCGAGATCATGCTGGCGGAAGGGCTGGCGAAGATCCTGCCGGAGGCGGCGATCGTCGGCGAAGAGGCTGCCCATGCCGATCCCGCCATTTTCGAGCGCCTGTCCGACAAGCTGTGCTGGATCATCGACCCGCTCGACGGCACCAACAATTATGCGGTCGGCAAGCCGCCGTTCGGCATCCTGATTGCTCTTGCGCAGGGCGGGGAGACAGTCGCAGGCTGGATCTACGACCCGCTCTCGGGCCGTCTGTGTACCGCGCATCGCGGCCAGGGCGCCTCGGTCAACGGCGAGAAGCTCTCCGCACAGGGCAGCGGTAACGACACCCCAATTGCCGCGATCTCGCTGGTTTTCGTCGACAAGAGCAAGCGGGCGTCACTGATGGAGCATATCGCTCCGCACTACACGCTGGTCGACATCCCCCGCTGCGCCGCCGAGCAGTACCCCCGCATTGCGCTGGGCCAGAACGACGTCTCCCTCTTCGAAAAGACGCTGGCGTGGGACCACGCCGCAGGCGTGCTGTTCCTGAACGAGGCTGGTGGCAGGGCGGCACGACCTGACGGTTCAGCCTACCGCGTCGATCGCCATCTTGAGCCGGGCCTGATCGGCGCTGCCAGCCCCAGGCTGTTCGACGAACTCGCCGAGCGTCTTTCGCGCATGCCGGCCTGATACAAGAACCCCCGCTTTCGCGGGGGCAATTGCTTCGAAATCAGAGAACGCTCTCGAGCCAACCCTTGATCTGGCTCTTGGGCGCCGCCCCCAGCTTCTGGGCAACCGGCTGACCGTCCTTGAACAGGATCAGCAGCGGGATAGACTGGACGCCGAACTGGCTGGCGATGTCGGTGTTCTCCATGATGTCGACCTTGGCGATCTCGACCTTGTCGGCCAGCTCTTCCGAGATCTCTTCAAGTGCGGGGGCGATCATCTTGCACGGACCACACCAATCCGCCCAGAAGTCGACGAGGACAGGCTTGCTGCTGCCCAGAACTTCGGAGGCAAAAGTGGCGTCGGAAACGGCCTTGGTCGACATTGCGTGAAACTCCTGTGTGGTTGATGGCAATCTAGGCACTCGCGCGCGCGGTGCAACAGATCAGCCGGACAAGGATTCCTGAACCCCGGCAATGCGCAGCTTTTGCGCTGCGATCAGGCCATCGGGAATAACGAACAATTGCGGCGTGTGCGTATAGAGCAGCGCCGCTTCGACCGGCAATCCGGGGTGGATAGCCTCAAGCGCAGCAACATAGGCCGCCATCTGCCGGATATAGGCCGAAGGAATCTCCTCGAGCGTGGCCGGAGGGCGCCGCGCCGTCTTGAAATCGACGATCCTTATGCCCTTGTCCGAGATGACCAGGCGGTCGACCGTGCCACTCACCACCCGGCCGCCGACAACCGCTGCGAGCGGCACTTCGGCGAGGGAATCCGGGCCGAACACATCGTTCCAGCCCGGCTGGTCAAGCACCGCGATGGCGTCCGACACCATGCCCACGTGGTCCGACCTGTCGAAATCGCTCGCCATCCGCGCAAGCCAGGCAAGACCGGCGTCATGTCGCTGCTCGACCGGCAATTCCGGCAAACGCTCGATCAGACGGTGCAGCAGCGTTCCGCGTCTTGCCGCCAGCATCGCATGCGGTCCGGGTGGCGCCGGCGGATCCGGGGCCTCGTCCTCGCCCAACGATGAAGGTGCGAGCGGGCGCGGTGGGCGCGGTTCAGGGCCGACTGCGGTGCGCAAGACCTGCGGAACCGCAATTCGCACAGAAGATTCGGACCGTTCGGCCGGCGCCTTGGTCAGGCTGGCAGGACCGCCAATCTGCTTGACCGCACCCCACAGCGGATTGCTGCGCCATTCGCCCGGAAACAGTGGTTCAAGCTGGGCGTACCAGCTGTCTTCGGGAAGCTCGCCTGCTCCCTTCCTGCGCTTCTTGCCCTTCGCCCCTGCAATGAACAGGGCTTCCTCGGCACGGGTCATCGCCACATAGAGCAGACGCCAATGCTCCTCACGCTCGGCGCGTTTGGCTTCTGCCTCGGCCTCCTTAATAGCTGGAGCCTTCTCGTCCTCCCTCAACGGAGGGATAGGCACCTTGCGTTGCACGTTGATTGCATCTTCGATCAACGACAGGCCTGTCGTGCGGGAGTTGTCCGGATCATCCGCCGCATCGGCAAGGATCACGATCGGCGCCTGCAGCCCTTTCGATCCATGCACGGTCATCACCCGCACCAGCCCGTCGGCCTTGCCTGCCTCGCGCTTCAACTCGCCCTCGCCCGCATCGAACCACTGCAGGAACCCGATCAGGCTAGGCACATTGGCGCTGGAAAACGCGATCGCTGCATTGAGCAGTTCGTCGATGGGATCGTTGGCCTCGCGACCAAGCCGCGCCACCAGCCGGCCACGGCCATCCCACGGACCGACCAGCAGCCAATGCAGCAGGACGTGCGGAGGATCGTAATCGGCCCGGGCCAGCAGGCTGCGCAGTTGGTCCATCGTGGCGAAAGTCTGCGGCCCTTCATTCTGCCGCAGCCAGTCCCACAGACGGACGCCCTGCTTGCGGTAACCATGCTCCAGCAGGTCTTCCTGGCTCCATCCGATCAGGGGAGAAACCAGCAGGGCAGCCAGGTTCAGGTCATCCAGCGGCTGCGCGGCAAACCGCAGGGCCGCAACAAGATCCTTCACGGCAAGCGGCGCCCCCAGACGCAGCCGGTCCACGCCCGCGACGGGCACGCCGCGCGCATGGAGTCTGGCCACGATCAGCCCCGCCAGTTCCTTGCGCTTGCGGACAAGAACCATGACATCGCCGGCATCGGCATGGCGCTGCGTCTTGCCAAGGGGAAAGCCGCTGTCGAGCCACGCCTTCACCTGCAGGGCGATCTGGTCGGCCAGCTTGCGATCCGGGCGCGACAGCCAGGCTTCCGCGCCTTCGTCGCCCCGTCCACCCCCACTCCCGGCACTTTCGCTTCCGACTCCTTCGCCGTCCTCCTCGTCGCCATCCTCGGCCAGATCATCGCTCACGACCTTCCACAGGCCGATGGTGCCGGGAATGTCCAGTCCGACGTGGCGCTCGGGCTTCTGCTCCAGCCCCAGCCTGTCCCATCCCAGATGGTCGATCGCGCGGTCGACGAAATCGAGGATCGGTCTTGACGTGCGGAACGACTGGCCAAGCCCCAGATCCAGAAGTTCGCGATCAGGGTCGTTCAGAACGGCCGCCATCCGGGCAAGTTGGGCCTGAACAGTCAGCTTGGCTGCGGCGAAGTTCTCGGGACTTGTTCCCTGAAAGCCGAAGATGGCCTGCTTGTAGTCACCAACCACGAATAGCGTCCGGGCAACCTGTCCCCGTTGCCCCTCACCGGTGAAGAAATCTTCGACCAACCCTTTCAGCACGATCTCCCACTGTGCGGCGTTGGTGTCCTGCGCTTCATCGACAAGGATGTGATCAAACTGGCGATCGAGCTTGAAGCGGATCCATTCGGCGCTGGTGCGCTTGGTCAGGAGGTCGGCGGCAGTGCGGATCTGGTCATCGAAATCGATGAAGCCCTCACGCGCCTTGGCATCGCTCCATGCCAAGGCAAATCGGCGCCCGATGGTAAGCGCCGTTTCGAGCAGGTCGGCAAGATCAAGCTGTGCCTTGCGCGCCTTCACCGCCTCGATGCAGGCAATGACCCGGGCGGCATAGCCGGCATAGCCGGGCTGCTTCTTCTCGATATTCGTCGTCGACCTCGGTTCATCCTTGGCCGTCAGAAACTGGCTTTTCAGCTCGGCAAAGGCATTCAGGCGCGCTTCGGGGCTGGCCGCCAGCCAATCGCCGAGTGCATTTGCCGCATCGATACCGCCCTTCGTCCCCCAGGCGCTGTTCATCTCCATGCAACGCCGGACGGACTCGCAATCGAACCCATCGTCGGCGCACATGGCGGCAAGGCTGTCAGGCCCATCACTTTCGCCAAGGCCGATAACGCGATTGATACGAGGCCGTAGTGGCGGTTGCCACGCCCCTGGCCCGGTCCACAGCTCCAGCGCCCCTGCACAACGCAGCAGGAAGGCCTCGACCTGATCCTCGCTCATCCGGCGCGAGAGCGAGGCGAGCCCGTCGATCAGTGCCTCGTCGCCGTCGAGTTCGGCCGACACCAGCAGTTCGGCCAGCACTTGCCGGACCAGCAAGGCCCGGTCGCGGTCTTCCATCGCCCGCGTGCCCGGTCGCAGGCCTGCCTCCACGGGAAACGACGCAAGCAGCCACTGGCAGAAAGCGTGAATGGTCTCGATCCTGAGCCCACCCCCCGGGCAATCGAGCACGGCGGCAAAGCGGCTGCGCGCGCGGGCCACGGTTTCGGGGCCGAACGGCGCGCCGATCGCCTTCAACTGCGCGGCAAGCTCTATCTCGGGAAGGCGCACCCAACTGGCGAGCACTTCGTTCACGCGGGTCGCCATTTCGGCAGCGCCCGCCTTGGTGAAGGTGAGGCAGAGGATCTGTTCCGGCTCCACGCCCTCTTGCAGCAGCAAGCGCAGCACGCGCGCCGAAAGCACCTGCGTCTTGCCGGTCCCTGCCGATGCCGAGAGCCAGACGGTGCGCTGGGGATGGACGGCGTGCGCCTGATTGTCCCTGAGCGGATAGACCTTGCTCACTGACTGCCTTCCTCTTCGCGGCCTTGCCATTCGTCGAGGCGCATCAACTGGTCGAAATCACTGTATCCCGGGAGATCGGGATTGAGCCGCGCCGTGAATGGCTCGCTGCCCAGCAGCCAGCGCGCAATCGCTTCACGCAGGAAACGCTCGGTTTCGGGCAAGAAGTCTTCAAGCAACAGGCCGGTCTGCCGCGCCGTTTCCTTGACCGGCGACTTCATGTAGCCAAAGCCGCGATCCTTGTTGCGGCCAAGCGACCAGTACTCGAACTTCACCGGCTCGCCCGCGACGCCCTCCATGCCGCCACCCCGGGCAATCATGCCGATGAGGCCAAGCTGAAGGGCGTACCCTTGCGCCACCATCTTGCCCGATGGCGGCGTGCCGGTCTTGTAATCGACTACGGCCAGCGTTCCGTCGGCCAGCCTGTCGATACGGTCGGCCCGGCCATGAATGCGGATGCCGTCGACGATGATTTCGCCCTTGCGCTCGATCGCCAGAACGTCGCGCCCCTCCCCGGCAAGCCGGTCCGTTTCCTCCTCGATCCACAGCAAGGCATCGATCAGGCGCGGCTTCCACATCGCGCGCATGAAGGGGTGTGCGCTCATCTCGTCGAACATCCGCTCGGCCAGCGGCACCAATTCGCCGGGACGCCCGCCGCCATCGTGCCAGGCTTTCAGCACGTCGTGAACCGCGGTGCCTTTCCAGGCTGGCGACGGATCGGCATCGACCGGATCGAGGCGACGCAGGCCAAGGATTGCCGAGGCGTAGAACTGGTACGGATCGCCGCGCAGCCGATCCAGCGCCGTTACCGCAATCGGCACGCGCCGCTGCTCCGCGCTCGGCATCGGGTGTGGGCGTGGGTGTGGCAGCTCCGGTTCCGGGTCCGCCAGCGCCCGCGCCAGGTTGACCGCGCGCGTCTCGCGTCGCAACTGCTCGCCAAGCATGGCGTGAATGCGCAGCAGGAAGCGCGAAGGAATGACCGGGCCGGTCGCGTCGCGGTGCGCATGGCTGAGCACAACCTCTGGCGCTCCCAGAGCAGCGGCAAGATCGTGTGCAGAAAGGCCGATGCGGAAATCGGCACCGGGTATGCCCAATGCGCGGAGAATGGGCGGTGCCAGCAGCGGATCAGTCGCCGGGCTTCCGGGCCAGGATCCTTCTGTCAGGCCTGCGCAGATGACGAGATCGGTCCGGCTCATCCGCGCTTCGAGCAAGCCGTAGATCGCCAGACGCGGATGCCCGCCGTAGGGCGGACGCACGGAGACTTCCTCCATGGCATCGCGCAACACTGCCGGCAGTTCTTCCGGCGGCAGCAGCCCCGGATGCTCCGAAGCAGCTTCGCGCCAGCTTTCGACGAACTGGGCAAGACAGCGCCCATCGGCCTGCGCCCACAGCCCCTGTCCGCACAGCGCCTCGCCCACTTCGGACAGCGCGATCAGCGCCGCATCCAGCGATACCGGGCCATCAAGCGACAGCAGCGGAAACAGGAGATCCTCGACACCCGACCACCAGTCGGCAAGCCCGGGATGGCGCTTGTCATGCTCCTGCGCCTTGCCCCGCACGGCGGCCAGTCCGGGGCCGGGTCGCGGACCACGCAGCACCAGGTCCAGCTGTCGTACCCGCTCGAGCCACTGCGCCCTGCCCTCGCCTGCCCGAACCAGCGGGTGGCCGAGCAGGGCGAGCAGCGGAACCGGCGCGGCCCGCTCGGCAACGACTTCGGCCAGTTGCAGGATGATCCTGCCGGCCGCCGTCTGCGGCAATGGCCGACCGGCCGTATCGTCCGCGCCAATGTTCCAGCGGCCAAGATGCGCCACTACCCGCGCCGCCAGACTGCGATCGGGCGTGATCACCGCCACGCGGCGTTCCGGCTCGTCAAGCGCTTCGCGGACCAGCACGGCAATCGCCTGCGCTTCCTCCTCGGGGTTGGCGCTCTCCATGATGCGCACGCCGGAAAGGCGGCGCTCCCTCGCTTCGAGCGAAGCCCACGCCGCACTGGCTTCCGGCGGCAGGAACAGGTTCGAGATGGCGCGGCTGCGTTCCGGCGGCGCGGGTGCCAGGCCGGAGCGGTGCCACGGTTCGACCTCGCCCCGTCCGATGCCCATGCGGTTCAGCAGCAGCTTCAGGTGATATTGGGGATGCGTGACGACATCCCCTCGCTCAAACACCTTGCCGTCTGACCCGCCGGCAAACCCGAGCGCGTCCCAGACCGAAGCCTCCATGGCAAGATCGAGATCGGGCAGGATGACGCCGCCGTCCGGCAGATCCGCAATCACCCGCAGCAGGTTGGCGACGGCCGGCGATGCCGAGGTGACGCCCGCAGCGATCACCGGATGGGCTGGCGGCGCTTCACGCCATACCTGCGCGGCATGCGCCAGCAACAGATTGCGCCGTTCGGGCGCGTCGATCCTGCCCAGCCGCGCCAGTTCGTCCTGCCACTTGAAGAACACCGTGGCGAACAGCTTCGTGCTTTCCCGCCAGTGCTCCGACAGTTCCGACGACAGGCCGAGGACGCCCTCATCAAGCATGTCCTCGGGACGCACACCCTCGACAAGCAGCCGGTCGATGCTCTGGCCCAGGCTTCTGGCCTGTCGCAGCAAGGCCGCCTCGCCGGGGGCTTCGGCACCAAGCTCGTCACGGATCAGCGCTGAAAGTTTCAGCAGCCGGTGCACCGGATCGACAGCCTCGGGAATCCCCGCCCCGGCACCAATCGGGTCAAGCAGTGGCCCAAGCGTCTCGTCGAGATCCAAGTCGCCCACCACCGCCATGCGTGGCAGCAGCAGACCCTGCCCGCTGACCCGCACGAAAGCTTCGGTTACCGTGCGGATTGCGCGCTGGCTCGGCAGCAGGAGCGTCAGGCGCGCAAGGCCGAACCGATCCTCGCGGTAACGCGGGATCAGGCCCGCAACCAGGGCATCGGCAAAACCCCGGTGCGCCGCGATCGACCAGACACGCGGGCGGGTGGAGCGCTCGGCCATGTCAGTCGCGCTTCAGCGCAGCCTCGGTCGGGACGATCATCTGCGGTTCGCCCACTTCGTACCACAACCCCAGGTGCGACAGGCCGTAGAGCCGCCCTTCCTCGATGGCCCTTTGCCACAGCAGCATGGTCCCGAACGGTCCCTCGGGTGCGTCGCGCAGCAGGCGGTGCGAAACGATCTGGATGCCGCTGTAGATGAACGGCGCGACACGGCCGGTCCGGCGCCGCGAAATGCGGCCCATGGCGTCCATGTGAAAATCGCCCTTGCCGCGATAGTTGAACGCCCGCGCATGGGGCACGAGCAGCAGCAGCGCATCCATCCTGTCGGCATCCCAGTGATCCGAAAGATGCGCGAAGACGTTGCGTGGCCCGTCGAGCCAGATATTGTCGGAGTTGAGGCAGAAGAACGGATCGGTGCCGATCAGCGGCAGCGCCTTGACCATCCCGCCACCGGTTTCCAGCAACTGATCGCGCTCGTCCGAAATCGCGATGGCCGGGCTTTTCCGCTGCGCAAGGTAAGCCTCCATCGCATCGGCAAGATAATGCACGTTGACGACCGCGCGGGCCACGCCGGCTTCATCAAGCTTGTCCAGTGCATGGTCGATCAGCGGCTTGCCCGCCACCTGCACCAGCGGCTTCGGGCGCGTTGCCGTGAGCGGACGCATCCGCTTGCCCAGTCCTGCCGAGAGAACCATGGCCACGTCGCTGACAAGGGGCTTGGTCATACCGTAAACGATCCGCCCAGGCTGGCCCGCAGTTCGGCCGGGATATTGGCATCGAACCACGCGGCCACCGGAGCCAGCGCCGGATGCGCCAGATCGCGTTCCAGCAGAGCCCAGACGCGCGGGATGTAATCGAGGTATCGCGGTTTGCCATCACGCTTCCACAGCCGCACGAAGATGCCCACGATCTTGGCATTCCGCTGCGCGCCAAGCCGGGCGTAATCGGCCAGGAACTCGTCACCTTCGCCGGTCTTCTGCAGGTAATAGTCCAGCATGCGCGCTTCGAGTTCCGGCGAGACATCCCTGCGCGCATCCTGCAGCAGCGAGACCAGGTCATATGCCGGGTGGCCGTTCAAGGCATCCTGAAAGTCCAGCAGCCCCTGCCGATCGAGGCCGTTGAGCAACATGATGTTCTCGGCATGATAATCGCGCAGGACAGTAACCCCGGGGCGCTGGCGCGGCAGCAGGTGCGACAGGACCTCTTCCCAAGCCGCGTTCCAGCCCCGCCCGTCGACATAGAGCGACTGGGTCGGCACGTACCACTCGATGAACAGCCGCGCCTCGCGCTGATACTCGGCGAGCGTGTATCCCGTGAAAGGCCCTGCCGGCAGCTTGCGCAGTTGCAACAGGGCGTCGATGGCATGGCGATAGACCTCTTCCTCGTCCTGCGGCCAGGCATCGAGGTATTCGCGCATGCGCACCTCACCGAAATCTTCCAGCAGGACAAAGCCCTGCTCCGGATCCTCGGCAAGAACATGGGGCGCGCGCAGGCCATTCGCGTCGAGCCACTTGGCAGCCCTGAGGAACGGCTCGGGATCTTCATTGGGCGGCGGCGCGTGCATCAGCATGGCATTGCCCGCTGTCCGGCGAATGCGAAAATAGCGGCGGAACGATGCATCGCCAGGCAGTGGCTCGACAGTAGCGCCGATCCAGCCCGCCTTGTTCAGGAAGGCATCGACGCTCGGAGGGATAGTCAGGTCCATGGCACTCGCTCTATCCAATCGCGCCCCGGCGTTACAATGGCCCGCCTGCCGTTTTCCGTGGATTCCAGCAGGATCGAGAGGCACCCCGGCTCATGCGCAAAGCCCCCGGCGTGTTCCGGCCACTCCGCCAGAAGCGCCGCACCCTCACGGTAATCATCCAGCCCGATCTCCTCGGCCTCGGACGGGTCGTCCAGTCGGTAGAAATCGGCATGAACCAGCGGCAGCCGCACCGCCGGCGGATCGTAAATCTCGATTATGGCAAAGCTGGGACTGGGCACTTCGCCAGTGTGCCCAAGTGCGGCGATGATCGACCGCGCGAGCGTTGTCTTGCCCGCGCCCAAGCCGCCGGACAGCGCAATCACGTCGCCCGGACGCAGCTTCGCCGCGATCTCACGGGCAAGGACAGCCGAACTGCCGATGTCGGGCAATTCGAAGATCACGGCAGCACCACGATGGCACTGGTGCCAAGGCCGGGCTCGGACACCAGCTCCAGCGTTCCGCCATGCGCTTCGACCAGTTGGCGAACCAGCGGCAGGCCCAAGCCCTGTCTGCGCTCCACCGCCTTGCCTTCGGCATCGAGCTTCAGCCCATCCAGCGCGCGGGCGAGGACGGCAGGCTCCATGCCGCGGCCATTGTCGGACACGACCACCTGAACCGGCCCGCCCTTGCTGCGCGAGGCCACGACGAGGATGCGGCCGCCCTCGGGCGTGGCGGCCACGGCATTGTCCAGCAGTTGCCCGAAGGCGCGGCGCAACCTGCGTGCATCGCCAATCACGGTCCCCGCGCTCCTGTCCCCGCGCAGATCGAGCGCAAGCCCCGCAGCCGTGATCCGTTCCTCGCGTTCCTTGACGACTTCGGTCAGCAACGGGAAAATCTCCACCGGCTCCTGTTCCAATGGCAGCGTTCCGGCCTCGCTCTGCGACAGGTCGAGCACGTTCTCGATCTGCTCGCCAAGCCGGGCGACCGACGTGAGGATTGCCGCAACGTATTCGTCCTGCTGCGGCGTCAGCTCACCGGCAATGCCACTTTGCAGAAGCTCGGCAAAGCCCCCGATAGACGTCAGCGGCGTGCGGAATTCGTAGCTCATGTTGGCGATGAACCGCGTCTTCACCGCGTCAGCCTCGACCAGCGCGGCATTGCGCTCGCGCAGCGCCGCCTCGGCCTTCTGGCTGTCGGTGATGTCCAGAACCGTCAACATGCCGTTGCCGTCCGGGAGCGGCACGCCAGCGAGGGCAAAATGGCGCCCATCGGAAAGCGTCAAGCGGCCGGAACGCTGTTTGCGCTCAAGTGTCGCGGCCTGGATGACCTGCGCGATCGTGCCGATCTGCGCGGGACGTTTCAGTTGCCCCGCCAACCTGTTCAACAGAACGTCGACCCGCGGATGGGTGGTAAGGAACTCTTCCTCAAGCCCCCAGTCGGCCGCAAACCGGCGGTTCCACAGCTGCAACTTGCCATCGGGCGCAAACACCGCCAGCGATTCGAACAGATTGTCGAAAGTCGCCGTTCGCGTTCGCAGCAGGGTGTCGCGGGTTGCCGAGAGCTGCAGTTGTTCGGTGCGATCCTCGAAGATCATCAGCAGCCCGCCATCGGGCATCGGCTGACCGACCACGCGCAGATGCGTCCCCCCGGAAAGATGCCACGATTCCTCGATCGGCACGCGGGCGAGGAACCAGGCCTGCCGTTCGCGGCGCCATTCGGGGAAATCGCGGACTTCCGGCAAGCGACCGGCATCGCGCATCCGGTCTATCACGCGGTCGAACGGCGGGGTGTCAACGACCCAGGCCTTGGGCACACCGAAGATGCGCAGGAAAGGCTGGTTGGCGAACACAAGGTTCCGCTTCTCGTCAAACTGCGCGATGCCTGCCGAGAGCGTATCGAGCATTTCGCGCTGCGCTTCGCGGAAGCGGCGGAACTGGCGGATCAGCTCCTCCATTTCCTCTATATCGACGACGTATCCGGCAATCCCGTCCTCGCCCAGCGGCAGGTCCGTCACGCGCACCGCACGGCGCTGCCCCTTGATCGTTGCCAGCAGCGAACGTTCGATCGGCACCTTGCGCGACTGTGCCTGACGGGCCACTTGGGGCGCGCTTAGACCGTCAACTGGTTCGATCAGTTCGATGCCTTGCGCGATCACTACATCGGCATTCGCGGCGCCAACGGCTTTCACATAGGCGCTGTTGACAAGGCGCAGCCGCAGGTCCGGCCCACGGAACCACATGGGCAAGGGCGCTGCTTCGATCAGGCCTGAAAGCCCGGCAAAATCGGCCCGTGCCGCGGTTGTCTCGCTGCGCAGCCGGACAAGCTCTTCCTGGCTTTCCGAAAAGTCGAAAAACCACACAAGCGCTGCGCCCCCCGGAGAAATCTGGGGGTCCGCCAGGTGCCCTTGCGCAGAAAGCGCACGCTTGCCGTCCTTGGGCGTGAGCGCCAACCTGAAAGACGCGCCGGTCTTTTGCGCCTTGCGCACAGCGTCGCTCAAATGCGAAAGCTGCACCTCGTCAAAGCCTGCACCCTCTGCGTCCAGTTCGGTCAGGTAGCCGGGCATTGTCTCGAAGCCGAACCATCCGGCAAGCCGCGCAGGGCCTTCGATCCGGCCATCGGCGCGCACCAGTAACGGCAGGGCTGGCGATTCATCCACCATCCTCGCCAGGCGGCGCGCTTGCCGTTGCACCGCCTCCCCCTTGCGCGCGCGCCCTCTGGCGACAAGCACGAGCCAGCCTGCCCCTGCCGTCCAGGTGGCAAGCAACAATCCGATCAACACCATGATTGTCTGGTTGAGCAGCGGCATCATCCTCTCGCTAGGGCCTACCCCGGTGAAATACAATCCGGCGCTCTACAAACCGGCATCGAGCGGCCCGATCCGGAAAGGAAAAGGGCGGCGTGGCATCCCACACCGCCCCATTTCCAGTTTGATCGCGCCGAGGATCAGTAGCGATAATGATCCGGCTTGAACGGACCTGATTCCGGCACGCCGATGTAGTCGGCCTGCTTCTTGCTGAGCTTGGTCAGCTGCACGCCCAGCTTCTCGAGGTGAAGCGCAGCCACCTTTTCGTCGAGGTGCTTGGGCAGGACATAGACCTCGTTCTTGTAGTTCTCGGCCTTGGTGAACAGCTCGATCTGCGCCAGCGTCTGGTTGGTGAAGCTTGCGCTCATCACGAAGCTCGGGTGGCCGGTGGCGCAGCCAAGGTTCACCAGGCGGCCCTTGGCAAGGATGATGATCTGCTTGCCATCAGGGAATTCGACGAGGTCGGTGCCCGGCTTCACTTCGGTCCAGTTGTAGTTGTCGAGCGCGGCGATCTGGATCTCGCTGTCGAAGTGGCCGATGTTGCAGACGATCGACATCGGCTTCATCGCCTTCATGTGCTCGGCGGTGATCACGTCCTCGTTGCCGGTCGCGGTCACGAAGATGTCGCAGCGCT
>OFDC01000298.1_pt1 | contig 41972 bp, 39 predicted proteins | sample 1520941 | NCBI WGS metagenome assembly OFDC01 (sample SAMEA94258168, study PRJEB24077) | hot springs metagenome | biome: Aquatic biome; feature: Water | place: India | collected 2012-12-06 | depth 5 m | reverse complement strand
CAGCGCCTGCGGCTCGTCGTCGGCCAGGTGGTCGTTCACGCCCGAGACCAAGGTGTGCATCGCCGCGCCGCCCAGCGTCTCGCCATCGACGGTTTCGTTGATCGCGATCTTCACGATCGAGGGGCCGCCGAGGTGGATGCGCGCGTTGCCGCGCACCATGATCACCTCGTCCGACAGCGCCGGAATGTAGGCGCCGCCGGCCGTGCAGCCGCCGAACACGGCGGAGATCTGCGGCACGCCGTCCTGCGACATGCGGCACTGCTGGAAGAAGTTGTTGCCGAAGTGGTCGCGATCCGGGAACACACGATCCTGCTCGGGCAGGAAGGCGCCGCCGCAGTCCACGAGATAGAGCACCGGCAGCCGCAGCCGCCAGGCGATCTCCTGCGCGCGGCGGTGCTTCTTGACCGTCTCGTGGAAGAAGGAGCCGCCCTTCACCGTGGCGTCGTTGGCGATGAACATGCATGGCTGACCGGCGACGATACCGACGCCGGTGACGATGCCCGCGGCCGGCACCTCGTTGCCGTACTGTCCCCAGGCAGCCAGCGGAGAGAGCTCCAGGAATGCCGTGCCGTCGTCGCACGCGAAGTCGATGCGTTCGCGCGCCAGCAACTTGCCGCGCGCGCGGTGGCGCTCGATGTGCGCATCACGACCGCCGACCGCCACCATCGCGAGGCGCTCGCGCAGCAGCGAAAGCTGCTGCCGCCCGTGGCGCTCCGACGCCTGATCCACGCCAGCGACGAAGCGGCTCTTGATCAACGCCATGTCGACGGCCCGGTGGTACAGCGCGCATTCGGCTTGGTCGCAGCAGACAAGTTCATGACGAGGGCCTTCGCGTCAAGCGGGTGGTTCGGACGGGCATCTTACGTCAGTCAAACAGTCGTTAGGCGCGTGCTTGTGTGGTCAGCGGCCAAAGCGCGACGCTCGTCAGCGCCGCGACCATGACGAACGCGAGCCGGTAGCCACCTCCGACAGCCAGGACGACGCTGAACAGCACGGCGGCCATCACATAGGCGATCAGCAGGAGCAAGGTCGCACCGGCCATGGCTTCGTTGAGCGACTCACGCGGTGCAATGCGGGCCATTTCTGCAAACAGGACGCCGTTCCAGCTCGCCACCGTCAAACCACCGAGCACCGACAGCGTCACCACCGCCCAGGCTGGCCAGGCAGGTGTGCAGAACGCGAACGCGAGCGTGGTCAACGCCGACGCGGCGGCCATCCAGCGCAGTACGCGCAGGCCGTCGCGGAGCCTGTCCGAGGCGAAGCCGGCCAGCGGTCGCCCGAGCACGCTGACCGTCTGCATGAGAGCGAACTGCCCCCCGGCCGCCACCAGCGACCATCCCAATTGCGAAACGAGGTAGGTCACGAGAAACGCGAACCAGGTGCTCTGCCCCGTCGCCAGGCATCCTCCGACGATGCCCATGCGGCGCATGCCCGGCATGGCGACGAGCGTCTGCAGCGGGCGGCGCAGGGCATCCATGGAGCCGAAGTGCCGCCAGCGCAGCCGCAGCGTCCGGTCCCGCTGCGCATCGACTCGCCGCCGCCATGGTTGCACCGCCGACAGCGCGGCTGCACCCAACGCGGCCGCCACCAGGATGGCCCCTTCCAACCCGAGCCATTGCGCCGCACCCGGGAGGAGCAGGCCCGCCGCCACGCCGCCCAGCGGCACGCCGGCCTGCTTGACCGAGAACAGCAGATTACGGTGGCTTGGCGGCGCATAGCGCTGCAACACGTCCATCCCGGCCGTCGACGGCGGGCCGATCGACAGGCCGATGATCAGCGAGCCCACCACCAGTGCCCCGGCCGACGGCAGCGCGCACAGCAGCGCGCCGGCGACGCCGAGCGCCATGCCGATCTGCAAGGTGCGCATCGAGCCGAGGCGACGCTGCAGTGGCGCGGCGAGCAGCAGCACGAAAATGGAGCCGCCCGAGATCAGCGCCGTCAGGTAGCCGACGCTCTCGGCCGGCCAGCCGACGCGGGGCCCCAATGTCGGTGCAAGCGTCGGCGGAATGCGCGACAGGAACGATACGGCCGTCTGCACCACAAGCATGGCCACCAAGGGCCCGACCCAAGCCTCGGCCGACTCGGGCGGGTGAATCGGCGGCGGAGGCGACTCTGCGGAATCCCCGCTCTGTGCCATCGGAGCCGGTGACCGGTTCAGCAGCGCATCGCGGCAAGCGTGCCGCTGCGCATCAGTCGACCGTTGAGCGGCCGACCGATGATGCGTTCGGCCAGACGGGCAGCCTCGACGAGCTGCTCGAGATCGAGCCCGGTGTCGACGCCCATTTCTTCGCACATGAAGGCCATGTCCTCCGTGCAGATGTTGCCTGCTGCGCCGCCGTGCTTGTGGCCGGCGAAAGGGCAACCGCCCAGACCCGCCACCGAGCTGTCGAACAAGTCAACACCCATCTGCATCGCGGCATAGACGTTGGCACCGCCCACGCCGCGCGTGTCGTGCAGGTGCAGACCGATGCGCGCCTGCGGCACCAGCTCGCGCACGGCACCGATGCGGCGCTTGATCTCCTCCGGGTTGGCCCAGCCCATAGTGTCGGCGAGGTAGAACGCCGGGAACCGAATGCGACGATCGGCGCAGGCGTCGACCAGCCAGCGCACGACATCGGTGACGGCCGACACCGGGACCGGCCCGCCGAGGTTGCAGCCAAAGGCGGTGACGACGTAGGCCTGCTCGAACGGAATGCCCAACGCGATGTAGCGGTCGATCCACGCCAGCTGGCGCTCGCGGTTCTCGGCCACGCTGCAGTTGTTGTTGCGCTGCGAGAAGGGCTCGGTGACGTAGAACACCACCTTGCCGTCGATGTCGATGTTGTCGCAGGCGCGCGCACGCTCGAAGCCGCTCTCGTTCAGCCACAGCCCCGTGTAGCGCGTACCGGGCCGCTTGCGCAGCCTGGCGAACAGCTCGGGCGAGTCGGCCATCTGCGGCACGGCGCGCGGGCTGACGAACGAGGCGCACTGAACCTGCCTGAGGCCTGAGGCGGCCAGCGCATCGATCAGGGCCAACCGATCGTCCAGCGGATAGGTTCCCTTCTCCATCTGGAAACCCTCGCGCGGGCCTTCCTCGTGAAACTCGACGCGTCGCGGCAGCATGGACATCTTGCTTCTCCCTCAGGACGTCGCGGCCGGGGTGACCTCGGCCAGTCTTTGGTGGCGCTCCACCATGTCGCCGACCGCGCAGTTCAGCAGCGTCAGCGTTCCATCGATTGGCGCGCTCACATGCAGCTCCATCTTCATAGACTCCAGCACGATCACCGTCTGGCCTGCACCCACCGCATCGCCGGGGGCCGCCTTCAGCGCCACCACCTTGCCCATCATCGGTGCGAGCAGGGCGCCGCCGGCGCCCTCTTCGCCCAGCGCACCGCCGAGGTAGGGCGTGCAGCCAAAGACGCTGCGCCCGAGCGCGCTGACGACCTCGATGCCCGCCGCAACCTCGGCCACGGCCACCTCGATCACCCGTTGCCCGACATGCAGCAGGCGGCGCCCGGATGCCAGCGCCGCCGGCACATGCAAGGCCGCGGCCACGGACTGCTCGGCGAGCAGCAGCTGCACCGTGCCGTCGGTCGCCGGCGCGGAACATCGAACCGGCCACTGCGCCTGGCCGGCGGACAGCACGACGCTCGGCAGCGGGGCGACCGCGACAGTGCTCACGCCCAGCCGCCAGCCGGTGAAACTGCCGGCCTCGCTCCAGCAGCCCAGTTCAGGCGCCAGGGCGCGCTCACGCTGCAACCAGTGAAGGGCCGCGGCAGCAACGTGTTCGATCGGCTCGGCCGCCGTCACCGGCGTGGCCGTGGCCGCGGCAGTGCTTTCGTCGATGAGCCGGGTGTGGAAACTCGCATCGCGCGTCTGCGGCCAGTGCAGCAGCTCGTGCAGGAACTGCAGATTAGTCGTCAGACCGATGACCGTGGTGTCGCGCAGGCCTGCGGCCAGTGCGCGCCGTGCCGAATCGCGGTCGGACCCGCTGGCGATCAGCTTGGCGATCATCGAGTCGTAGTACGGAGTAACCTCGTCGCCGCTGTCGACCCCCGCCTCGACACGTACCGCGGAACGGCCGAAGTCGACACGCTCGAGGCGGCCCGTGGTGGGCAGGAAACCGGCAGCAGGATCTTCTGCACACAGGCGCGCCTCGAAGGCATGGCCATCGCAGCGCACATCGCACTGCGCCAGCGGCAACGCACCGGTGTCTGCGATGCGCAGTTGCAGTTCGACCAGGTCCAGGCCGGTGACCTCCTCCGTCACCGGATGCTCGACCTGCAGCCGCGGGTTGACCTCGAGAAAGAAGTACTCGTCGCCGGCAACCACGAACTCGACCGTGCCCAGCCCTCGGTAGCGCACCGCCTCGGCGAGTTTGACGGCGTCGGCCAGCAGTCGCTCGCGCAAGGCCATCGGCAGCCCTGCGCTCGGCGCCTCTTCGATGACCTTCTGGTGGCGGCGTTGCAGCGTGCACTCGCGCTCGTAGAGGTGGATGGCGCGGCCATGGCCGTCGCCGGCGACCTGCACCTCGATGTGGCGCACACGCGGCAAATATCGTTCGACGATCATCTCACCGTTGCCGAAGGCCTTCCCGGCTTCGCGCATCGCGCTTTCGATGCGGGTCTGCAAGCCGTCGAGCGATTCGATGACCGCCATGCCGCGGCCGCCACCGCCGGCCACCGCCTTGAGCAGCACCGGCAGCGGCATGCCCTGCACCGTCGACGCCACGGCCGCCGCGTCGCTGATGCCTCCCCGGCTGCCGGGCACGACAGGCACCCCCACCGAAGCAGCCTCGAGCTTGGCCTGCGCCTTGCCGCCCAGACGTTCCATCGTCTCCGCGGTCGGACCGATGAAAACGAGGCCGGCAGCGTCGAGCGCGCGCACGAACTCGGGGTTCTCCGAGACAAATCCGAAACCCGGATGCACGGCGTCGGCCCCCACCCGCTTGGCCGCCGCGACGATTGCGTCGATGCGCAGGTAGCTGTCGGCGGGAGCGGCAGCGCCGAGTTCGACGGATTCACCGATCTCGCGCACGTGGCGCGCATGGCGGTCGGCGGCCGAGTGGACCGTGGCGACTTTCAGGCCGAGGCGGCGGCAGGTGCGCGCGATGCGGCAGGCAATCTCGCCGCGATTGGCGATCAGAACCTTGTTGATGCGTTGCATGATGGGGGCCTCAGAAGCGGAACACGCCGAAAGGCGTGGGTTTGGCCGCAGTCCGGGAGGCCAGGTCGAGCATGAGGCCCATCACGTCGCGCGTCTCGGTGGGCGCGATGATGCCGTCGACCCAAAGATTGGACGAGAAGTTGTCCGCCGGCTGGAAGTCCTCGTAGATCTTGCGCACCGGCCGCTTGAAGGCCTCCTCCTCCTCGGGCGTCCACTCACGCCCTTCGGTCTTGTTGATCTGCCGGCGCACCAGCGCCATCACGGTGGCCGCCTGCTCGGGGCCCATGATCGCGGCGCGGGCATTGGGCCAGGCGAACATGGCCGTGGGATTGAACGGACGACCGCACATGGCCAGATAGCCTGCGCCGTAGGACGCGCCGATGAGGATCGTGTACTTCGGAACGTTGGCCGACGCCATCGCGGTGATCATCTTCGCGCCTGCCTTCGCGATGCCGGCCTGCTCGGCGGCGCGGCCGACCATGAAGCCGGTCACGTCGGCCAGGAACAACAGCGGGATGTCGCGCTGGCAGCACAGGTCGATGAAGTGCGCCGCCTTCATCGCGCTTTCCGGGAACAGCACGCCCTGGTTGGCGAGAATCCCGATCTCGTGGCCGTGGATGCGCGCGAAGCCCGTCAGCAGCGTGTCGCCGTACAGCGGCTTGAACTCCTGGAAGCGGCTGTCATCGACCAGCCGGGCCAGGATCTCGCGCGTATCGGTCGGGATCTTCGGGTCGCGGCTGATGAGGCCATGGATCTCCCGCGGGTCGTGCCGCGGCGGTCGGCTGGGCAGCTTGGTCCAGCGCGGCCTGGGCGGCTCGCCCAGTTCACGCAAAACCTCACGCGTCAGTGCCAGTGCATGGCGGTCGTCGCTGGCGATGTGGTCGGTCACGCCGCTGACGCTGCAATGCATCTGTGCGCCACCGAGCGACTCGCCGTCGACCGTCTCGCCGGTGGCGGCAAAGGTCAACTCGGGGCCGCCGAGGTACATGTAGCCCTGTTCCTTGACGATCACGATCTCGTCGCAAAGCGCCGGGATGTACGCACCACCCGCCGTGCAGGGCCCGAGGACCACCGCGATCTGCTGGATGCCCTCGGCGGACATGCGGACCTGGTTGTTGAAGATGCTGCCGAACTGCCCCACGTCGGGGAAGATGTTGGACATGTCAGGCAGGAAGGCGCCACCGCTGTCGACGAGCGTCACGCAAGGCAGCCGGTGCGCCCAGGCGATCTGCTGCGCGCGCACGTGCTTCTTGCATGTCATGCCGTAGTAGGTGCCGCCCTTCACGGTGGCGTCGTTGGCGATCACCATGCACGGCCGGCCATTGATCAGCCCGATGCCGGTGATGATGCTCGCACCCGGCGGCACGCCGTCATAGAGCCCCTCGCCCGCCAGCATCCCGAGCTCGAGAAACGGCGAACCAGGATCCAACAGCACCTCGACGCGGTCGCGCGGCAGGATCTTGTTGCGCGCGAGGTGCTTTTCGCGTGCCTTGTCCGGGCCGCCGGCCAGCGCCTGCCGGCGGCGCTCATGCAGGGTCGAGATCAGCGACTCATAGGCCGAGCGATTGGCCTGGAACTCGGCATCACTGGTTGACGCTCGGGGTACGAGGATGGTCATTGATGGAGTACAAATGGACGGCCGGGCGAGTGCAACACCGCCCCGCCTGTCACGACTTGAAGACAGGTGGGCGGCGCGCTTCGAAGGCGGCCAGGCCCTCGGAGACATCGTCGTTGAGCAGTTCGCGCGAGATCCGCACCTGCTCCAGCTCCAGCCCCTCGTTCAGCGGCTGGTCGAGGCCCTGCCGCGCCAGGTGTTTCATGGTTGCCAGACCGATACGGCTGCGCGAAGCGAGTTGGGCGCAGTACGCCATCGAAACCTCCGCCAGCTTGTCGGGTTCGACGACGTAGTTCACCAGGCCCCAGGCGAAGGCTGTCGACGCGTCGATCCAGCGCGCGCTGTAGAACAGGTCCAGCGCGCGCCGCACGCCCACGATGCGCGGCAGGCGTTGCGATCCGCCCCAGCCCGGTACCAGGCCGTACTGCGCGTGCTGATCCCCGAACCTGAAGTCGCTGGACGCGAAGACCACGTCGCAGGCCATCATCAGCTCGCTGCCTCCTGCCAGTGCCAGGCCCTGGCAAGCGGCCACCACCGGCAGCGAACTCGCTTCCAAGCGCTGCAAGACCACGTGGCCGTAGCGAATGAAGTGCTCAATGTCGGCTGGACGGCTGCGCAAGCGCTTGACCTCGTCCAGGTCGGCACCGGTGCAGAAGTGCTTGCCCTGCGCCCGAACGAGCACCGCACGAACTCCCGAGCCCGGCGCCTCGAACTCGTCCAACGCCTCGGCGATCGCTGCGTGAACCGCCAACGACAGGCAATTGAACTTGTCGGGGCGCGCCAGCTCGATCACGCCGACGCCACCCTCGCGGCTGATGCGCACGGGCTTGTCCGTGCTCATCGCTTGTTCTCCGCAGCGTATTGCACCGCCATGCGGCCAGCGCGCTCGCGCGCGACGATGAGCTTCATCACCTGCGCCGTGCCGTCGCCGATCTCCAGGCCCATCACGTCACGCAGGCGCTGCTGGTGCGGCAGGTCCATGCTCCATCCGTAGTGTCCGAAGGTCAGAATGCACTGGTGGATGGCGTCGAACGCCGTCTTCGGCCCCATCCATTTGACCATCGCCGCTTCCGCGGTGTGCGGCTGCCCGGCATCGCGCAGCGCCAGCGCGTGATAGCTCAGCTGGCGACACGCCGCGATCAGGGTCTCGAACTCGACGATGGGGAACGACACGCCCTGGTACTGCACCAGCGGCGCACCCATGGCCTGGCGCTCTTTGACGTACTCCCAGGTCTCGTCGATCGATGCCTGCGCCGCGCCAAGGCACTGCAGCGCGATCAGGATGCGGCTGAAGTCGAAGCCCTGCATCACCTGCGTGAAGCCCTTGCCCTCTGGGCCCATCATGTTCTCGGCCGGCACGCGCACCTCGTCGAAGAACACCGAGCCGCGGCCGATGATCTTGCTGCCCAGATCGTTGAAGCGCGTGCGCTGGATGCCGGGCAGGTCCATCGGCACCAGGAAGGCGCTGATGCCGCGTGCGCCTGCGTCGGCGGCGCCGGTGCGGGCGAACAGGATCATCGCATCGCACTGGTCGGAGAAGGTGATCGAGGTCTTTTCGCCGGAGAGCACGAAGTGCTGGCCCTCGCGCCGCGCCTTGAGCTGCAGATTGGCCGCGTCTGAGCCGCCACGCGGCTCGGTCAGGCCGAGGCCGATGATGGCCTCGCCGGCGACGAGCCGGGTGTTCCAGTGGCGCGCCAGCTCGGGATTCGCGTTGCGGTGGACGATGGCACCCATCAGCGACCCAAGCAGCTGCAAATAGCTGATGTTGAAGTCGCCGTAGGCCATCTCCTCGGTGATGATCCCTGAGGTGACGCCGCTCAGCCCGAGACCGCCGTACTCCTCCGGAAGGTCGACACCGATCAGACCGAGTGCGCCGATCTCCTTCATGAGGGCGCGATCGAATCCGGGTTCGGCCTCGCGCGCCTGGTAGCGGGGCTTGAGTTTCTCGCGGGCAAAGCGACGTGCAACGTCGCGCAGCGCGATCTGGTCTTCGTTAAGCAGCATCTGTAGCACTCCTGAAGGCTGGTTCCGGCTGGCCAGTGATGGCCCATCGGATCGCTACGGGCGCTCCACGCTGCGATGACACCGCCACGCCTGGAACCCGTCGATCCCTGTCGGCCTCATTGGCAGACTCGGTTCGATATGATAGCATGTCAAACATACGTTAGTTAGCCTTGCCCAGCGCTGACCGATTAACTGGGACTCGGGAAGGTAAAATCCAACGATCGTCTCCAACCCTTCGAGCCCTCGAACATGACCACCAAGACTCGTGAGGCCAGCGTTCGCACCGAGGCGGACACCGCCACGCGCGAGCGGATACTCCTCGAAGCCTCGCGGTTGTTTCGCCATCATGGCTACGCGGCGACCACGCTGCGCGAGGTGGCTGATGCTGCCGGCATCAAAGCCGGCAGCATCTACTACCACTTCGAATCCAAGGAGCAGATCCTCGGCGAGGTGTTGGACAAGGGCATACAAGCCGTCGCCGATGCAGTTCGCCAGCGGGTGGAGTCGCTGCCAAAGGACGCGACGGCGCGCATGAAAGTCGCCGCGGCGATCGAGGGGCATCTCTGGGGTCTGCTGCACCATGGCGACTTCACGTCCGCCAACATCCGCATCTACGGCCAGATTCCGCTGGCGGCGAAGAACCGCCACCGCAAGGTGCGACGCGAGTACGCCGACTACTGGGATGCGCTGCTCGACGAAGCCACTCGGCGCGGCGAGTTGCGGCGCGACATCGGCGCCACCGTCGCGCGCTTGTTCGTAATAGGCGCGCTGAACTGGACTGTCGAGTGGTACAACCCGCAGAAGGGTTCTTTCGACGACTTCGTCAAGCAGATCACCACGATCGTGTTCGACGGCACCTTTGTGAGGGAGTAGGGCCAAGGTGAGCGTGAAGACGGGTTGGGAGGGACGCTTCTTCGAAGACTTCGAGGTCGGCGACGAGTACCGTCACCCCCTGGGTCGTACCGTCACCCAGCACGACAACATCTGGTTCACGCTGCTGACGCAGAACGTCGCGGCGGTGCACTTCGACGGGCACTACGCCGCCAAGACCGAGTTCGGCAAGCCATTGGTGAACTCCTGCTTCACGCTGGCGCTGGTGACGGGACAATCGGTCATCGACGTCTCGTACAACGTCTTCGCCAACCTCGGCTGGGACGAGGTGCGATTGCCGAACCCGGTGTTCGAGGGTGACACGATTTACGCACGCTCGACGGTGCTCGAAACGCGCGAGTCGAAGTCGCGGCCGAGCCTCGGCGTGGTGACCGTCGCCACGGAAGGCTTCAACCAGGACGGAGTGGTTGTGTGCACTTTCAGGCGCACGCTGCTGGTCTACCGGCGCGGCATGGCACCGGACCGCTCGCCGCCGGTCCCCCAATCCCATCACTGAACAACTGACCGAAAGCGCGTACGCGTCGGCGTGCGCGGGCAATACCCGTGAACGACCAGGAACTCATCGACCGCTACGGCCCGCGCGAGGCCATGGAGTACGACGTCGTGATCGTCGGCGCGGGCCCCGCCGGGCTGGCCACGGCAATCCGGCTCAAGCAACTGAATCCGCAGGCGTCGGTCGTGGTCATCGAGAAGGGCTCGGAACCGGGGGCCCACATCCTCTCCGGCGCGGTGATGGACCCGCGCGCCATCACCGAACTGCTGCCCGACTGGAAGGAACGCGGCGCGCCACTGCTGCAGCCCGTGACGGGTGACGACGTTCTCTTCCTGTCGCCCACGGGCAGCCGGCGCACGCCCGACTGGCTGGTGCCGCGCAATTTCCACAACCATGGCTGCTACGTCGTCTCGCTGGGCAACGTGGTGCGGTGGCTGGCGCAGCAGGCCGAAGGCCTGGGCGTGGAGATCTTTCCCGGGTTCGCCGCCGCCGCGGTGCTGTACGACGAGCAGGGTGCGGTGCGCGGGGTCGCCACCGGCAACATGGGCATGTGCAAGAACGGAGAACCCGGCGATGCGTTCCAACTCGGCATGGAACTGCTCGGCAAGTACACGGTCTTTGCCGAGGGTGCACGTGGCCATCTCGGCAAGCAGCTGATTGCCCGCTATCGCCTCGACGAGGGCCGAGATCCGCAGACCTTCGCGATCGGCATCAAGGAGCTGTGGGAAGTCGATCCGCAGCGCGCCGAGCCCGGCCGGGTGGTGCACACCGCCGGCTGGCCGATGACCGACGACACCTTCGGCGGCGGCTTCCTCTACCACCTGTCAGACCGCAAGGTGACGCTGGGCTTCGTGATCGGGCTCGACTACCGCAACCCGCACATGAGCCCGTTCGAGGAGATGCAGCGCTGGAAGACCCACCCGGCGGTCCGTGCGCACATCGAGGGCGGCAAACGCCTGGGCTACGGCGCGCGGGCCATCAACAACGGCACCCCGCAAGCGCTGCCCAAGACGGTGTTCCCGGGCGGTGCGCTGGTCGGATGCGATGCCGGCTACCTCAATGCGGCGCGCATCAAGGGCAGCCATGCCGCCATCAAGAGCGGCATGCTGTGTGCCGAGGCCCTTGCCCCGGCGCTGGCCGCAGGGCGCCTGCGTGACGAGCTGACGGCCTACCCCGAAGCCTTCACGGCCAGCTGGCTGCACGACGAACTGAAGCAGTCGCGCAACTTCAAGCTGTGGTTCAAGAAGGGCAAGCTCATGGGCCAGTTGATGACCGGCGTGGAGCAGTGGCTGCTGCCCAAGATCGGCATCGCGAGTCCGCCTTGGACCCTGCACTCAACCCGGCGCGACCACGAAGCGCTGCTGCCTGCCGATCAGGCCGCTCCGATTGCCTACCCCAAGCCCGACGGCGTGATCAGCTTCGACCGTCTGGGTTCGGTGTTCCTGAGCAACACCAATCACGAAGAGAACCAGCCCGCACACCTGACGCTGAAGGACGCGTCAGTGCCCGTGGACGTCAACCTGGCGCGTTTCGCAGGACCCGAAGCTCGCTATTGCCCGGCCGGCGTTTACGAGTTCGTCGAGGGCGAAGCCGAACAGCCGCGGCTGCAGATCAATGCGCAGAACTGCGTGCACTGCAAGACCTGCGACATCAAGGACCCGACACAGAACATTGTCTGGGTGACTCCCGAGGGCGGCGGCGGCCCGGTCTACGCCGGCATGTGAGACCGAGACCATGACAGCAGAAACGCCTGTTTCGTTCGGGTTCGACGACGCCGCGCTGGCCGCGCTGCCGCTCGTCTACCAGCCCGGTCTGTTCGACGGCCAGGTGGTGATGGTGTCGGGCGCCGGCAGTGGCATCGGCAAGGCCATCGCCTTCCTGTATGCACGGTTAGGCGCGAGACTCGTCATTTGCGGCCGCGACCGCGCCAAGCTCGATGCATGCGAAGCCTGGCTTCGGCGCCTGGGCAGCCCCGACGTGCTGGTGCAGCCCACCGACATCCGCCGCAGCGAGGCCGTCGCGCAGCTGTTCGACGCCGCCTACCAACGCTTCGGCCGCGTGGACGTGCAGGTCAACAACGCCGGTGGCCAGTTTCCGAAGGCCGCGCTCGACATCAGTCCCAAGGGCTGGAAGGCGGTGGTCGACAACAACCTGAACGGCACCTGGTTCATGATGCACGAGGCCGCCAAGCGCTGGCGCGATGCCGGCAAGCCCGGCAGCATCGTCAACATCGTGCTGACTTTCCAGCGCGGCTTTCCCGGCGTGGCGCACAGCTGCGCGGCGCGTGCAGCGGTCACCTACCTGTCTAAGACGGTGGCGGTAGAGTGGGCGCCCTACGGCATTCGCGTCAACTGCGTGGCCCCCGGCGTCATCGAAAGCAGTGGCTTCGCCCACTACGCGCCCGAGGCCCGGGCGAAGTTCTCGCGCGGCAACCCGATGCTGAGACATGGCAACGTGCAGGACATCGCCAACGCGGTGGTCTACCTCACCGGACCGAGCGGCGACTTCGTCAACGGCGAACTGCTCAACGTCGACGGCGGCGGCATCCTCTGGGGCGAGCTGTGGACCATCCCCAAGCCGGCCTATTTCAACGCGGGGCAGACGCCATGAGCACTTCCGAGGATCAGCCGCGCTTCGGGCCGGGAGACCAGGCCCTGGCCGAGCTGCCGACGGTCTACCGCAGCGACCTCTTCGCGGGCAAGGTGGTGCTCGTGTCCGGCGCCGGCAGCGGCATCGGCAAGGCCATCGCCTTCCTGTACGCCCGCCTCGGTGCCACGCTGGCCATCTGCGGCCGCAAGGCCGATGCGCTCGAGCGCTGCGCCGAACAATTGCGCACACTCGGCGGCGGCCGTGAGGTTCTCGCCTTCCCGATGAGCATCCGCGATCCGGATCAGGTCGAAGCACTCTTCGAAGCCGTGTGGCAGCGCTTCGGCGGATTGGACGTGCTGGTCAACAATGCCGGCGGCCAGTTCGCGGCCCACGCGATGGACTTCGCCGAGAAGGGCTGGAACGCGGTCATCGACACCAACCTCAACGGCACCTGGTACATGATGCAGGCCGCCGCCAAGCGCTGGGTGCACGACGGCAAGCGCGGCGGCAACGTCGTCACCATCGCGGCAGCGGTGGACCGCGGCCTCCCCGGCATGGCGCACACCGCGGCCTCGCGGGCCGGCGTGATCGCGCTGTCCAAGACGCTGGCGGTCGAGTGGGCCGAGCACGACATCCGCGTCAACTGCATCGGCGCCGGCGCGATCGAGAGCAACGGCTTCAACAACTACAAGGAAGAGCACGTCGGCGGGCTGTTCCGCACCAACCCGATGCTGCGCGCCGGCGACGTGCAAGACGTCGCCGAAGCCGTGGTCTACCTGACCGCGCCGTCGGGCAAGTACATCACCGGCGAGACGATCAACATCGACGGCGGCATGGTGCTGTGGGGCGACTTCTGGCCCGCCGGCATGCCCGACTACTTCCGGCCGCCAGGCCCGTCCGCTTCATGACGCATCAAGACGCATCCTCGCCACAACCCGTCGGTCCGCTGACCGGCGTGCGCATCGTCGATCTCACCAGCGTCGTGATGGGGCCCTTCGCATCGCAGATTCTGGCTGACTTCGGCGCCGACGTAATCAAGGTCGAGTCGCCCGAGGGCGACACGGTGCGCTACATCGGGCCGAGTCGCAGCAAGGGCATGGGTCCGATGTACCTGGCGCTCAACCGCAATAAGCGCAGCATCGCGCTGGATCTCCGCAAGCCGGAAGCGCTGGCCGCACTGCAGAGGCTGATCGAAGGCGCCGACGTGCTGCTGTTCAACCTGCGGCCCGCCTCGATGGCACGCCTAGGTCTGAGCTACGACGACGTCGCCAAGGTGAACCCGCGCATCGTCTACTGCGGCTGCTATGGCTTCGGCGAGGCTGGCCGCTATGCCGGCAAGCCGGCGCTCGACGACCTGATCCAGGGCTCGGTGGCGCTGCCTGCGCTGGTGGGCCGCATCACCGGCGAACCGCGCTACCTGCCCACCAACCTGTGCGACCGCACGACCGGCCTGACCGCCGTCTACAGCGTGATCGCCGCACTCTACGCGCGCGAGAAGACCGGCCGCGGGCAGGCCATCGAAGTGCCGATGTTCGAGACCATGACGCAGTTCGTGCTCTCCGACCACATGTTCGGCAAGACCTTCGACCCGCCGCTGGCCGACGCCGGCTATGTTCGGCTGCTGTCCAAGGACCGCCGACCGCTGCGGACCCAGGATGGCTACGTGTGCGTGCTGATCTACATAGACCGTCACTGGAAGAGTTTCTGCGAGATGCTCGGCCGTCGCGACATGCTCGAGGATCCGCGCTTCCTGGCCATGTCCGACCGCACGCGCAACGTCGATGCGCTGTATGCCTTCGTGGCCGAGGTGATCGCGACGCGCACGACCGCCGAGTGGATGGAAGCGCTTGCCCGCGCCGACATCCCGGTGGCGCCGATGCACACGCCCGACAGCCTTATGGATGACCCCCATCTGGCCGACGTGGGGATGTTCGAATGGATCGAGCACCCGACCGAAGGTCGCATACGGCAGATGAACGTGCCGGGGTCGTGGTCCGGTACGCCTCCAGGGGTGCGCCGTCATGCCCCGCTCCTGGGAGAGAACACGCGCGAGGTGCTGGCCGAAACCGGCTGCTCGGCCGAAGAGATCGCGCGGCTGATCGAGGCCGGGGCGGCATGCGAAGCTGCGGCGAACCCCGACCTGAAACCCTGAAGTCGGCTGCCCGTTCGGGGCAGCTGGTGGGGCCGCTCTCGAGGAGCTCGCCCCCATCGCCGCCACGGCGGCTCTGTGTTGGACGTCACCCCCCCTTCGACCGGGGCGGTGCGCCTGCGCGCAGCCGGCCGCTGGCGCACAGCGCGTCGATCTCCTCTTGGTCGATGCCCCAGCGGCGAAGCTGCACGAAGGCGGCGGCATCGTCGCTGTGAGGCGGCCGCGGCAAAGCTGCGGGCGAACCCTGGAAGCGCGGCGCCGGCGCCGGTTGCCGCACGCCGGCGATCTCGACGAAGGTCTCGCGCTCTCGGTTGTGCGGATGCAGATGCGCCTCCCGCGGCGAGAGCACCGGCGCGAAGCAGGCGTCGCTGCCCTCGAGCAGCACGCACCACTGCGCGCGGGTGCGCGTGGCGAAAATGTCGGCCAACCTGGCCTTGTACTCGCGCCAGCGCGAGGGATCGTCGAAGTCGATCGCGTCGGGTGCAAGGCCCAGGCGCTCGAGCAGCAGGACGCGGAACTTGCGCTCGATCGGCGCGATGCTGACGTACTCGCCGTCGGCGCAGCGGTAGACCTCGTAGTGCGGAGCGCCCGAGTCGAGCAGGTTGGTGCCACGCTCGCCAAGGTGCGCGCCGGCGCCGAAAAGTCCGAACATCGAAGTCAGCAGCGCCGCCGCGCCATCGACCATCGCCGCATCGACCACCTGCCCCGGACGACCGCGCTGCACGCGCCAAAGCGCCGCCAGCATGCCGAAGGCCAGCATCAGCCCGCCACCGCCGAAGTCGCCCACCAGGTTCAGCGGCGGCGTCGGTGCCACGCCCTCGCGGCCGATGGCATGCAGCGCGCCGGACAGGGCGATGTAGTTCAGGTCATGCCCGGCCGCCTGGGCAAGCGGCCCCTTCTGGCCGAAGCCGGTGACGCGCCCGTAGACGAGCTTCGGTTGCTCGGCCAGGCAAACCTCGGGGCCGAGTCCCAGGCGCTCCATCGTGCCCGGCCGGTAGCCCTCGATCAGCGCGTCGCTGGCGGCCACGACGTGGCGCGCGAAGGCCACGCCCTCGGCGGACTTGAGATCCACCGACACGGTGCGCTTGCCCCGGTTGAGCAGATCGAGATGCGGTGGTCGCTCAACCCCGAGCCCGCTGGCCACCAGCCTATCCAGGCGCAGCACTTCGGCGCCGAGGTCAGCGAGCAACATGCCGCACATGGGCCCGGGGCCGATGCCCGCGAACTCCACCACCTTCATGCCGGCCAGAGGTCCCTTGTCCATCGATGAATGCTCGCTTGCGAGTGAGGAGAGATCAACAGAATGCGCCGGCCAAACCCTTTCGCCCAGGCCGTGGCGAGAAGGCCCGGCCCGTTCCACAGAGCCGGGCGTCCCCTCGCCCGCGTCCCAGGGTCGGCCAACCAGCAGCTGGGCTGCTCGTTGGCGCAGGGATGCCTGACCTTCGGTTAGGATAGCAGCGTACGATCAAACGTTCGATAGGTTTGCACAGATGATCTGATCCGGAACCGTCGCCTCAGAGCCCCGAGTCTCGATTGGGGTTTGGCCGCGTAGTCGCCCCGTGGAGCCTGCCTTTGCACAGGAGTTCGGGGCCTGCCGCCGCCGTCTGACCATCCTCTCGGCAAGGGGATCGTCCCACAACCGCCGCACCCGCCCTTCGGCATCCCCGTCGCCTAGCAACTGGAGAGAACGATGGATTTCGAGTTCAGCCCCGAACAGCGCGCGATCGCCGAAACGACGCGCCGATTCGTCGAGAAGGAGATGCCGCGTCGAAAGGTCCTTCAGTGGGTGCGCGACAAGGTCGAACCGCCGCAGGAACTGTTCGAGAAGTTGGGGGCCTTGGGTTACTACGGGTTCCTGCTGCCCGAGGCCTACAGCGGCCTCGAGAGGCCCGATCCGATGGGCATGCTGGCTTTCGTGGAGCAGTTCGCGCGCGCCTCGGCCGCCGTCACGACGGCGTGGGGGCGCGCCGCAGTCATCCTGGCGCCCCTGGTGGCCAAGTTCGGAACCCCAGAGCAGAAGGACCTCGTGCTGCCTCGCGTCATGCGGGGCGAAGTCTTCATGGCGCTGGGCCTGACCGAGCCCGGCTCTGGCAGCGACGCGGCCTCGCTACGCACCACGGCCGTTCGGCGCCCCGACGGCTGCTGGGTCATCAATGGCGAGAAGCTGTACTGTTCGCAGGCGAAGTCGGCGGGATTTCTGATCCTGGCTGCGCGCACCAACCCAAAGGTGGCCAAACAGGAAGGCATCTCCACCTTCCTGGTTCAGGATCCGGGACGCAACCCCTCGATTGAGCTCACCCGCATCGAGACGATGGGCCTCGGTCCTGTGCCCACATTTTCCATGCATCTGCGCAATCTTGTCCTGCCGCCGGACGCGCTGATCGGGGAGGAACACAAGGGTTGGCAATGCGTGCTGGGTGGTCTGGACAACGAACGCCTCTACCACGGCGCAATCGGCGTCGGCGCCTCGCAGGCGATCATCGACGAGGTGGTCGCTTACGTGAAACAGCGCGAGCAGTTCGGCAAGCCGCTATCCAAGCTGCAGTCGGTGCGCCACAAGATCGTCGACATGCAGCTGCGCGTGGAGGCAGCACGGCTGCTCGTCTATCGTGGTGCCAGCGTGCTAGATCGAACGGGGAGCTGCCATAACGAGGCCTCCTTCGCCAAGGTGGCAGGCGCCGAGTGCTACATGCATTGCGCCTACACAGGGCTGCAACTGCTGGGCGGCTACGGCTATACGGTGGACTCTGGATTGCCGATGCACTTCCAGGACGCCAAGCTGTTCGAGATCGGCGGTGGCGCAATGGAGGTGCAGCGCGACATCATCGCCCGCGGGCTCGGGCTCTGACGCCTGCGGTGCCGCAGCGGGGCGTGATGAGGCAGCACACCCTTGCGCGCTACCCGGGGAAGTGCTGATGCGAGTTGGGCTAACGTTTGTTAGATTGCGCTCGTACAACTCAGCCTCGCCAAGGTAGGGCCGGGTTTGTGGCGCCCGGAATTCATCGTTTCCCGCTGTCCGTATCGTCATAGTAGAAAGTTGAAGCCTCGATGGCCCTTACGTTAGGTAGTTTCTCGAACCTCGGAGTGCCCGCATGAGCGCCTCGTTTGCATCGGCCACTGCGCTGCTCGAGTGCCACGGACTGGAACGGCGGTTCGGCGGTTTGGTGGCCGTGACCGGCGTGGACCTGCGCATCGACCGCGGCGAGATCTTCGGGCTCGTTGGCCCCAACGGCAGTGGCAAGACCACGCTGGTCAACGCCATCACCGGCTTCTACCCGCCGCAGAAGGGGCGCATTCTGCTCGACGGTGCCGACATCACCGGCATGAAGCCCTACCTCGTGGCCAAGCGGCGTCTCGCACGAACATTCCAGAACCTGGCGCTGTTCAACGGCATGTCCGTGCTGGACAACATCATGCTCGGGCGCCACGTGCACCTCAGGCCCAGCGTGGCCAAGACCGCCTTGTACTGGTGGCTGGGCCAGCCCGAGGAGATTGCCCACCGCCGCGTCTGTGAGGAGATCATCGAGTTCCTTCAGTTGCAGGGCGTGCGCGACGAGCCGGTCGAGTCGCTGCCCATCGGCTTGAAGAAGCGCGTCGAGCTGGCGCGCGCGCTGGTCGCTGAACCCAGCTTCCTCATCCTCGACGAGCCGATGGCCGGCATGAACCAGGAGGAGAAGGAGTACATGGCGCGCTTCGTGCTCGACGCGCGCGACGAGCGCGGCATTACCGTATTGCTGATCGAGCACCACATGGATATCGTGACCGGCATCTGCGACCGCATCATGGCGCTCAACTACGGCGAGGTCATCGGAACGGGATTGCCCCGCGAAGTGGTGGCCAACCCGCGCGTGGTCGAGGCCTACCTCGGAAAGGGCCACCAGCATGCAGCGTGAAGACCACGCGCTGACGGCGTCCCCGGTCTCTTCCGGTGGCGGCTGGGATCTGAACCCCGAAACGACGCTGACTCGGCTGCTGGCGCTCAACGCCCGCACTCACGGTGCCCGCGTAGCGATGCGCGAGAAGGCGCTGGGCATCTGGCAGGAGTTCACCTGGGCCGAGGTGCTTGACGAGGTGCTCGCCGTGGCCGCGGGCCTGGAGCAGATGGGTTTCGCCCCCGGCGATTCGCTGCTGGTCCTGGGCGACAACCGGGCTCGGCTGTACATGGGCATGCTGGCTGTAGGTGCACTCGGCGGCTATGCGATGCCGGTGTACCCCGACGCCACGCCCGCCGAGGTACTGCACTTTGCCAGCGAGGCAAGGGCACGGTTTGCACTCGCGGAGGACCAGGAACAGGTCGACAAGGTGCTCGAGTTGCGCGAGACGGCACCGGGCCTGGCACACGTCGTGTACGACGACCCGCGTGGCTTGAACAACTACCGGGTCGCGGGCCTGGTTGGCTGGGAAAGCCTGCGCGACGCAGGCGCCGCACGGCTGCGAGATCAGCCCGCCCTGCGCGACGACATCATCCAGCGCTCGCGGCCCGACGGGCCGGCGGTGTTCGTGCACTCGTCCGGCACCACCGGCAAGCCAAAGGGCGTGGTGCTGCAGCAGCGCAACGTCCTCGCAGGTGTCAGCAACGCGGCCAAGGGCCAAGTTTTCGGCTTCGACGAAAAGATCCTCGCCTACCTGCCGATGGCCTGGATCGGCGACTTTGCCGTATCCATGGCGGCCGGCGTGGCGCTGCGCTTCACCATCAACATCCCCGAGCGCTCGGAAACGGTACTCCGCAACCTGCGCGAGATCGCCCCCACGCTATACCTCGCTGCGCCGCGCAGCTGGGACAACATGCTCACGACAATTCGCGTGCGCATGGAGGATTCGACGCCGCTGAAGAAGCGGATCTTCGATCATTTCATCAACCGCGGCGTCGCCGCCGAACGCCTGAAGCTTGAGGGCAAAGCGCCGTCGGCGGCACAGCGGCTCATGCTGCGGCTGGGCGAATGGATGGTGTTCGGCCCTGTGAAGGACCAGCTTGGCCTGAGCCGCATGCGGGTGGCTCTAACCGGCGGCGAGGCGATGGGCGAGGACACCTTCCTCTTCTACCGCGCGCTGGGCATCAACCTGCGTCAACTCTACGGCCAGACCGAAAGCAGCGCCTTCAATTCAGTGCAGGCTGCCGACGAGGTGCGGCTGCACACGGTGGGCCGGCCGCTGCCGGGTGTCGACTGCCGCATCGCCGACGATGGAGAAATTCTGCTGCGCTCCGGTAGCATCTTCAACGGCTACTTCCAGAACGAGGAGGCGACACGCAAGACGCTGGTCGACGGCTGGCTCCACACGGGTGACGCCGGCTACGTCGAACCGGACGGGCATCTGGTGGTGCTGGGCCGTGTGTCAGAGGTCGTCCACACGGCCCGAGGCGAGCGATACATCCCGGGCTACATCGAGAACCGCATCAAGTTCAGCCCCTACGTTCGCGACGTGGCCGTGCTCGGCGCCGGGCGGGACCACCTGTGCGCGATGGTCTGCATCGACAGCGAGGCCGTCGGGCATTGGGCCGAGGTCCGAGGCATCCCCTACATCTCCTATGCCGACCTGTCGCAAAAGCGAGAGGTCTACGACCTGGTGGCCGGCGTGATCCGGCACGTCAACGGAGCCCTCCCCGAAGCACTGCGCATTAGGCGCTTCGTCAACCTGCACAAGGAGTTCGACGCCGACGACGGTGAGATCACGCGCACCCGCAAGCTGCGACGCAACGTGATCGATGAGCACTACGCCGCCGTCATCCAGGCCCTGTACTCGCATACGCGCTCGGTGCGGATGAAGGCGCAGATCACCTACGACACCGGGGAGACCGGTGTCATCGAGCGTGAACTCGCGCTGGAGGATCTCTGATCATGGATTGGCCGTTCTTCTTCGAGCTGGCAATCAACGGCGCCCTGTCCGGGCTGATGTACTCGCTGGTAGCGCTGGGGATCGTACTGATCTACAAGTCCTCGTCGGTGCCCAACCTGGCGCAGGGCGCGCTGGCGATGTTGGGCGCTTACGTGGTGCTGGCGTTGTTCGAGACGATGAAGCTGCCCATCTGGGCGGCGCTTGCCGCGGGCATGGTGGTGATGTTCGGCATCGGCATGGGCATCGAGCGCGTGGCGCTGCGCCGTCTCGCAGGCCGCCCGCTGATCATGATCCTGATGATGACGCTGGCGCTGGACATTTTCGTGCGCGCCAGCGCGCTGGTGGCCTGGGGCGGCACCAACCGTGTGTTGCCGCTGCCGATCTCGGCCGACCCCCTGTTCATCGGGCCGGTACTCGTCAACCGCAGCTACGTCGCAGGCGGTGTGATTGCGCTGTCGCTGTTCGGGTTCTTCGTTCTCTTCTTCCGCACACGCATGGGCATCGTGCTGCGCGCCATCTCCGACGACTACACCGCCTCGTGGTCGGTGGGCATCTCGGTGGAGCGCGGAGTGGCACTGTCTTGGGCGATGTCCGCGGTGGTGGCCACCCTGGCCGGCGCTCTTTGGGGTTCGATCCAGGGGGTTGATCAGTCGCTCTCGCTGCTGCTGCTGATGGGCATCACGGTGGCCGTGCTGGGGGGACTGGACAGCATCGGCGGCGCCATCCTCGCGGGGCTGCTTCTGGGCATGTTCCAGAGCGTTGCATCGGGCTATCTCGATCCGATCGTCGGCGGTGGCAGCCGAGAACTCGTCGTGGCCGGTACCTTGGTGTTCACCATTCTGGTCCGCCCGCACGGCCTGTTTGGTCGCGAAGACATTCAAAGGATCTGATCACCATGTTCTTTCGACAGGCTGGAATTCACCACAGCACCTACCGCGGGGACAGGCAGCTGTTCCCCATTCCATTCGATCGTTGGCAGATTGGCGTACTGGTCGCGCTGGCGCTGGCGGCGCCGGCGCTGCTGAGCCCGTTGTACATGAAGAGCTACATGCTGCCGTGGCTCATCTGGACAGCCGCCGCGCTGGGGCTGAACCTGATCCTCGGCTGGGCCGGACAGTTTCACTTCGGGTACGCCGCGATCATGGGCATCGGCGCCTACACGGCGGTGCACGCGACGCTGCACCGCGTGCCGTTCGAGATCGCGCTGCTCCTCGCCGGCGCGATGTCCACGCTCATCGGCAGTGCGTTCGCGATCACGGCGCTGCGCGTGCGCGGCCTTTATCTTGCGCTCAGCACACTGGCATTGCAGTTCGTGATGGACTGGGTGATCAACAAGGTGCCCGCAGTCAGCGGTGGCACCCAGGCCACGATCCAGGCGCCACCGATGCGCTTGCTGGGCGTCGAGATCACCTCGGATGCCGGACTCTATTACGTGGCGCTGGTTTGGTGCATCCTGGTCACGGTGTTCATGCTCAACCTGCGCCGGTCGGGCCTGGGCCGCGCCCTGGTGGCCGTACGCGAGAAAGACTTCGCCGCTGCCGTGATCGGCGTCAACAGCTTCTACTACAAGCTGGTCGCCTTCGCGATGTCTTCGTTCATCGGCGGCGTCACCGGGGCCATCCTCATTTTCACCTTCTACCGCGCGGTCACGCCCGAGCAGTTCGCCGTGAACGTATCGATCCAGGTGCTGGCGATGGTGATCGTGGGCGGGCTCGGCAGCGTGATCGGCTGCTACTTTGGCGTGGCGTTCATCCTGCTGTTGCCGGGCGTCGTGGCAAACCTGATCTTCGCCGCTGCCCAGGCCGCCGACCTGAAGATTGGTATCGAATTGCTGGCACACATTCCGGCTTTCTTGTACGGCGTGTTGATCATCGGGTTTCTCCTCTTCGAACCGCTTGGCTTGGCCAAGATCTACAGCAACCTGCGCAACTACTTCATCTTCTGGCCCTTTGGCTACGCCAGAAGGTGAATCTAGCCTCCTTCCGTTTCCAGCCAACCTACCCGACGAGGAGTGTCACCGTGATCCAAAGATTCAGACTGTTGCTCGGCGCCACCGCGCTCGCCCTTGGGGCGCAGGCATCCTTCGCGGCCGAGCCGATCCGCTTCGCGCTCTGCTACGACCTCACCAAGGCGTACACCTTCGTCACACCCCAGTTTGCCCAGGCTGCTAAGGACTACGCGGCACTGACCAATCTGCGAGGCGGCATCGAAGGCAACCCGGTCGAGATCATCGTGCAGGACCACGGCAACGAGCCTCAACGCGGCATCGAGTGCTACGAGCGCGTGAAAGGCCAGGCGCTGACGGTCGACCTGCTGTCCACACCCGTTTCCCGCGCCGTGCTGCCGCGGGCCATGAAGGATGGTGAGGTCATGATCCAGGCCATGGTCGGGCGGGGCGATGCTGTCGACGGCGAGGTATTCAACTGGGTGTTCCCGCTGGGCCCGACCTATTGGGGCCAGGCAGCAAACATCGTCGGTCACTACAAGAAGCAATCGGGTGGCTCGCTCAAAGGCAAGAAGATCGCGTTCCTGTACATCGACTACCCGTTCGGCCAAGAGCCGATCCCGGTGATGCAGGAGTTGCAGAAGCGGGAGGGCTTCGAGCTTCAGTTGTTCCCCTACCCGCTTCCTGGCAACGACCAGTCTTCGGCGTGGTCACAGCTCCGACGCTTCCAACCCGACCTTATCGTGCACTGGGCCTTTTCGGCCATGCATGTCGTGGCTGCCAAAGAGGCAAAACGAAACGGCATTCCGTTGGAACGGATCGTCAGCGTCAACTGGCTGAACGACGTGGACATTGCCAATATCGGCGCGGAGGCAGCCAAGGGCATTCGGCGGGCAACGCCTGTGGTCAGCGGCACCGATCACCCGACCATCAAGACAATCCTTCAAGAACTCTACGACAAGGGAAAGGGGAATGGCGACCGCAAGCTTGTGTCGGACATCTACTATGCGCTGGGTCTGGCCACGTACTCGACCATCTTCGAAGGCGCTCGACTCGCGCTGAAGAACGAGAAGGCGCCACTCACCGCTGCGAAGATGCGCAAGGGGCTCGAGAGCATTCGCGATTTCGATGCCGCTGGACTGCAGCCCGCCTTGACCGTCACAGGCAAAGACCATGGCGGTGGCGGCAAGACGCGAATCGAAATGTGGGACGGCAGCAAGTGGGTCCCGCAGAGCGACTGGTCCGCCGAATACGCCGACCTTGTCTGGAGCACCGTCAAGCAGCACTCTGGCGAGTTTGCCAAGTCCGCAGGCAAGTAACGACAAACAGCGGCGCCGCGACCGGGATGACCTCGGATGCGGCGCCCTCAACCGGAGAACGCCCCATGCGATCCAGCCTGATTCGAGCCATTGCCGCCGTAGCACTCGTTACCGCCACGGCAACCGCACAGGCCCAAGCCGCCGATCCCGTCCGCTTCGGCCTGTGCTACGACCTCACCAAGATCTACGTCGCAGCCGTGCCGCAGGTGGCTCAAGCCGCCAAGGACTTTGCCGACCTGATGAACCTCCGAGGGGGGCTTGAAGGGCATCCGATCCAGGTGACGGTTCAGGATCACGGCAACGAGCCCCAGCGCGGCATCGATTGCTACGAACGGCTCAAGCGCGAAGGCGTGATGGTCTTCGACTTCTTCTCAACGCCGGTGTCACGCGCGGTGCTGCCGCGCATCATGCAGGACGGCAACATCCTGCTGCAGCCTCTAGTGGGCCGGGGCGATGCGGTGGATGGCGAGGTGTTCAAGAATGTGTTCGTGCTGGCGCCCACATACTGGGGCCAAGCCGCGAACATCGTCAGCTACTTCAAGAAGCAGGCCGGCGGCAACCTGGACGGCAAGAAGATTGCGTTCCTTTACCTGGATACCCCGTTCGGTCGCGAGCCGATCCCGGTGTTCGAGGCTCTCAAACGCCTCGAACGATTTGACTTCCAGACCTTCCCGTTTCCTGTCCCGGGCAATGACCAGAGCGCGGCATTCGCGCAGATCCGCCGATATCAACCCGACTGGGTGGTGCTGTGGTCCTTCTCGCCGCTGAATCCGATCTCCTTCCGCGAGATGCAGCGCAACGGGATCCCCATCGAGCGCATGGTGACGGGCAACTGGATCAACGAAGTCGACATCAACAACTTTGGCGCCGCCGCCGCCAAGGGACTGAAGCGGTCTGCCGTGGTGAGCGGCGGCGCCGAACATCCGCTGGTGCAGGACATCCTGCGCGAGTTGTACGACAAGGGCAAGGGCAACGGCGACAGAAAACTCGTCGCTGACTCGTATTACAACACCGGCCTCGCAGTCTACTCGTCGGCATTCGAGGGCGTGCGCCTTGCGATCAAGACTCAAGGATGGCCGCTCACGCCGGAGAAGATTCGCCAGGGCATGTACCGCCTGAAGAACCACGACGCCAAGGGCTTCATGGCGCCGATCACCGTGACGCCGCAGGACCACGGCGGTGGAGGCAAGACGCGCATCGACATGTGGGACGGCACCAAGTGGGTGCCGCAGACGCCCTGGTTCGCCGACTACACCGGCCTGGTGAGCACGCTCATCAAGGCCAACTCGGCGGACTTTGCCAAGGCGAACAAGTGACCGCGAATTCCACGCTGGAACCGAGCCTCCCATGACGACCGCCCTGACGCTCAACAACATCGAGGTCATCTACGACCACGTCTTCCTGGCCATCAAGGGTGTCTCCATCGAGGTGCCCCAGAGCGGCATGGTGGCACTGCTGGGTGCCAATGGCGCCGGCAAGAGCACCACGCTCAAGTCGATCAGCGGGCTACTGAAGTCCGAGCGTGGCGAAGTCACGCGCGGCAACGTGCAGTTCATGGGTCAGGACATCGGCCGACTCGCGCCCCAAGACCGTGTCAAGTTGGGCATTGCGCAGGTTCTCGAAGGCCGTCGGGTCTTCGAACATCTGACGCCAGAGGAAAACCTGATCGCAGCTTCCGCCGTGCATGGAGGCCGAGCCGACATGCTGCGTAACCGCGACCGGGTCTATGCCTACTTTCCACGCCTGTATGAGCGCCGCACCGCAAAATCGGGCTACCTGTCGGGCGGTGAACAGCAGATGCTGGCCATCGGACGAGCGCTGATGACGCAGCCCAAACTGCTGATGCTCGACGAGCCCAGCCTAGGCCTGGCCCCTGTGATCGTCGCCGAAATCTTCGACATCCTGCGCCGCATCAACCGCGAGGAGGGCATGTCGATCCTGCTCGTCGAGCAGAATGCCATCGCGGCGCTCGATGTGGTCTCTCACGGCTACCTGATCGAGAACGGGCGCGTTGTGATGCACGACGAGGCCGAGGTGCTACGCAACAACCCCGACATCCGCGAGGCCTACCTCGGCGGCGCCGAGGGCCGCGACTTCAAGGACATCAAGCACTACCGGCGGCGCAAACGCTGGCTGGCTTGAATCCTCCGGAGCCGGCGTTCGTCGGCCCTCGGGTCAAAGTGGTACGAACACCGGCAGCGGCGGCCCGCCTTCACTGGGATGAAAGCGCACCGCCACGCGCTGGCCGATGCGTAGTGCATCGGCATCGGCATCGACGATGTTGGTCATGACCGTCGGCCCTTCATCGAGCGTCACATAGGCGACGATATAAGGCACCTCGGCACGTCGCATGATGCTGAAGCTGTAGATCGTGCCCTGCCCGCCCGCCTGCCGCCACTCGGTGTTCACGCTGCCGCAGAACGGGCAGCCGTCGCGCGGGTAGTGATGGTGCTCGCCGCACTCGCTGCAGCGCTTGACGAGCAATCTGCCCTCGGCCGCGGCATCCCAGAACGGCTTGGCCTCGGGGTAGACGGTGGGTGCGGGCATGCTCCGCCGCGAGATCGTCAGACTCATTGCCGCTCCAGGATGAGGGTGGCACTGCCGTGCCGGGTACCGAGCGAACCACCGGTGCCATGCGCCAGCGCAAGCCGGCAGTTCGGCACCTGCACCGTCGGATGCGCCTCGCCGCGCAACTGGCGTACAGCCTCGATCACCTTGGTCATGCCGCCGCGGTTGCCGGGGTGGTTGTTGCACAGCCCGCCGCCGTCGGTGTTGACCGGCAGGCTGCCGCTGCCGGCGATCAGGTTGCCGTCGCTCACGAATCGCCCGCCTTGACCCTTGGCACAGAAGCCCAGATCCTCGAGTGTCAGCAGCACGGTGATCGTGAAGCTGTCGTAGATCGATGCGTACTGGATGTCCGACGGCTTGATGCCAGCCTCGGCGAAGGCAGCCCTTCCCGTCCAGGCCGCGCCGGTGGTGAGCAGGTCGACCTTGCCGCCGCTCTGAGCGCGCTGGTATTCGCCGGTGCCGATGATGTTCACCACAGGGCGCTTCAGGCTGCGCGCGATCTCGGGCCGTACCACGACCAGTGCGCCGCCGCCGTCGCTGATCACGCAGCAGTCGAGGCGGTGCAGCGGATCGGCGATCATCGGCGAGCCGACCACGTCCTTCACGGTGACCACATCGCGCACCACCGCGTGCGGGTTGTGCTGGGCGTGGTGCGAGGCGGCGACGCGGATCCACGCCAGCTGCTCGCTCGTCGTGCCATGCTCGTGCATGTGGCGCATCGCCGCCATCGCGTACATGTTCACGGTCGTCGGCGCGTAGGGCAGCTCGAACGGAACATCGGGCGCGGGCCCGTAGTTACGCGGCGCGGTCCCCGTGGCCATGCCCTCGGCCTTGGGCCGCCCGGCGAGCGTGATCAGCGCGACATTGCAGCGCCCGGCGGCAATGGCCGCCGCGGCGTGCGCGACATGCACCACGTAGGACGAGCCACCGGTCTCGGTGGTGTCGACATGGCGAAGCTTAAGGCCCAGGTACTCGACCATCGAAAGTGCACCCAGCCCGGGTGCATCGCCGGCGCAGAAGTAGCCGTCGACGTCCTGCATCGCCAACCCGGCGTCGGCCAGCGCACCGCGCGCGACCTCCGCGTGCAGCTGTGCCACCGACTTGTCGTCGGCGCGACGGATCGGGTGCTCGTACGCGCCCGCGATGCAGGCGGTGTTCTTCAGGCTCATGCGCCCGCTCCTGCCGGCTTGACCGTCGCGGTGCCCTTGATGACATCCTGCCCCTTGCCGTTGCGCACCCACACGTCGTAGACCGGCGGCTCGCTGCCGATGCGCAGCTCGCCGCCGCCCGTCACGTCGTCGTCGATGCGCACCGGCTGCACGAAGCGGATCTCGAGGTGGATGCGGTTCAGCGCATCGAGCCCCAGGGTGTTCTTCAGCGCCTGCCAGATCAGAGCCACCGACATGGTGCCGTGGGCGATGATGCCGCCCATCGGGCTCTCCGCCGCGAAGTCCTTGTCGACGTGGATGGGGTTGTAGTCGTTCGTGACCGCGGCGTACTTCAGGATGGTGTCGAAGTCCACATGCTTGGTCGACGGTGTCAGCTGCGCCTGCATGCGGCCCTCCTCTACTGCGCCAACAGCGTCGTCATGACGCCGGTGAACAGCAGCTCGTTCGATCCGACGGCACGCGTCTCGCTGCGCACGCGCACCCACTTGCGCTCCTTCTTGATCTCCTTGTCGAGGCACCACACGTCGGTGCGGATGGACTCGCCGATGCGCGGCATGCGCCGGATGTCGAAGGTCTGCCCGCCGTGCACGCCGCCCGGCGGGCGCGGCGAGTTCAGGGTGAGCACGGCGTCGATGACGATCATCGCCAGCATGCCGGCGGGCATGACGCCGGAGTCGTCGTCGTTGGGGTAGACGCTGCGCCACTTCGCGACGGTGGCGTCGTCCACTGCGAACTCGCGCGCGCCGTAGTGCTTGCCCGGCTCGTAGTGGGCAAAGTTGAAGACCGGTCCGTCGCTCATGCGGGCTCCACTTGAGGAATCTGCTGTTCGCTGCCGGAACGCGACTCGAAGCACACGCGCACCGCCATGCCGATGCGCACCTGCGCGTGGTCGCAGCGCAGCACGTTGCACATGAAGCGGAAGCCCTCGTCGAGGTCGACCAACGCCAGTACGTACGGGGCGTCGCCTGCGAACGACGCTATCGGCGCGCGGTGGATCACCGAGAAGCTTGCGATGCGCCCGCTGCCCGCGGCCTTCTCCCAGTGCAGTTCCGTCGCATGGCAATGCCGGCAGGCGTTGCGCGCATAGAACTGCGCCTTGCCGCAGGCGCTGCAGCGCTGGAAGCGGAACTCACCCAGGTTGGCGCCTTCCCAGTACGGGCGGCTAATGCTGTCGGGCACCGGCACCGGCTTGGCTGGCACGTCGGACATGGTCAGGCCCTCCCCATCAGGATCGAGCAATGGCCCGAGAAGATGCCGCCGAGCGTGTGCGCGAGCGCGACCTCGGCGTCCTTGACCTGGCGTGCCCCGCATTCTCCGCGCAGTTGGCGCACCGCCTCGACGACGTGAAACATGCCGCCGGCCGCACCCGATGATCCGTACGACAGCAGCCCACCGTTGGTGTTGAGCGGGAACTTGCCGCCGATGGCGAACTCGCCGGCGAGCGCCGCCGGGCCGGCCGCGCCGCGCTGGTAGAAGCCCATCGACTCGAGCTGGATCAGCAGCGTGCTCGTGAAGCAGTCGTAGATGTGCGCGCAGTCGACGTCGGAATGCTTCAGCCCGGCGCGGCCCAGCGCGTCGGCCACCGACTCGCGGCAGCCGAAGTCCACCAGCGAGGGCGCGGCAAAGATGTGCTCGTGGGTGTGGCCCTCCCCGGTGGCGAGCAGTTCGACGGCGCGCTTGGGCAGGTCGCGCCCCGTCTCGGAGGCGCTGACGAGCACCGCCGCGCCGCCGTCGGAGACCAGGCAGCAGTCCAGCATGCGCAGCGGCGAGGCGATCAACTTGGACCTGCGCACATCGTCCATCGTGATCGGCTTCTTCATGTGCGACTGCGGATGGAGCGCCGCGTTGGCGCGCTGGTTCACTGCCACCGCGGCGAGGTGGTCGCCGTTGAGCCAGCCTTCGTGGAAGTAGACCTGCGCGGCCATCGCGAAGGCGGCCGGCACACTCATGCCGTAGGGTTGCTCGTACTGCTCGTGGCCCACGTCGGCCAGCGCGGCCTGCACCCTCTCGCCCATGCCGGTGAGGCGGTTGTCGCCGGTCACGCACAGCACGTGGCGGCACATGCCCGAGCTCACCAGCGACTCGGCATGCCGCACGAGCAGTCCGCCGGTCATGCCGCCCATGCAGATCGAGGCGTTGACCTTCGGCCGGATGCCGAGGTACTCGGCGAGCACGCCACCGAGCATCAGCTGCGGCGAGGCGAACGAATAGGCGGTGAGCAGGCCGTCGATGTCCGACGGCTTCAGTCCCGCGTCGGCCAGCGCGCCGAGACTGGCCTCGGTGTGCAGCGACATGCACGTGCTCTCCGGCAGCGCACCTACCTGCGTGTCGTGCACGCCACTGACGATGGCTTTGGTGGCCATGGTTCTCCCCGGTGGAGCGGAATCAGGGCAGGCTGACGACGAGGTCGCGCTGCAGCCGGCGCAACTGCTCGACGGCGCCGTCGACGAGATCGGCCATGATGTCCTTCGCCGGCCGGCGCGCCCTGACCAGCCCGCCCGCCTGGCCGGCGATGTTGTAGAAGAGGTCGTGCCGCCCGGCCGCGAGCGCAGCAGCCAGGAAATCCTCCATCAGGATGCGCTGGTGCGGCGTCTCCAGTGTCGGCAGTCCCGACTCCGCCCAGGCCTGCGCGATCTCGCCGTGGTAGGCACGCACGGTCTTTCCCGTCCAGATCTTGCTGATGCGGAAGGCTTCGGAGTCCGACGCGACGATCTGGTCCTTGCACGCATCGAACAACTGACCCTCGTCGGCAACGAGGAAGGCGGTACCGATCCACACCGCCTGCGCGCCCAGCGCGAGCGCGGCGACGATGCCGCGCCCGTCGGCGATGCCGCCGGCGGCAAGCACCGGTGTCGGGCTCACCGCGTCCACCACCTGCGGAATCAGCGGCAGCGATGCCACCGTGCCGGTATGGCCGCCGGCCTCGGTGCCCTGCGACGATCGCGTCGACACCGGACTTCTTCTGCCGTACCGCATTGCGCACCGAACCCGACAGGCCGATCAACTTCATGCCCTGCGCACGCGCGCGCTCGAGCAGGAAGTCCGGGTCGCCGAGCCCGGCGGCGAAGACCGGCACGCGCTCGTCGAAGATCACCTCGAGCACCGCCTTCGCGTAGTCGATGTTGACTACCGTCTCGTCGGCCGGCTTCACGTCGGGCAGGCCGTAACGGCGGATCAGCTCCTGCACGAAGTCGGCGTGCTTCGGAAAGCGCGCGCGGATCTCGTCGCGCACGGCCGTGCGCGTGGGCGGCGCATCGGCGATGCGCGCCGGCAGCAGCAGATCCACGCCGAAGGGCTTGTCGGTCAGTGTCCTCACGGCGCGGATGCGGCGGCGCGTCTCTTCCGGCGAGAGCCCAGAGCAGCCGAGCACGCCCAGGCCGCCCGCCTGCGACACCGCCGCCACCAGTGCCGGCGGGGTGGCGCGGCCGCCCACGCCCATGCCGGCCAGGAAGATCGGCACCTCGATGCCCCAGGCATCGCAGAAAGAGTTGTGCAGCATGGCCCGGCTCATCGTGCACCCCGGCCCGTCACTTGAAGACCGGCTTGCGCTTGGCGCGGAAGGCGGCGACGCCTTCCTTCACGTCGTCGGTCTGGAACAGGAACGGGAAGGCGTCGATCGCATAGCGCATGTCGTCGCCGCCGATGCCCTTGTTGTAGAACGACTTGGCCATCTGCAGCGCCATCTGCGGCTTGGCCGCTAGCTTCTCGGCGAAGGCCATCGCCTCGTCCATCAGCTGCTCGGGCGCCACGGCGCGCAGCGCAATGCCCAGACTCACCGCCTCAGCGGCAGAGATGGGCTCGCCCAGCATGCTCATCTCCTTGGCCTTGGGCCTGCCAACGATCTGGTGCAGCCGCAGCAGCGCAAAGCCAGGCAGCAGGCCGAGCTGGATCTCGGGCACGCCGAACTTCGCGCGTTCCGAGGCGAGGATGAAGTCGCAGGCGATCGCCAGCTCGAAGCCACCGCCGAAGGCGATGCCGTTCACCGCGGCGATCAGCGGCTTGCGACAGCGCTCCGGCGCCTCGAGCACCGGCAGCACGCCGGCGATGAAGTCGCGCGCCTGTTCGGGCGACTCGGGGAAGGTACTGATGTCGGCCCCGGCGCAGAAGGCCTTGTCGCCGCGGCCGGTGAGGATGCCCACGCGGATCTCGGGGTCGGACTCGATCTTCGCCAGGCCCTCGGTCACGCCCTGCCGGATCCCAAGCGAGATGGCGTTCAGCTTGGTGGGCTCGTCCAGGGTGAGGACCGCGACACGGCCCTTCGTTTCGAATTCGACGCTGCCGATGCGCATGCGGTGCTCCGTCGGGTAACTTTCAGCCTCATGTCAGGCTAACAAACGTTCGACAGTGTCGTCAACCGGGGCTTTCCACCGGCAGCGCGCTCCGCAGTCCGCCCTAACTTGCCCACGGGATCGCAACGAGATAGCCGGCGTCCACCGGCAGGTTGATGCCTGCGACGGCGGAGGCCTGGGCAGACGCGAGGAAAGCCACCGCCTGCGCAATCTCCCGGACCTGCACCAGCCGCCCGGGAGCACGCCCTTCTCGAGCGCGAGCGTCTGCGTGGAGCCAGGCGAGAACGCGTTCACGCGCACCTTCCTCGGCACCATTCCGCCCCCAGGCACTCACTCGGTCAGGTTGATCAGGCCCGCCTTGACAGGCCCGTACGAAAACAGCGGGCAGGAGCCCATGCCGGCCAGCGACGCGATGTTGACTATCGCCCCGCCGCTCGCACGCGCGGCACGGGTAGGCGCCGCGCAGGTCGACCCGGGCGACGAAGCTCCACTGGCCCATCGTCAGTTCCTCGGGCGGCATCGTGCGCTGCGGCACACCGCACTGCGCATCCACTGCAGCCACGGCCGCATCGACGGACGCGTCGCCCACATCGAGCGAACCCACAAAGCTCCCGGCGGCCACGGCAAGCACCTGTACGCGGGCCTCGCCGATGCCGCTGGCGCGACAGGTCACCACGACCACCCCTCCAGATAAGTCGATCCGAACGTCAGCCCCCATTCGCCGGGCTGCCCTGTTCGGCGCGCAGCACCCGCTGGAGCGGCAACTGGAAGCCGCCCAGCTTGCCGCGGCAAAGCGCCTGCAGTTCCTCCAGCGTGAGCGTTGCGCCGGTTCGTAGCACGACCAACGTCGCCACCCGTTCGCCCCACTGCGCGTCAGGCCGGCCGACGGCCGCCGCCTCGAGCGCCTGTGGCAGTTGGAATGGCACACGCTCCACTTCGCTGGAGGCGATGTTCTCGCCGCCGCTGGCAATCATTACCTGCTTGCGGTCGGTGAGAGACACGAATCCCTCGGCATCGACATGGCCGGCGTCGCCGATGCGGAACCAGCCGCCGGCGTGAGAGCTCGCTGCGGTCTTGTCCGCATCGCGCCAGCAGCCCCCGCAGTGAACTTGAGACCGCGCAGGCAAGTCTCGCCGGCCCCAGCAGCCGGCGAGGCCCTACCGCAGTCGTCGCAGACGCGCAGTTCCACGTGCGGTAGCACGCGGTCGGTCGAGCGGACCTTCTCGATCTCGCGGTCGGCTTCCATCAGCGTGTCGCCCTGGCAGCTGTCGGTGAGGCCGTAGCCGTCGTCGCAGTGTCCGTTGGGGAACGGAGAGCGGAACTCCCGGACTCGCTCTTCGGGCGTCCGCTCTTTGCCGCCGATCTGCCAGCGCAGGCTGGACAGATCGAGGCGGTCGCGCTCGGGCAGCGCGAGCGGACGGTTCAGCATCACCGGCGCAATCCAGTCGGCGGCCAGCTTCTCGCGTTCAATCGGCGCCAGCGTCGGCTCGAGGCGGAACTCGCGCAGTACCTCGCAAGCAGGCTGCCCATTTCCAGCACCTCGGGGCCGGACAGGCAGAACGCGCCGATGTGGTACAGCGGCCGACGACGAGCAGTTGCTGGGCACCGTGCAGGCCGAGCACCGCGATGTGGTCGAGGCACCTCCAGCGGTGGTTGGTACGGCTGTGGATCACGCTCCTGGGCAGGTCGGTAGCGCCGGACGGGTACATCAACCGGCGCGGATCCGCGGGAAAGCCCCCGGTTCGGCATGAGCAAAGTGGCCTAACATGCGTTTGGTAGCTGACTTGTGGCGTTAGCTACGCCGCAAGGCCTTCCACCGTACTTCAACTACTCATGGAGACAACCGGTGATCCCTCGTGCGTATTCCGCGCGATCCCGGACACCGTTCCGCTGTGATGGCGGACAGCATTCCGCCGTGATGGCGGACAGCGTTCCACGCTGATGGCGGACAGCGTTCCGTTCTGATCGCGGACACCGGCGGGGTGTCCTGAGTGACCCAACGAGGCATAGGCTGCCCGGCTTTTTTGGCCGGAGCGGCGATGCCCACACCAAGGGTCCTCATGAGCAAGATCAGACGAACACTGCAACTACTGGCCGACTCCGGCCTGAGCACGCGGCAAGTGGCCGCGGCGCTGAGCATCAGCAAGACCACCGTCAGCGAGATCGCGCTGTACGCGCGCAGCGCCGGCATCGACTGGCCGGCGGCCAGTACGCTGAGCGACGACGAACTGCAGGCGCGGCTGTACCCGCCGCCGCGCCCGCGCAGCACGCAGCGGCGCGAGCCCGACTACGCCGCGTTGCACCAGGAACTCAAGCGCCCCGGCGTGACGCTGCAACTGCTGTGGGAGGAGTACCGCTCGGGTGCTGGCGATCAGGCCTACCGCTACAGCGCCTTCTGCGACAAGTACCGCGCCTGGGCCAAGCTGCTCAAGCGCTCGATGCGCCAGCTGCACCCGGCCGGCGAACGGCTGTTCGTGGACTACGCCGGCCAGACGGTGCCGGTGGTCGACGCCGTGACGGGCGAGGTCCGCCGCGCCCAGGTGTTCGTGGCGGTGCTGGGGGCGTCGAACTACACCTATGCCTGCGCCACCTGGCAGCAGACCGCCGCCGACTGGGTGGCCTCGATCATCGCGACGCTGGAGTTCATCGGCGGCGTGCCCCGGCTGCTGGTGCCCGACCAGCCGCGCGCGCTGATCGCCAACCCCGACGCCTACGAGCCCGTCACCGCCCGGCTGATGCAGGAGCTCGGTGAGCACTACGGCGTGGCCGTGCTGCCGGCGCGCCCGGGTCGGCCGCAGGACAAGGCCAAGGTGGAGGTCGGGGTGCAGGTGGTCGAGCGCTGGGTCCTGGCGCGGCTGCGCAACAGGCGCTTCTTCAGCCTGGGTGAGCTCAACGCGGCCATAGCGTCGCTGCTGGCCGAACTGAACCAGCGGCCGTTCAAGAAGCTGCCTGGCTGCCGGCGCAGCGCCTTCGAGGCGCTGGACGCCCCGGCGCTCAAGCCGCTGCCGGAGCAGCCCATGGTGCTGGCGCAGTTCAAGCCCGCGCGGGTGAACATCGACTACCACGTCGCCTTCGAGGGCCACTACTACTCGGTGCCGCACCAGCACGTCGGAGCGGCGGTGGAACTGCGCATCACGGCCAGCACGCTGGAAGTGCTGCTGCGCCGCCAGCGCATCGCCGCGCACGCTCGCAACGCCAGGGTCGGCGGCTTCACCACCGTGGCCGAGCACATGCCGGCCTCGCACCGCGCGCACCGGCAGTGGACGCCGGCCAAGCTCATCGGCTGGGGTGAGCGCATCGGCGCGGCCACCGCCGCCGTGGTGCGCTGGCAGATGCAGCATCGCCCGCACCCCGAGCAGGGCTACCGCGCTTGCCTGGGCCTGATGCGCCTGGCCCGGCAGTACGGCGACGAGCGCCTGGAGGCCGCCTGCGCGCGTGCGCAGTCCATCCGGGCGCCGAACTACCGCAGCGTGAAGTCGATCCTGGAGTGCGGCCTGGACCGCCAGGGCAGCAGCCTGCTGGGCGGCGCTGCGGCCCCCATGCCCAGCCACGACAACGTGCGCGGGCCCGGCTACTACGGCCACCACTGATGCACGGCGCACCGACCGCCCCTACCCATCCCCTCGAGACGAACCCAGCATGCTTCACCAACAAACCCTGGACCAACTGCGCGGCCTGCGCCTGGACGGCATGATCGCCGCGCTCAACGACACCGCTACCCAGGCCGCCGCCGCAGCGCTGCCCTTCGAACAACGCCTGGCGCTGCTGGTGCAGCGCGAGCTCGACTGGCGCGACGGCAAGCGCGTGGCGCGGCTGCTGAAGGCCGCCAAGCTCAAGGTCAGCAGCGCCTGCATCGAGGACATCGACTGGCGTGCCGGCCGAGGCCTGGACCGCCACCTCGTCACATCCTTGGCCGAGGGCGACTGGATCCGCCACGGCCGCAACGTCCTGATCACGGGGGCCACCGGCTGCGGCAAGACTTGGCTCGGATGTGCCCTGGCGCAGCAGGCTGCACGCCGGGGCTTCAGCGTGCTCTACGCACGCGCCACGCGGCTGCTGCAGGAGTTGCAGGTGGCCCACGGCGACGGCAGCTTCAGCCGCCGGCTTGCCGCATTGGCGCGGCTGGATGTCCTCGTGCTCGACGACCTGGCCATCGCTCCCATCGCCGCCCAGGAGCGCCAGGACCTGCTGGAACTGCTGGACGACCGGGTCGGCTGCCGCAGCACGCTGATCACCAGCCAGTTGCCCACCAGCGCCTGGCACCAGTGGCTCGACGAGCCCACCATCGCCGACGCCATCATGGACCGGCTGCTGCATGGCGCGCACACCATCGCGCTCAAGGGCGAGTCGCTGCGCCGGGCCAGGCCGCAAGCCTGACGGCATCCGAGGCACGCTACCCCAGCGCCGCTTCGGGCACCGCCTTGCCCACCGCGGCGGCGTAGCGTCGCAAGCGCCGCCGCCGCCGTGGACAAGGCTGAAATCGGCTGCACATCCACACCCAGCAGAACGCCTTCGGCACCGGGTTACCCACCCGGCGCCAGGGCGCCGCGTGGATAACCCGGCTGGCCTCGCTCCGCGCTGATGGCGGACAGCGTTCCACGCTGATGGCGGACGGTTGCTCTACCATCCGGGCCGTCACTCAGGCATCTCACCCAGGGTGTCCGCGATCGCCCGGAACGCTGTCCGCGATCAGCTTGGAATGGGTGTCCGCGATCAGCGGAATGCGCACTCGCAACATTCTTCTCGGCGGTCTAGCCGCGACAGCCTCCCTGGCGGCGCAGGCCCAATCGAGCGTGACCCTCTATGGTCTGATCGACATCGCGCCAGCGATGGTCAGTCGCACTAACACAGCCGACGACCGCCTGTTCCGGCTGAACTCGGACACGGGTAGTTCGTCGCGCTTCGGCGTCAGAGGCACGGAAGACCTCGGCGGCGGCCTGGCGGCATTCTTCAATTTGGAAGCGCCTCTCGACGCGAAGAACGGTTCGGTGCCTGGCGGCGCAGCTTCAGGGGCGTGTAACGCGGCTGCAGGCTGCGCTTCCGCCACCACGCCCGCATTCTGGCGGCGCAACGCGTATGTCGGTCTCCGCGGAGGCTTCGGTGAAGTCACCTTCGGGCGCAACTACACCGCCGCGATCATCAAGCAGGCCGCGACGTTGAGCGCGACGCCTTCCGGCATCAACACCGGCATGGCAACGAACCTGGCGGCGCAGGGCCTCAGCAACGACTTCTGGAACAGCAACCAGATCCGCTACGACAGCCCGAAGTTCGGCCCGATCGACTTCTCGGCACACGTCGCGCTCGGGGAAAACGTGACGGGGCGCAACGTCGGCGGCAATGTCGGCTACAACGACGGACCGCTGGCCATCTCGCTGAGCTACCAGCGCGACGAGAACCTCGCCGGCGACGCGGTGAAATGGATGATCCTGTCGGGCTCCTACAACTTCGGCTCGTTCAAGGTCCACGTCGCGTTCGACGATGTCAACAACGACGAAGGCGTCACAGGCTTCCGAGACTCGAAGTTCTGGACTGTCGGCGCGAGCTTCAAGGCAACACCGATGCTGACGTTGGCGGCGCAATATTGGAACCTCAAGGACTCGGCCTCTTCCAATTCGTCCAAGCAGGTGGTGCTGAACGCAGACTATGCCTTGTCGCGGCGAACGGCACTGTTCGCGATGCTCGGACACGTGAACAACAAGGACATCGCGGTACTACCGCTGTGGAGCTCCGGCGTGACTGTCGCGAATGACAAGGTGTACGGCCTGGCGGCAGGGGTGCGCCACTCGTTCTAGACCATGCTGCTTGAAAGCAGGCACCGCCATCCTAGTTTCGCGAACGATCTCCTAGGTTGATGGTCACTTGACCGACAACCCCTTTCGACGGCGGGACTCGCTCCCGCCGTCCTTCTTTTCATCGCTCGAAGCGTGCGGTCCGAGTCAAGACAGCGAAGGCATCGACGTGTCGCCGACGATCCGGCTATGAGCGCGCCCCAGCCTCTCGAGGATGCGCGCGAACAGATAGTCCTGCCGGCACATATCGTCGAGCTCGTCGAGCTCGACTCGTCCGTCGGAGCCACACGGAACTTGCAGCGCCCGACCCGGAAATGGCACGTCGATACGAAAGCGAATTTCCAGCAACTGCCGCGTGGGCCCGACAACTTCGGACCTGAATTCCGGAGCATCGCCGCACATGTCGAGTGCACCAAGAGTCATCGGTTCGCCCGCCGGAAGCGCGGTAGTACGGCGCCCGAGCCGGCTGGTTCGCAGACCAGTTCGACCGATGTATCGAAGTCGATCGACATCGGGTCCGCATCGACCAGCGAACTGATCATGCGCGGCCCTTCTTCGAGCTCGACCAGCAGCACCGCATAGGGCGTGTCCTGCTTGAACGCCGGGCCCGGGGCGCGGTGCACCACGCTGAACGAGTGGACTGTTCCGCGACCGCTCGCGGGCCGGTGAACCAGCTGCGAGCTAAGGCACCGCCGGCAGACCGCCTGCTGGTACAACTGCACATGCCCGCAGCTCCTGCAGTGCTGCAGCAGCAACTGGCCTTCCTTCAAGGCGTCCCAGTAGGCTTGCGAGTCGGCGTCCGGCGTGGGCAGCGGCTTGATGTGGGCCTCGCTGGGGTCAATGCGTCTCACAGCGTGGCCTCCGTGCCGAGGATGGTGGTGGCCTGCGTGGCGAAGCCGGCGCCCAGGCTGTGCACGAGGCCGAGTTCGGCACCCGCCACCTGTCGCTCCCCGCAACGCCCGCGCAATTGCTCGACCACTTCCAGGAAATGCAACAGGGAACCCGGCATGCCCGGATGTGCGAACGACAGTAGACCGCCGTGCGTATTGATCGGGATGCTCCCGCCGTAGGTAATCTGGCGGTCGTCGACGAAGCGCCCGCCCTCACCCTTAGGGCAGAACCCCAGGTCCTCGAGCATCATCACCACCGTCCCGGTGAAGCAGTCGTACACACCGGCCACGTCGATGTCGCGCGGGGCCACGCCGGCCATCGCGTAGGCCCGCGCGCTAGACTGAACGGCACCGGTCGTCGTCAGCGACGGCATAAGGAAGATGTGCTCGTGGGTGTAGCACTCGCCGCCGCCGAGAATATAGACCGGCTTGCTTCGGCCCGCGGCGGCGCGGTCAGCGGCACTTACGACGAACGCCGCGGCGCCGTCGGAGATCAGCGAGCAATCGAGCTTGTGGTACGGCGTGGTCACCCAACCAGAGTTCAGCACGTCCTCGACCGTGATCGGCGTGGTCATCTGCGCGCCGGGTGTGCGCATCGCATGCTCGCGGTGAATGACGGCAACCTTTGCGAACTGCTCGGGCGTGGTGCCGAACTCCTTCATGTGACGGTGCGCCGTCATCGCGAAGGTATTCGCGACCGGGATCCCGAACGGCATCTCGTACTGCTGGTCGCGGCTCTCGGTCATCGAGCGCAGCGCCAAGTCGGGCGATAGCCCCGTCAGCAGGCTGTCGGCGCCGAGTACGAGTACGTTGTCCGCCAGGCCCGCCGCGATCGCCGCCGCGGCCATGTTGAACATCGTCGCAGCCGTCGCACCGGACACCTGCAGCGTGTTCGAGAACGTCGGTGCGATGCCGAAGTACTCGCTGAAAGCGACGCTAAAGCGGTGGAATGGAGCCGCGAAGGCGACGCTCGTCAGCACGCCGTTGATGGCGCCACGATCGAGTCCGGCATCGGCCAGTGCCGCCTGCGCGGCGTCGGTCGCCAGGGCCATGACGCTGCGGCCCTCCACCCGACCCACCGCCGATCGCCCCGCCCCGGTGATCGCGGCTCGACCGCGCAAACTTCGCGTTGCTGACGTTGACCCGCTCGAAGCCATGTCCGTCGACCCCCCTGCCCTTTGCACTGCCCAATCGACGAAATTCTACACCTAACAAGCGTTCGTTTGTGCGGCTTCTGTGGGAGGCACGACCCGGCAACGCGCCCCAGCGCGTCGACGTCCCGTTGGGCCGTCTCAAACGCCGGTCCGGGTCCGCGGCGAACTCCGCGAAAGTGCGGGCCGGCCGCCGTACTGAGCGCAGCTGCCACTTTCGCGCCGCTCAACGATGGCGCCAATGTGCGCGCCGTGGCCGAGCACGTCGGCCGTTGCTAAGGCGCGCTTGCCCACGCAGCCGAAATCCATCCTTCGCCGATCTCAGTACCGCCACACGTATCGAACCTGCCCGAAGTCTTCACCGGGATTGGGGTTTCGCAGCCCGGCATTCGAGAAGTGCTCGACGCGCAGCTGCAATTCGTGCTGCCGCCGTTCGCCGAACCGCAGCCCCAACGCGATGTGGTCGCCGAAGTTCAATCGGGTGCTGAACCGCCGATCGCCAGCTCGATAGCGGGGCGCAACAAAGTTCAGCCCCACCCCTGCCTCGACGAACCACCCGTGCCCGAATCCCCAGCGAGCGGCCGGCTTCAGCCCCAGTTGCAGGCTGAGCTGCGGCTCTCCCGCATCACCGACGACGACCGAGTGCCACACGCCGACGGTCGCCTCGATCTGCCATGTCAGCCGGCCGGGCCACACTCGTGGCGCTCCACTCCACGGCCACAGTGCGCCAACCGCAAAGGCGGTCGAGCGGTTGGATCGCGACCATTGGACGAAGCCATACTCAGGACAACCCTTTGACGTGCGCTGTGCCCGTTCTTCAGCGTCAGTCCACAGGCACAGGGCGTGCGCACCCGGGGCACAGATCGCGGCCGCCGCAAGCAGCGCAGTCGGACGAATTCGCGACCTGCGGCACCGGACCGAGCCGACGGCCGTCACATCGCCGTCGCAGGGCAAGGAACGGGCTGTTTTCTGCGGCGCTGCCGGCGGCCTGGCGCCGCCGGCGTCGCAGCGCGCTCTGTTATTGCACTCCGCCACCCAACGCACGGTACATCGCGATGCGGCTTTGTTGTTCGGCCAGCCGGGTCTGCACTTCGGCCTGCGCGGCGGCGAACAGGGATCGCTCGGCGTCCAGCAGTTCCAGCGTCGTGCCCACACCGTTGTCCACGCGCACCTGCACGAGTTGCAGGCGTGCCGCCTCGGCCTGCCTTTGCACCTCGAGCGCACGCAGCTGATCCACCAGCGTCGCGCGGCCCGCCAGGGCGTCCGCCACGTCGCGGAATGCAGCCTGGATGGCACGCTCATACTGAGCCAGCGCGATGTCGCGCTGCGCTGTTGCACCCCGGACGAGGGACTCCGTCCGGCCGGCATCGAAGATGGGCATCAGCAGTTGCGCCGCGAAGCTCCAGGCCCCGTCCTTGAACAGGTCGCCCAGCTGCGTGCTTGCGGTGCCCAGACTGCCGGTCAGCGAGATGCGGGGCCAGTAGGCGGCCCGCGCTGCGCCGATGTTGGCATTGGCGGCCACGAGCAGCTGTTCGGCCTGCCGCACGTCCGGGCGCTGCAGCAGGACCTCCGAAGGCAGCCCGGTCGGAACCTCCGCGAAAACCAGCGACTGAATGCGGGGAAGCGGGGTCACGGCCAGCGGCTGACCCACCAGCAGGGTCAGCGCGTTCAGATCCAGCTCGCGTTGCCGGGTGAACTGGGCCAGCGCCGCTCGAGCGGAGGCCGCGAGTGACTGCGCCTGGCGCAGGTCCAGCTCCGAGGCGGTGCCATGCTGGTAGCGCAACTGCGTGAGCTGAAGCGACTGCTCGCGCGACTTCACGGTGTTGCGGGCAATCTCCAGCAGTTCGTCGTCCGCACACAGTGCCAGCCAGGCCTGCGCGACCGATGCCACCAGCGCGACCTGCGCGGCGCGTCGGCCCTCCTCGCTGGCCGCCAGCTGTGTGGGCGCCGATTCAAATCTGAGCCACCAGGCCGATCTCAATTTGAGCCAGGGGTGGAAGCCGGTCTTGTGCTGACCGGCTGTGGATAAGTTTAGGTCCCAAGCTGGTTCGTCAGGCCCTCCGACGTTGGTTGGATCGCGCGGGGCAAGGCGCGCAGGGCGAAGCCCGTAGCGGCTTACCCCGCGCGGCGG
>OFDC01000297.1_pt1 | contig 42295 bp, 45 predicted proteins | sample 1520941 | NCBI WGS metagenome assembly OFDC01 (sample SAMEA94258168, study PRJEB24077) | hot springs metagenome | biome: Aquatic biome; feature: Water | place: India | collected 2012-12-06 | depth 5 m | reverse complement strand
TCTCTTCTGCAAATATCCCACGGGGGTCCGGGGGTGTGAAACCCCCGGGGGCCAGCCACGGGCAACCCGGTCCAGGCGTTGGGCCCACAATCCCGTGCACGGTGGACACTACCCATTGAACAGGAAGTGCAGCACGTCCCCGTCCTTGACCTCGTAGGTCTTGCCCTCGACCCGGAACTTGCCCGCCTCCTTGGCCCCCGCCTCGCCGTTCCCGGCGATGTAGTCGTCGAAGGCCACGGTCTCGGCCCGGATGAACCCCTTCTCGAAATCCCCGTGAATGACCCCCGCCGCCTGCGGGGCCAAGGTCCCCCTGGTGATCGTCCAGGCCCGCGCCTCCTTCGGGCCGACGGTGAAATAGGTCTGCAGGCCGAGGAGCGCGTAACCCGCCTTGATCAGCCGGTCCAGCCCCGCCTCGTGCAGCCCCATCTCCTCCAGGAACATCGCCGCCTCATCCTCGGGGAGTTGCGCCAGTTCCTCCTCGATCCGGGCCGAGATCACCACCGACGCCGCCCCCTGCGCCGCCGCCATCTCTGCCACCCGGGCCGACTGGGAGTTCCCCGGCGCCGCCGAAGCCTCCTCGACGTTGCAGACGTACAGCACCGGCTTCGCGGTCAGAAGCTGCAGCATCCGCCACTGCTTGCGGTCTTCCTCGGCGATCTTCAGCGTCCGCGCCGGACGCCCCTCGTTCAACGCTGCCAGCGCCGCCCGCAGCAGGCGGTCCTGGTCCAGCACCTCCTGATCCCCTCCGCGCAGCTTCTTGCCCAGCGCGGTCAGGCGGCGCTCGATCGACTCCATGTCGGCCAGCATCAGCTCGGTCTCGATGGTCTCGGCGTCCGCCACCGGGTCGATCCGGCCCTCGACATGGGTGATGTCCCCATCCTCGAAACAGCGCAGCACATGGGCGATGGCGTCGCATTCGCGGATGTTGGCCAGGAACTGGTTGCCCAGCCCCTCCCCTTTGGACGCCCCCCGCACCAGCCCCGCGATGTCGACGAAGGTCATCCGCGTCGGGATGATCTGCTTCGACCCGGCGATGTCCGCCAGCCTCGAAAGCCGAGCATCGGGGACCGACACCTCGCCCACATTGGGTTCAATGGTGCAGAACGGAAAGTTCGCCGCCTGCGCCGCCGCCGTCCGGGTCAGCGCGTTGAAGAGCGTCGACTTGCCCACGTTCGGCAGCCCGACGATGCCCATCTTGAAACCCATGCGACCCTCCATTGGCGACAGGGGGCCTTCTACGGGGGGCCGACCCAAGGATCAAGCGGCCCGCGCCTTGATTTCCCCGCGCGGCCCGTGGCAGAGAGGGCCGTTGACAAGGGGGACCACCATGACACGGATCGACGACACCTTCGCCCGCCTGCGCGCCGAGGGGAAGAAGGCCTTCGTCGCCTATATCATGGGCGGCGATCCCGACGCATCGACCAGCCTTGCCGTGATGCAGGGCCTGCCCGCCGCGGGCGTCGACGTGATCGAGCTCGGGATGCCCTTCACCGATCCCATGGCCGACGGCCCGACGATCCAGGCCGCCGGGCAGCGGGCGCTGGAAGGCGGCATGACGATGGACAAGGTGCTGGCCATGGTCCGGGCCTTCCGCACGGGCGACAATACCACCCCCATCGTGCTCATGGGCTACTACAACCCGATCTATTCCCGTGGCGTCGACCGCTTTCTGACCGAGGCAAAGGGCGCCGGGATCGACGGCCTCATCGTCGTCGACCTGCCGCCCGAAGAGGATGACGAGCTGTGCATCCCGGCCCAGAAGGCGGGCCTGAACTTCATCCGGCTTGCCACGCCCACGACCGACGACAAGCGCTTGCCCAAGGTGCTGCAGAACACCAGCGGGTTCGTCTACTATGTCTCGATCACCGGGATCACCGGGGCCGCCGCCGCGCAGGCGACCGATGTCGGCCCGGAAGTCGCGCGGATCAAGCGGTCGACCGACCTGCCGATCATCGTGGGCTTCGGGATCAACACGCCGGATGCAGCGAAGACCATCGCCAGCGTGGCCGACGGCTGCGTCGTGGGGTCCGCCATCGTCAAGGACATCGGCGCGGGCGTTCCGGTCGCCGAGGTTCTGGCCAAGGTCAAGGCCCTGTCCGACGGCGCGCATTCGGCCTGACGGCGCGTCCGGGGCCAAATTTCTTGAGCAAGAAATTTGTCAAGAATTTTAGTTAAAATTCTTGGCGTTACGGCCGGGTTGCCGCGGCCGCAGCTCTCTCAGCTCCACGCCTGTATGGGTTCGATCCGCGTCACCGTTCCGGCCTCGCGCCCCGTGGGGTCGATGTAGGTCAGCCGCCCCACATCATGCGCGATCTTCCAGGCGCCTGCCGGCCCGCCTGACCAGGCGACATGATAGCCGTCCGCCAGGGGCTTCCACTCGCCGTTCATTGGCGGCTTGCCCGGCAGCACCATCTGCGCAAGGCCTCCCGCGCCATAGCTGATCCGGGCGTCCTCGCCCTGGCCGATGTCGACGTGATGGGTAAAGCCGGGCAGCAGCACCTCCAGCACGGATTTCTCAAGTACCGTCATCGCAATATCCTTTCATGGCCCTGCAACGGGGTTGCGGGGCGGCTGGCAATCAACCACAATTGGTCTAGCAGCTTGACTATTTCCTGAGCCGCTGGATATTGTCAAGCCACTTGACTTGTTTGTCACGGAGGAGCGCATGGTTCCCGACCACATCGGCTGGACGCTCTGGCAGGCGACGCATGCCTGGCGGCGGGAATTTGTGGCCGGGATGGCAGCATCGGGCCACGGCTGGTTCGCCCAGGCGCGCGGCAACCTCATGGCCTACATCGGCCCTGACGGCATCCGGCAGAGCGACTTGGCCGAAAAGGCGGGCCTGACCAAGCAGGCTGTCCAGCAGTTCGTGGATGAGCTGGTGAAAGACGGCATCGTCATGCGCACCCCCGACGCAACCGACGCCCGCGCCCGCCGCGTCGTCCTGACCGAGACCGGACAAGCCGCAATGCGCGACGCCGACCGGATCAAACTGCAGATCGAGACGCGCTGGCGACAGAAGCTGGGATCGGCCGCCTTCGACCAGCTGGACGGCCTTTTGCGACGGGTGGTCGACCGCTAGACATCGCGCATCGCGTCCATCGCCTTGCGCAAGTCCACCAGCACCGGCAGCACCTCGGCCAGCCGCGCCACCGGGAACTCCGCCGCCACCGCTGCCATGTCGGGCATCAGCCGACCGATCGCCTCCAGCCGGAAGGCGCGGCCTGCCTCGGTCAGGAACACGCATTTCGACCGCCCGTCGCGGGCGTTGGGCCGCATCTCGACCAGCCCGTGCCGCTCCAGCACGGCAAGGCTGTGCGTCATGCTGGTTTTCGGCACCTGGAATGCCTTCGCCAACGCCAGCGGGGTCTGTCCGTCCCTTACCCGCACCAGATGGTTCAGAACCGCGAACTGCGGCAAGTTGAACCCCGGCGGAAGCCGCGCCTCGAACAGGGCGCGGCTCAGTTGGGCAAGGATCCCGACCTCGTTGAAGAAGGCGAAAAGTGTCGCTTCCGGGGTCGGGGCTTGGTCAGGCATCCAGGATCTTCGCCTCCAGCGGCCAGCGCGGGCTTGGGTCCACCACCGGCCCGTAGCCGATACGCGCCAACATCTGGACCGTCCCGCCCGCTGGTGCAAGCCTGGCGTGCAGGTCGCGGTAAAGGGCGGCCATCTCCGGATACTCCTGCAGGGCCTGGGACAAGGGCTGGAACGCCACCCCCGCCGCCGTCGCCGCGAGGTTGACCCGCAGCCAATCCGCCCCCGTGGCAATCTGGTCGGGGCGAGAGTTGCCGTCTGTCACCAGCCAGACATGCCCCATCGCCGTATCGGTATTGGCAAAGACCGCGTCCAGCCCCGCCTTGTAGGCTTGTGACGACGGATCCAGCACGCTTTCCCGTGTCATCAGTCCTGTGGTCCCCAGCACCTCGAACAGCGGGCCGGTGAAGTCGATCCCGTCCGGGTTCGCGTCCACCTCGGCCCGCCCGATCCGGAACAGGTCCACCGATTCCTTGTAGGTATGCGGCGTCTCGATCTCGATCCGCAGCGCCTCATGCGTGAAGGCGCGCCAGTCCGCCACTTCCTTGGCGTCGAGCGTGCCCCCGAAACCAGCCATGTTGGCAACGGCCAGCTTCTCCAATGTGTCTTCGGGCAAGGGGCGGGCCAGATCATAGGGCTCCTTGTTCGACCGCCGCGCCAGCGCATGGGCGAACAGCGGGTCCCGCGTCACGCCCGAATCCGCCGTGAACACCGCCCGCGCCACGGGGCGCCCGTCCAGCGCCCGGTCGTCAAAGCCTTCGGGGAAGGGCATGATCTCCACCCTTTGCCCGTCTTCAGCCGCGGCCATCCGCATCAGTTCCAGAAAGCAACCCAAGCCGATGGTGATCTGGCGGCCGAACGGGTCGGTGTGCGGCAGCAGTTTCGCGGTATCCACATACAGCGTCACCACCCCGTCTTCGCGCAGGTCCACCAACCAGGGCTGCCGGTTGTGCGGGTTCGGCGCCAAGAGCGCCCAGGACAGTGCCCGGTGCCGCGCATCCTCGCCCATTCCCGCCTGTCCCCAGGGCAAAAGGGCCGTACGCAGCTTGCGTGTGGCGATCGTGCCGAGACTGGCCGAAGCGGCCAGAATCACGCCACCCCCGATCAGGGCAAGTGTCTTGCGGCGAGAGAGGGTCATGTCAGGCTCCATTTGATGCGATATCGCATCATATAGTCCCATATCGCACCAAATACAACCCAAACGAAGCATTTGCGCCCGGCCCGGCAAATTGGTAACCAAAGATGACCAATCCCGGAGGATGCCATGCCCGTCATCACCTGCATCGAGGACCTCAAGCGCCTGCACCGGAAGCGCACGCCGCGGATGTTCTGGGACTACTGCGAAAGCGGCAGCTACACCGAACAGACCTTCCGCGAGAACTCCTCGGACTTCGGGCTTTTGCGCTTTCGCCAGCGCGTCGCACGCGATCTCACCGGGCGGGTGCTGGAAAGCACGATGGCGGGCCAGAAGGTCTCGATGCCCGTGGCGCTCGCCCCGGTCGGCTCTACGGGCATGCAGCACCCGGACGGCGAGATCCATGCCGCCCGCGCCGCCGCCAAGGCCGGGGTGCCCTTCACGCTCTCGACCATGTCGATCTGTTCGATCGAGGACGTGGCCGCGCACAGCCCCGACCCTTTCTGGTTCCAGCTTTACGTCATGCGGGACGAGGACTTCGTGGATGCCATCATCGAACGCGCCCGGGCGGCGAAGTGCTCGGCGCTGGTCCTGACGCTGGACCTGCAGATCCTCGGCCAGCGCCACAAGGACCTGAAGAACGGCCTGACCTCGCCGCCGAAGCCCACGATCCCCAACCTGATCAACATCGCCACCAAGCCCCGCTGGGCCTTTAACATGGCGCGCACCCCGCGCCGCCAGTTCCGCAACATCGTGGGCCACGTGAAGAACGTCCAGAAACTGTCGGACCTGACGGCCTGGGCGAACGAACAGTTCGACCCCAAGCTCGACTGGGGCAAGGTCGCCCGCATCCGCGACCAGTGGAAGGGCAAGTTCATCCTGAAGGGCGTTCTTGACCCCGAAGACGCGAAACTCGCTGCCGACATGGGGGCCGACGCGGTGATCGTCTCGAACCACGGCGGGCGGCAGCTGGACGGGGCGCTCTCTTCGATCCGGATGCTGCCGCAGATCGTCCGCGCCATCGGCGACCGGACCGAGGTCTGGATGGACGGTGGCATCCGCTCGGGCCAGGACGTGCTGAAGGCGCTGTCCCTGGGGGCCAAGGGCACGATGATCGGCCGCGCCTACATCCACGGCCTGGGTGCCATGGGCGAAGCCGGAGTGACCAAGGCGCTGGAGGTCATCAAGAAAGAAATGGACATCACCATGGCCCTGTGCGGTGAGCGCGACATCAAGAACATGGGCCGCCACAACCTGCTGGTCCCCGAGGATTTCGAGGGCCGCTGGGCCTAATTGCCGCCGGTCGAAGCGACGTCGAACCGCTCGACCTGCCACCGCTTGCAATTTGATCAAATTCCGGCATAAACGCAGCGACTGCTTCCGGGGCCCATCATGTCTGCCGAAACCATCGCCGGTATCTCCACCGCCCGCCTGTCCGCCTTCGCCCGGCGCGAGGCCGAGATCTACGCCACCGCCCGCCCCAAGGCGCAGAAGGCCCTCGCCGCGGGCGCGGGACATTTCCTCGGCGGCGTGCCGATGCACTGGATGGCCGACTGGCCGATGCCGCACCTGCCGCTGGTCGCCAAAGCCCAGGGCGCGCGGATTCAGGATATCGACGGTCTCACTCTCGACGACTTCTGCCTCGGCGACACCGGGTCGATGTTCGGCCACTCGCCCGCGCCCGTCGCCAAGGCCATCCGCCACCAGGCCCGTCGCGGCCTGACCTACATGCTGCCGACCGAGGCCGCCCTCGAAGCAGGCCGCCTTCTCACCGACCGCTTCGGCCCTTTCCGCTGGCAGATCGCCACCACCGCCACCGACGCCAACCGCTTCGCCCTCCGCATCGCCCGCGCCATCACCGCCAAGCCCAAGGTCCTCGTCTTCAACGGCTGCTACCACGGCACGGTGGATGACACCTTCGTGTCGCTGGAGAACGGCAAGACGGTCAACTCCCCCGGCCTCCTCGGCCAGGTGAACGACCTGACGCAAACCGCCGTCTGCGCCGAATTCAACGACCTCGCCTCCGTCGAGGCCGCGCTGGCCAAAGGCGACGTCGCCGCCATCCTGACCGAGCCCGTCATGACCAACTCCTGCATGGTCCTGCCCGAGGCCGGGTTCCACGACGGCCTGCGCCAATTGTCCAGGAAATACAACGCGCTTCTCATCATCGACGAGACGCACACCATCTCTTCCGGCCTCGGCGGCTACACCCGCGTCCATTCCCTCCGCCCCGACATCTTCGTCGTCGGCAAATGCGTTGCGGGCGGGATGCCCACTGCCGTCTGGGGCCTGACCGAGGAAACGGCCAAGCGCTACCACGAAGCCGACGCCAAACGCGAACCCGGTCGCACCGGCATGGGCACCACGCTTTCCGCCAACCCGATGCAATTCGCCTGCCTCGTCGCCACCCTGTCCGAGGTGATGACCCCCGACACCTACGCCCACATGGAGAAGCTTGCCGAACGCCTTTCCCACGGCCTCGCCAAGATCATCGACAAGCACCAGGCCCCCTGGCACGTCGTCCGCGTCGGCGCGCGGGTCGAATTCATCTGCGCCCCGGGCCCCCTGAAGAACGGGACCGAAGCCGGATACGCCCACCAGCCGCAAGTTGAGGCTGCGATCCACACCGGCCTCATCAACCGCGGCACGCTCATCGCGCCCTTTCACAACATGATGCTGATCAGCCCGGCGACGAAAAAGGCCCAGGTCGACCGCCTGATCGCCAGCTTCGACGCCATCCTGACCGAACTCTTCAAGGCATGACCATGACCAACAGCCCCTCCGGTTCCAGCGCAGCCGAGGCCGAAGCCTTTCTCGAAGCCCATCCCGAGATCGAGGCTTTTGACATTATCCTGCATGACGCCAACGGAATCGGCCGGGGAAAGATCATCCGGCGGCATGAGCTTTTGTCTTTTTACAACAACGGCCGCCATCTGCCGATTTCCATCCTCGGTCTCGACATCTGCGGCGAGGATGTCCACGAGACCGGCCTGATCTGGGACCAGGGCGATGGTGACCTGCGGGCCTGGCCGATCCCCGGCACGCTGAAGCCCTTGCACAACACGATTCCCCCGCGCGGCGAGGTGTTCATGTCGATGTACACCCTCGACGGCGCGCCCATGACCTCGGACCCGCGCCATGCGCTCCAGCGGCAGGTGGACCTGATGGCCCAGGACGGCCTCCACCCCGCCGGGGCGTTCGAGCTGGAATTCTTCCTCCTTGATCCCGAACGCGGCCCCGACGGCAAGATGCAGCCCGCCCGCGACGTCCTCGACCGCCGCTCCTCGCGCAAGACCGAGGTCTATTCGGTCGACCACCTGCACGGGATGCTGCCCTTGTTCAGCGACATCTACGCCGGCGCCGAAAAGGCCGGGATCAAGGCCGAAACCCTCATCTCGGAATACGCCCCCGGCCAGTACGAACTTACGCTCCACTACCGCGAGAACGTCATGCAGGCCGCCGACGACCTGATGCGCCTGAAGCGCATCGTCCGGGCGCAGGCCCGCGCCCATGGCGTCGTCGCCTGCTTCATGGCCAAGCCGAACGAGAACTACGCGGGCTCGGGGATGCACTTCCACGTCTCGTTGCTGGACGACGCGGGCAAGAACGTCTTCATCGAGAAGGACGAGGGCAAGTGGAACCCCACCATCCTCCACGCCCTTGGCGGGTTGAAGGCAACGATGGGGGAATCGATGCTGGTCTTCGCGCCCCATGCCAACTCGTGGCGGCGGTTCGCCAGCCAGTCCTATGCACCGGTCTCCCCCACCTGGGGCGTCAACAACCGCTCCGTCGCGCTGCGGATTCCGGCGGGGGACATCAAGGCCCGCCGCATCGAACACCGCCCCGCAGGCGTGGACGCGAACCCCTATCTGGTGGCCGCAACGGTGCTTGCAGGCGTCCGCAAGGGCATGAAGGACCGGATCGACCCCGGCCCCGAGACCACCGGCAACGGCTATGCCGACGAAGACAGTGCGGGCATCCCGACCGACTGGAAGTCCGCCATCGACGCGGCCAAGCGGTCGGCCTTCCTGCAGGACGCGCTGGGGGAAGACATGCACCGCACCTTCACCGCGATCATGGCCGCCGAATATGCCCGCGTGATGCGCACTGTCAGCGAGGTCGACTTCGACCTCTACCTGCACACGGTCTGACGCCTAAAGCCCCGCCAGCGACGAAATCACTGCGGCAGGCGCAAGGTCCGGGTATTCGTCCGGCACCGCCGCCCGGTTCACCCAGACGCCCCGCATGCCGAAGGCGCGGGCACCGGCAATGTCCCAGCGGTTCGACGACACCAGAACCGCCTGCCCCGCCGTCACCCCGAAGCGGCCGCAGACCAGCTGGTAGACCTCGGGAGCGGTCTTGAAGATGCCGACGTCCTGAACCGACAGGACCGCATCAAGCAGGTCCGTCAACCCCGGAGCCGCCAGCGCCTCGGCCAGCATCTCCGGCCCGCCGTTCGACAGCACGCACAGCGACACCCCGTCCGCCCGCAAACGCCGCAAGGCATCGGCGGCCTCGGGATAGGCCGAAAGCTGGCGATAGGCGTCCAGAAGCGCGGGCCGCAAGCTGCGATCAACCGCAGGGAAGGCTGCGAAGGCAAAGTCCAGCGCCTCCTCGGTCAGCTGCCAGAACCCGCGATACCGCCCGGCAAGCGACCGGACCCAGGTGTATTCCAGCTGCTTCGTCCGCCACAGCGCCGAGAACTGCGCCGCCTCTGGCCCGATCTTGGGCGCAAGCCGCTGGACCGCCGAATGCACGTCCAGAAGCGTGCCGTAGACATCAAAAGCCACCACGGCCGGGGGCGGCGAAAGGCTGGCCAGAACAGACATCGGCAACGGTCCCCCTTGGGCGTCAGGTCTGTCCCGCCCCTACCATCTTCCAGCGGCAATCGACAGCGCAGACCGGCACCCCCCGCTGGATCGCGGCCGCGATGATCCCCGGCACCCGCGCGTCCAGCCCCACCGGCGGCAGGATGCGCCCGGTGAACCCCGCCTGCGCCAGAGCGGCCGGGATGTCCTCGCTCACATGCCCGCCCTCGGCCGCAAAGAACGGCAGGCAGACCCCGCCCCGCCCGGTCAGCGACGAAAGCTGCGGCTCCTGGTCGATGAACCCCACCGCGACCTCCGCCCCCGTCTCCGCCCCGATCCGCCCCGCCACATGCCGCGCGATGTCCGACGGCACCGAGGACTTGAACGACCCGTGCGCCGCCAGGATCACCTGACCCGCCCCCGCCTCCCGCACCAGCGTCACGCAAAGGTCATGCACCGCAGGGTCGCAGCCGAACGGTTCCAGCACGGTCCAACCCACCGCCCCGGCCTCGGCCAGCTTCTTCGGGATCTGCACCTTGGTGAACCAGCCCCCCGCCATGAACATCGGGAAGACCACGCCCCCCGGCCGCCTCTCGACGGCCCGCGCAATCGCCCCCTCCTCGGCCAGCGTCGCCGCGCCGACCGACCAGCCGGGCAACAGCGCCTGAACCTGCGCGGCCATTGCCTCCAGCGCCGCGCCTGCGGGGCGGGGGTCCGAGGGCTGGCCATGGGCCACGATCAGGGCGTGCTTCAACATGCGCCGATAGGTGACGCCGCGCGGGCGAACGTCAAGCCCGCCCGCGCGCTCAGGGCATCCGCCCCGCGATATAGCGGGCAAAGTCGTAGTTCGGCCGCTCCAGATGGCTCAGCGCCCCCGGAGACGACATCCCCGCACAGAGGCCCTTCCACACCCGCTCCACACAGCCCTTGTCCTCGACGTTCACGTCATCCAGCAGCGCCTTCACGCTGGCCAGATGGGCCTCTGCCTCGGGGTCGGCCATCCATTCTGCGCTCATCCCGCCCCCGAACAACACCCGAACCGCGCCCGGCCCATCGGGCGTCAGCGACAGGTACCAGAAATACCCCGGCGTCAGCGTGATCAGAAGCGCCGGGTAGATCGCCAGCAACCAGGTGATCCGCCGGTCATCGCCCTGCAGCACCGTGTTCGACGGATGCGCCAAGGCCAGGGGGACCAGGTCGTTCTTCACGATCCAGTGGTAGTTGAAAGCCGCTTCCCCCTCGGGGCATTCCATCTTATTCAGGTCCGACGCGCCCCCGATGGTCCCCGCATGGCAGACCGGCAGGTGGTAGCTTTCCATGAAATTCTCGGCCAGCACCTTCCAGTTGGTGCCCCAGCGGAACTCTTCGCGGAACACCTCGCGATACCCCGCCATCGGCAGGTGCCCGACCAGCCGGTCCACCCCCGCCAGCCTCTCGGCCACCGGCGGCGCGTCGGGGTTCAGCGTCACCATGATCCAGCCCTGCCAGTCCTCGACCCTGACCGCGGGCAGCTTCACGTCCTCCTTGCAGAAGGCATCATTGCGGGCCATCGCCGGGGCACCGCGCAGACTGCCGTCGAGGTTGTAGGTCCAGGCGTGATAGGGGCAGACGATCGACCGCACATTCCCCCGCCCCTCCAGCAGCGTGCTCATCCGGTGGCGGCAGACGTTCGACATCCCCCGCAACACGCCCTCGCGGTCGCGCAGGATGATGACCGGCTCTCCGGCGATCTCCATCGTCAGGTAGTCGCCGGGGTTTGCCAGCGCATCGGCCCGGCCCGCACAAAGCCATTCCTTCGCGAATATGTGCTCCGCCTCGGCCCTGGCAAAGTCCGGCGAGGTGTAGACCGACTTCGGCATCGCCCGCGCCCGCTCGAACGGGACCGAGACATTGGCGCGCAGCTCGGCAATGGCAAGCGAGGGGTCGTGCTGGGTCATGGGGGGCCTCCTGCCACAAGCTTGCGCCTGCGTGCCCCCCCGTTCCAGCAGAAATCCGACAGATTCAGGGAAAATGCGCCCTGATCGCCGCGGCGATGGCCTCGGCCAGCACCGGGTTCGCCTCGGCGTCATAATGAATGCCGTCGATGGGCGAGACCTTGACCACCGCGCCCGCATCCAGGAACGCCACCCCCGCCCGCCGCGCCGCCGCCTCGACTTCCCGCGCCAGACCCTGCGACTTCGCCGCACCGCCCGCGAACATGTCCTTCAGGCAGCCCACTTCGATGATCGGCGGTGGCGCGACCAGAAGGACCCCCGGCGCAGCGCCGCCCGGTCCGCAGTCGCTTGCCCTGATCACCCGCACCACCCGCTCCAGCGAATGGCCGATATCCGCCGCATTGACCGAAAAGCGCGGCTTCAGGTCGTTGGTGCCCAGCATCACCAGCACCACGTCGATGGGTTTGTGGGACTCCAGCAGGGCGGGGAGAACCATCAGCCCGTTGCGATGCTCGCCTTCGACGGGATCGTCATGCACTGTCGTGCGTCCCGGATGCCCCTCGGTAATGACCTCCCAATCGGAGAGCAGCTTGGCCAACCGCCCCGCCCAGCGTTCGTCCCGGTCAAAGCGCCCGGCGCCGTCCAGGTCCGGCATCGGAATGGTGCCGTGGGTATTGCTGTCGCCGAAAAGCAGAACAGTGCGCATCGGGTCCTCCCTGTGTTGGGGGCACCTTGCACCAGAGGTGGAGGGGAGTTGAAGGGGGTTCATTGGGATGACCATCCCTGCCCGCGATCGCGAGCAAGCCTGTTTGGGCTGCGCTGTCAGCCGCGCCGCACCCTTCGCCACCAGTCACGTGCCTCGTTCACAGCACGCAAGGTCGCCACCCTCCCGGCCCATGCGCCCACCGCCCGCCAAAGGCAACTCCCAGGCCCCGGGGTGGGAGGGATGGGGGGGCTCAGCCCGCCCCAAGGCACTCCGCCGATTCAACCCGCTACGCAATATCCTCGTGCAGACACAGGATATTCCCCTCGGTATCGTTGAACCAGGCCGCCTTTTCCGACCCCAGCACGCAGACGTGCCCTTCGGTCTTGAAGCCCGGCAGGTCATAGTCGGCGAAGACGACCCCACGGCCCTCCAGCTCGGCGATTGATGATCGGATGTCGTCCACCCGAAAGCTCAGTGCGGTATGTTCCGCCTTGGTCCCCTCGGGTTTCGGGAACAACGCGATTTCGGTGCCGCCGCAGTGGTAGACCACCTTGCCGTCAAGCTTTTCCTCGCCCGACGGCAGGGCGAGCGCGCGTTCATAGAACTGCCGGGCCCGCGCCAGATCGCGAACCGGAAGCATTACTGTCACCTGTTGGGTATCAAGCTGCATGGCATCCCCCCCTTCGCCATCGACCAGATGGCAAAAGCCTACGCCTCAAACCGAGTCGCCGCCAGCGTTCCAGCAAGCGCCGCGGACCGCTCCACCCCGCAAGCCTGCGGCGCACCCCTATTGCCCGGAAGAGAGGGTGGTTGTGACGGGGAAACATCGGGTTAACCCCCGGTAAACGCCCACGCCCATCCCCCTGATTCCAAACCGAAATCAGAAAATGTCCACCGTGGACACTACCCCTCCCGCTGGCCCACGTTCTGGTCGATCAGGTACCGCTGCGACAAGGGGATCGCCGCCGCCCCCAGGGCCCGCGCATCCGCCCCGACTGTCCCCTCCCGGATCACGGGTGGGTCGATCCCCGCAAGGTCCAGCCCCAAGAGCGCCCCTTGCGTCCGTCGCACCATCTCGGCCCGCACCGCGACCGGCATCCACCCGTCGATCAGCACCGCCTCGATCTCCAGAAGCGCCGCCGCCGCCAGCGTGGCATGGGCCAGGGCCCCCGCCGCCTGGTCCAGCCAGGGGTCCAGCACCGCTGCCGAGACCTCCCACCGGTCATGCTGGGACCAAAGGTGGTCGGACCCCTCCCCCGCCGCCTCCATCGCCTCGGCCAGGACGGACATCGAGGCGAGGTCGATCAACCGCCGCGTCCCCCCGCCCGGGGCAGGGACCTGGATCGACCCCACCGCCGCGGCGTTGCCGGTCCTGCCCAGATACAGCTGGCCGTTCATCACCAGCCCACCCCCAATGAAGGTCCCGAAGTAGAAATACAGGAAATCCTTCGGCCGCTCTCCCGTCCCGAAGATCAGCTCAGCCCCGCAGGCCGAGGTCGCGTCGTTCTGGACGTAGACCGGCAGGTCCGTCGCGGCGCCAAGTTCAGCCCCAAGATCGCGCGACCGCCAGGCGTCCATCTCGGCCTGCGGGACGCCCAGAACCGAGACCCAGTTCCACAGCTGGAACGGCATCGCCACGCCCATGCCCATGATCCGGCCGCGCAAGGGAGGGGACAGCTCGGCCGACAGTTCCGGCGCGGCCTCGGTCACGAAGCCGACCACGGCGTCCGGCGTCGGATAGCGGTAGACCCGGCGACGGGCCGCGCGCAGCCGACCCCGGAAATCGGTCAGCACCAGGTCCGCCGACCGCCGCCCGACCTTCAGCCCGAAGAACAGCGCCCCCTCGGCCGCCAGCGACATCGGGATCGACGGCTGGCCGACCCGCCCCCGCACGGGCTCGCCGCGTTCGAGAAGCCCCTCTTCTTCCAGCCCCCGCATGATGACGCTGACCGTCTGCGCCGAAAGCCCCGTCATCCGCGCGATGTCGGACTTGGCCAGCGCCCCATGACGGCGGACCAGCGACAGCACCAGCCGTTCATTGTGGTCGCGCATGCCGGACTGGTTGGTGCCCCGCACGACCTCCAGCGCATTGGGCGAGGCGTCCTGCATCATCAGCCCGCCGGGCCGATCACCCCCTTGCGGAGGATCACATTGGCGAAAAGCGCCGTCTCGCTGGTCGCGACGATCGCGTGCGCCCCCCGGATGCGGGGATAAAGCGCCTCGCCTGCAAGCGGCACCACGGTCATTTCGGGGGCCATCCGCGCAAAGAGGGTGTCGATCTTGCGGTGAATATCACCCGCTTGGGCCGGGTCGTTGTTCAGGCTTGCCCGGAACAGGGCCGCCGGAACCGCCCGGTCGATCGGCAGGACCTTCAACACCGCCTCAAGAACCGCCAGCAGCCCGTGACCATCGGCGCGGACCAGCCTGCGGGCGTGGTCCAAGGCAGGATAATTGCCATCCACGATGGCTAGCTCGTCCCCGTGACCCATGCCCCGCAGGACGCTTAGAAAATCCGGCCCCAGCAGGGGCGGAATACCGATCAGCATTGGCCTCCCCCTCCTCCCGGGTGTGGCGGACCTGTCGTCCCGGGCCGCAGAGCGCGACGCGACCCTGTGCAGACTGGCGATGGAGCTTCGTACTGTCAATAATAAATCACAGTGATTTAATTATCTTGACGTGAGGCCGGGAATCGGCTCTTCTCTGCCCTGTCGCAGCGCCTTCGGGCCTTGCGCCGGAATTTCTGAACCGGGGGCACCAAGTCCCCACCTTGGGAGGAAGACCAATGAAACTCATGACCAAAGCCCTTCTGGGCGCAGGTGCGCTGGCGCTGATGTCGGGCATGGCCTCGGCCGCCGACCTCGCCTGCCTGATCACCAAGAACAACACCAACCCCTTCTTCGTGAAGATGAAGGAAGGCGCCGAAGCTGCCGCGACCGCTGCCGGCCTCGACTTCCAGGCCTATGCCGGTGAAAAGGACGGCGACGCCGCCCCGCAGATCACCGCGATCGAAAACTGCGTGGCCGCTGGTGCCAAGGGTATCCTGATCACGCCCTCGAACGACTCGGTCGGCCCGGCTCTCAAGGACGCCCGCGCTGCCGGCATCCTGGTGATCGCGCTTGACACCCCGCTGGCTGACGCCGAAGCCCAGGACATCACCTTCGCGACCGACAACTTCGAAGCGGGTCTCCTGATCGGCAAGTGGGCTGCCGCGACCATGGGCGAAGGGGCCGCGACCGCCAAGATCGCGATGCTGGACATCAACAAGGACAACATCTCGGTCGACGTGCAGCGCGACACCGGCTTCCTCGTCGGCTTCGGCATCGAGGTTCCGGACCTGTCGGTCATGGGCTCGGAAACCGATCCGCGCGTCATCGGCCACGAATCTTCGGACGCGAACCCGGAAGGCGGCCTCCGCGCGATGGAAACGCTTCTGGCCAAGGACCCGGACATCAACGTGGTCTACACGATCAACGAACCCGCTGCCGAAGGCGCCTACCAGGCCCTGAAGAACGCGGGCAAGGAAGGCCAGGCGATCATCGTGTCCGTCGACGGCGGCTGCCCGGGCGTGGCCTCGGTCAAGTCGGGCGTCATCGGCGCGACCTCGCAGCAGTACCCGCTGAAGATGGCCTCCTTGGGCATCGAGGCTATCGCGGCCTACGCCAAGGACGGCACCAAGCCGACCGTGACCGAAGGCCTGTCGTTCTTCAACACCGGCGTGAACCTGGTGACCGACAAGCCGGTTGATGGCGTGCCGTCGATCGACTCGACCAAGGGCACCGAGCTCTGCTGGGGCTGATCGGCCCCCAACGAGGTGCTTGATTAGTGGAAGGGCGGCTTTACAGTCGCCCTTCTTCTTAAGCGATGCCCGCAACGGCATCGGCGTCATCCGGGGGGAAGACCGCACATGGCAAGCGAAGACGCGCCAACCAAGACAATCTCAGATTTCGAGGCAACGCTGAACAAGGCGGACACCGCCGTTGCCAGTTTCGAGAAGGACGACAAGACCCTCGTCCACAAGCTGCGCAACTTCCTGCGCCGCAACCCGACGATGATCCCGGCCCTGGTGCTGGTGCTGTCGATCCTGGTCTTCGGCCTGATCCAGCCCCGATTCCTGGGTGTCGGCGCGCTGTCGACCGTCCTGAAGCAGGTCACCGTCACCGGCTTCATCGCGTTGGCGCAGACGCTGATCATCCTGACCGCGGGCATCGACCTGTCGGTGGGCGCGATCCTGGTCGTCTCGTCGCTGGTGATGGCGAACCTTGCCGTCTTCTCCGGCGTGCCGGTGATCATCGCCGTCCTGATCGGCATTGCGCTTGGCGGGGTCATGGGGGCGGTGAACGGGCTTCTGGTGACGCTGATGCGCCTGCCCCCCTTCATCGTGACGCTAGGGACGCTGTCGATCTTCGAATCGCTCAAGCTCTGGTATTCCAAGTCGGAATCGGTGCGGAACGTCGATATCGAGGCCAATGCCTCGGGCCTTCTGTTCTTTGGCCAGGGCTTCAACATCAGCGGTGCCAGCGTCAGCTATGGCGGGATCACGCTGATCCTTCTCGCGGCGCTCCTCTGGTATGTCCTGAACCACACCGCCTGGGGCCGCCATGTCCATGCCATCGGTGATGACCCGGACGCGGCGCTTCTGTCGGGTATCAACGTCAACCGGACGCTGGTGTCCGTCTACACCGTCGCGGGCCTGATCTGCGGTTTCGCCGCCTGGATCGCCATCGGCCGTGTGGGTTCGGTCTCGCCTATCGCGTTCGAGGACGTGAACCTTGCCTCGATCACCGCCGTGGTGATCGGCGGCACCTCCCTTTTCGGCGGGCGCGGGTCGATCATCGGCTCGGTCCTCGGCGCGATGATCGTCGGCGTGTTCATCACCGGCCTCTCGCTCGCCGGCGTCGACGACTACTGGCAGAAATTCGCGGCGGGATGCCTTGTGATCATCGCCGTGGCACTTGACCAATGGCTGCGGAGGGCTTCGCAATGACGGACGTGACCCCCATCCTTCAGGCGAAGGGCCTTATGAAGCGCTACGGAACCGTCGTGGCGATGAGCGGGGCCGACTTCGAGCTGATGCCCGGCGAGATCTGCGCGGTGATCGGCGACAACGGCGCGGGAAAGTCGACGCTGATCAAGGCGCTGTCGGGGGCGGTTGTCCCCGACCATGGCGAGATCCTGCTGGACGGCAAGCCCGTCCACTTCCGCAGCCCCGACGATGCGCGCGCGCTCGGGATCGAGACGGTCTACCAGAACCTGGCCATGTCCCCTGCGCTGTCGATCGCCGACAACATGTTTCTGGGACGCGAATGGCGTGCGCCCGGCATCATGGGCACGGTCTTCCGCAAGATGGACCATGCCCGGATGCAGAAGTTCGCCCGCGAAAAGCTGAACGAACTGGGCCTGATGACGATCCAGGACATCACCCAACCGGTGGAAACCCTCTCGGGCGGCCAGCGGCAGGGGGTCGCGGTGGCCCGCGCGGCGGCCTTCGGGTCGAAAGTCGTGATCCTGGACGAACCGACCGCAGCGCTTGGCGTCAAGGAAAGCCGCCGGGTGCTGGAGCTGATCCGCGACGTCCGCGCGCGCGGCATCCCGATCATCCTGATCAGCCACAACATGCCGCATGTGTTCGAGGTCGCCGACCGCATCCACATCCACCGGCTTGGCCGCAGGCTCTGCGTGATCCGGCCCCAGGACTACTCGATGTCCGACGCCGTGGCCTTCATGACCGGCGCCAAACTACCCGAGGGTGTGACCGAACAGGCCTGACCCTCCGCGCGGCGGCAGTCAGGGGAGGGATTGCCGCCGCCCGTTTCAGTGCACGATCCGGCGACGGCCTGCCTGAAGGATCCCGTTCCGCAGGCAGCGCCCCCCAAACCGCGTCGGCCCCCACCGCGCCCGGGCGAGGGGGTTCAGCTTTGGCGGGGAAAGGCGCCACGGACGCCTTTCTTTTTCCGCCTTGCGCCCCCCGAACACGGCCCCCCCCCCGGCAGGAAAACCTGTGCTATCCGGGCGCAGGGGGCTTGAAAGCCTTGACCGAAAGCCCAAATCGACCCAAACCCGCCGCGACGCCTTGAGATCGCCACGACGAGGAAGCCGCCTTCATGTCCCTAGCCCTGATCGTGGCCCTGCCCTTCCTCGGCGCAGTGATCCCCGGGGTCGCGATCCGCGCGGGACGGAATGCCGCCGCCATCCTGACCTTCGCGGTCACCGCGGTCGCCTTTCTCCTCCTTCTGTCGCAGGCCCCCGCCGTCCTGCGGGGCGAGGTCATCCAGGCCCGGATCGACTGGCTTCCCGCGCTTGGCCTCAACGCCAACTTCTTCCTCGACGGGCTAGGCCTTCTGTTTGCCGGGCTGATCCTCGGCATCGGCCTGCTCATCATCCTCTACGCCCGCTTCTACCTGGCGAAGTCCGACCCGATGGGGCAGTTCTACGCGTATCTCCTCCTCTTCCAGGGCGCGATGGTCGGGATCGTCCTGTCCGACAACATCCTTCTCCTCCTGATTTTCTGGGAGCTGACCTCGCTTAGCTCTTTCCTCCTCATCGGCTACTGGAAGCACCTGCCCGAAGGCCGCCAGGGCGCTCGGATGGCGCTTGCGGTGACGGGCGGCGGGGGCCTTGCGATGATTGCGGGGATGCTGATCCTCGGGAACATCGTCGGCAGCTACGATCTGACCGTGATCCTGCAGAACAAGGAGGCGATCCAGGCCTCGGACTGGTATCTGCCCGCGCTGATCCTGATCCTCCTCGGCGCCTTCACCAAGTCGGCGCAGTTCCCGTTCCACTTCTGGCTGCCGCACGCGATGGCGGCACCCACCCCGGTCTCGGCCTACCTGCATTCAGCCACCATGGTGAAGGCGGGCCTCTTCCTGATGGCGCGGATGTGGCCGGTCCTGGCAGGCACGCCCGAATGGTTCTGGATCGTCTCGACCGCGGGCCTGATCACCATGGTCATGGCTGCCAAGATCGCCTTCTTCAAGGACGACCTGAAGGCGCTTCTCGCTTTCTCCACGGTCAGCCACCTGGGCCTGATCACCATGCTTCTGGGCTTTGGCACCAAGGCCGCCGCGACCGTCGCCGTCTTCCACATCATCAATCACGCCACCTTCAAGGCCGCGCTCTTCATGTCCGCCGGGATCGTCGACCACGAGGCGCACACCCGCGACCTGCGCCGCCTTGGCGGCCTCCGCACCCTCATGCCAATCACCTTCGGGATCGTCACCCTTGCCAGCCTGTCGATGGCCGGCATCCCCCCCCTGAACGGGTTCCTGTCCAAGGAACTGATGCTGGGGGAAGCCGCCGACACCCAATGGCTGACCTCCTGGGCGATGGGCGCCCTTGCCACCCTCGGTGCTGCGTTCTCGGTCGCCTACTCGTTCCGCTTCCTCGCCCACGGCTTCCTTGGCCCGGTGCGCGAGGATTACCCGCACCAACCGCATGACCCGGGCTTCGGCCTCTGGGCCGCCCCTGCCCTCCTTTCGGCCCTTGTGGTCGTGATCGGCCTCTTCCCGATGCTTACCGCCGCCTGGCTGGTCGATGTCGCAGCCGGGGCCGTCACTCAAGAAGCCGTCGAGGTTCACATCAAGCACTGGCACGGCCTCTACCCCCCCGCTCTCTGGATGTCGCTTGCGGCTGTCGGCGGCGGGCTGGCGATGCTCGGGGCCTACCCCCGCCTTCGCGCGATCTGGGACGCCGTCCCCCGCCCCGAGGCCAAGCGCCTCTTCGACGGAGTCATTGAACCCCTCGCCGCCCGTGCCCGCAGCATGACCGACGGCCTCCAGAACGGCAGCTTCGGGCGCGCGCTGACGCTGGCGGTCCTCGCCATCGCCGGGGCCGCGCTTTGGGCCTTCCTCGGCGGCACCCACACCCCCGGAACCCGCGAGGGCCTTGCCGTCTCGCCCGTCCTGCTGCTGATCTGGGCCATCATGCTTCTGGCGGCGGTTGCCGTCCCGTTCCTCCACCGCAACCGCATCACTGCGCTGATCCTGACCGGGGTCGTGGGCCTTTTGATCGCCCCCCTCTTCATGCTGTTCTCGGCCCCCGATCTGGCCCTGACCCAGTTGTCGGTCGAGGTGGTGACGATCCTCCTGATGCTCCTCGCGCTTAACTTCCTGCCGAAGGAGACCCCCGCCGAAAGCACCGCCCCCCGCCGTCTGCGCGACCTTGGCATCGCCGGGATCGCCGGACTTGGCATCGGCGGGCTGGCCTGGGCGATGATGACGCGGGACCCCGCCTTCGACCCGATCTCGGCCTTCCACCTGGCCCAGTCAAAGCCCGGCGCGGGCGGCACCAACGCCGTCAACACCATCATCGTCGACTTCCGCGGCTATGACACCTACGGCGAGATCATCGTCCTCGGCATCGCCGCGCTGGTGATCTTCGCCCTGTCCGAGACGCTGTTGCGCAACCCCGCCGTCACCCGCCTCCTCTCCACCCGCCCGCGCGAGCGTGAATCCGGCGACCGCCACCCGATGATGCTGGTCGTGTCGACCCGTCTGCTTCTGCCGATGGCGATGCTCGTCGGCGTCTACATCTACCTGCGCGGCCACAACATGCCGGGGGGCGGCTTCGTCGCGGGCCTTGTTTTCGCCATCGCCTATCTCATGCAGTACATGGCCTCGGGCTACGACTGGTCCCACGCCCGCCAGCGCTATGACCACCATGTCCTGATCGGCTGGGGTGTCCTTGTCGCCTCGCTGGCGGGCGTGGGGGCCTGGTTCTTCGGCCTGCCGTTCCTCACTTCCGGCTTCGAATACGTCCACCTCTGGCCCTTGGAGGAATTCGAACTGGCCACCGCCGCGATCTTCGACCTTGGCGTCTTCCTCTGCGTTCTCGGCGCGGTCCTTCTGACACTCGCCTCGCTGTCGCGGCTGGCCTTGCGGACTGGAGAGCGCGCCAACACCCGCGCCTACGACACCGAAGGGCACAGCTGATGGAAGCCCTGATCGCCATCGCCATCGGCCTTCTGACCGCAGTCGGCATCTACCTGATGCTGCGCCTGCGCACCTTTCCGGTGATCCTTGGGCTGACCTTCCTGTCTTATGCCGTCAACCTCTTCATCTTCGTCTCGGGCCGCCTGGCCGTGAACGCCGCCCCGATCATCGGCACGCCCTCACCTCATGCCGACCCCCTGCCGCAGGCGCTGGTCCTGACCGCCATCGTGATCTCGTTCGGCATGACCGCCGTCATCATGATCATGGCCATCGGCGGGCATTTGTCCTCCGGGCACGACCGGATCGACCTCGACCCCAGGGATGGCGGAGAGGGCGACGCATGAACCACTGGATCATCGCCCCCGTTGTCCTGCCGGCAATCATCGCCGCCCTGATGGTGACGCTTTTGCGCGGCCACCTTGCCCTGCAGCGCATGGCCAGCCTCGCCGCCATCCTTGCGCTGAACGCCATCGCGCTCGCGCTCCTTTGGTCAGCCGCCCAGGGGCCTCAGGCCTATTTCCTCGGCGACTGGCCCGCGCCCTTCGGCATCGTCCTGATGCTTGACCGCCTCTCGGCGCTGATGCTGACCCTTCTCGCGGCTCTCGCCCTCATCACAGGCCTCTACGCCATAGGCTCCGGTTGGGACGCCAAGGGGGCGCACTTCCACCCGCTTTTGATGTTCCTCCTCATGGGTATCGGCGGGGCCTTCCTGACCGGCGACGCCTTCAACCTTTTCGTCTTCTTCGAAGTTCTCCTCATCGCCTCCTACGGGTTGATGATCCACGGCGGCGGCAGCGCCCGCACCCGCGCGGGCATCCAGTACATCGCCTTCAACCTCGTCGGCTCCTCGCTCTTCCTCTTCGCCCTCGCGCTTCTCTACGGGGTCACCGGCACGCTCAACATGGCCGACCTCGCGCTGAAACTCCCCACCCTCCCGGAAGGGGACCAGGCGCTCCTCCGCGTGGCCGCCGTGATGCTGATCCTCGTCTTCGCGATCAAGGGCGCGCTTGTCCCCCTGCAGTTCTGGCTCCCCGGCACCTATGCCAACGCCCCCGGAGTCGTCGCCGCGATGTTCGCCGTGATGACCAAGATCGGCGCCTATGCCACGATCCGTTTCGGCACCCTGGTCTTCCCACCCGACCTCGACGCGACCGGGACGCTCCTGCAAGACCTGCTGCAACCCGCCGCCCTCGTGACCCTCGCTGTCGGAGCCGTCGGAGTCCTTGGCGCCACCACCCTCCCTCGCCTCGCGGCCTTCGCAGGCATCGCCTCGATGGGCACGGCGTTCCTGGCCATTTCCGCCTTCACGCCCACGACGATCAGCGCCGCGCTCTACTACATCCTGCACTCGACCCTCGCGACTGCCGCCATGTTCCTCGTGGCCGACCTCGTTTCCCGCCGCCGCGCGCACGTCCGCCTTGCCGACCCCGCCCCCATCGCCCAATTCGGCCTGATCGGAGCCCTCTACATGGCCGCCGCCATCGCGCTTGCCGGAATGCCTCCGCTGTCGGGTTTCATCGGCAAGCTCCTCATCCTCGATGCCTTCCGGGCCGAGGCCCCCCTGGTCTGGACCGTGATCCTCGTCTCCTCCTTCCTGATGATACTCGGCTTCGCCCGCGCTGGCTCAAACCTCTTCTGGAAGCCGTCAGACCCAAGTGCCTCCCCTCCCCCTGGTGGGGAGGGGATGGGGGTGGGGGGCGTGACTGACGGGCCGCTCCGCGAACCCCTGGCCTTCACTGCCACCTTCGGCCTCCTGACGGCACTTGTCCTGCTGACCGTCATCGCGGGCCCCATCACGGACGCCCTGACCACCACCGCCACCGGCCTTTTCGACGCACAGGCCTACATCGCCGCCAATGGGTTAGAGGCCGCACCATGAGACGCCTCTTCCCCCACCCCTACCTGTCGCTGACCCTGGTGATCCTCTGGTTCGTGCTGGTGAACCAGTTCAAGATCGGCAGCCTCGTCATGGCCGCGATCCTTGCCACCGCGATCCCGCTGATCACGTCCGCCTGGTGGCCCAACCGACCCCGCGTCAAGCGCCCCTTCGGCCTCGCGGCCTACAGCCTCCTCGTCCTGTGGGACGTGATCGTCGCCAACTTCCAGGTCGCCCGCATCGTCCTCTTCATGCCGCGCGACCGCATCCAGTCGAACTGGGTCACCGTGCCCCTCGACCTGAAATCGCCCGAGGCGATCACCCTCCTTGCCGGGACGATCACCATGACCCCCGGAACGCTGACCGCCGACGTCTCCGCCTGCGGCCGCGCGCTCCTCATCCACTCGCTCCACGCCCCCGACCCGGGCGCGGTGCGCGACGACATCAAGGCCCGCTACGAATCCCGGCTGAAGAGGATTTTCGAATGATCCTGCCCCATGCGCTGACCTTCTTCGTGGCCTGCATCGCGCTTGCGCTGGTGCTGAACCTCTGGCGGCTCTTCACCGCCCCCACGGTGACCGACCGGATCCTGACGCTCGACACGATGTCGGTAAACGCCCTCGCGTTGGTCGTCGCCTACGGCATCTGGGCGGGCACCGGCCTCTACCTCGAAGTCGCCGTCCTCTTCTCGCTCACGGGCTTCGTCGGCACTGTCGCCTACTGCAAATACCTCCTCCGGGGGAGCATCATCGAATGACCCCCGTTCTACAAACCGCGCTCGACCTTTTCCTCTCGGCCATCCTGATCGGCGGCGGCCTCTTCGCCCTCGTCGGCTCCTACGGCCTCCTCCGCCTCCCCCGCCCGATGCAGCGCCTCCATGCGCCGACGAAAGCCACCACCATCGGCGTCGGCGCGGCCCTTCTCGTCTCGGCGCTCGACCTTCTCGGCCAGGGCCAAGTCAGCTGGCAAGAGGGCCTCATCACCCTCTTCCTCCTCCTGACCGCGCCCGTCTCGGCCCTGTTCCTCGCCAAGACCCTGATCCTGCGCGGCGAGGCCGACCCGAACCTTCCCGATCCTGGCACCGGAAAGCCCTGGGCCACGCTGGCGGACGAACGTCCTGATCCCTGATATTTGACCATTTGGTCAGAAAACCTGGCCTACGCCCCTTGCCACCTCCATGCCCCGCGTGGCATCGTGCAGGGAACCGGCCCATTCGGGGATTTCCCATGAACACGCAAGCGCCAGCCAGACCGGGCCTCCTGCCCCAGGTGACCCACGCCCGCAATCCCGGCATGGCCCTCGACCTCGACTGGGTCGCAAGCGTCCAGGCCAATACCTCTGCCATCGAACGCCGCGCCGCCACGCTCCCCGGCCGACGGTCGGTGAAGAAAGAGTATCAGGCCGCCTGGCTTCTGAAGGCCATCTCCCTCATCGACCTGACCACCCTCTCGGGAGACGACACCGAAGGCCGCGTCCAGCGCCTCTGCGCCAAGGCCCGCCAGCCGGTCGCGCCCTGGATGCTGGAACAACTCGGGATGCCCGGCTTCACCGTCGGCGCCGTCTGCGTCTACCACGAGATGGTCGAACACGCCGTCCGCGCGCTGGAAGGCACGTCGATCCCGGTCGCCGCCGTCTCCACCGGCTTCCCCGCAGGTCTCTCCCCCTACAGGCTGAGGATCGCCGAAATCGGCGAAAGCGTGAAGGCGGGCGCGAAGGAGATCGACATCGTCATCTCTCGCCGCCATGTCCTCACGCAGAACTGGCAGGCCCTCTACGACGAAATGCGCGACATGCGCGAAGCCTGCGGCGACGCCCACGTCAAGGCGATCCTCGCCACCGGCGAACTCGGCACCCTGCGCAACGTCGCCCGCGCCAGCCTCGTCTGCATGATGGGCGGGGCCGATTTCATCAAGACCTCCACCGGGAAAGAGGCGGTGAACGCCACCCTCCCCGTCAGCCTCACGATGATCCGCGCCATCCGCGATTACGAGGCGCGGACCGGCTTCAAGGTCGGCTACAAGCCCGCCGGCGGCATCGCCAAGGCCAAGGACGCGCTCGTCTACCTCACCCTGATGAAGGACGAACTCGGCCACCCCTGGCTCCAACCCGACCTCTTCCGCTTCGGCGCGTCATCCCTTCTGGGAGACATCGAACGCCAGCTCGAACACCACCTCACCGGCCACTACTCCGCCGGCTTCCGCCACGCGATGGGATGACAATGCCTCGGCCTTTCATCTTTGCCCAAATATCCCCGCCGGAGGCGCACGTCAGCCACAGGGCGCGCCCGCTTGCCGAAAAGGACCCGACCCCATGACCATCAAGGAAATCTTCGACAGCATGGCTTACGGCCCCGCCCCCGAAAGCGCCTCCGAGGCCCTCGTCTGGATCGCCAGGCACGACGGCACTTTTGGCCACTTCATCGACGGCAGCTTCTCCGCACCGGGCGAGACCTTCACCACATCGAACCCCGCCACCGGCAAACCGCTGGCCCAGGTCACTCAAGGCACCGAAGCCGACATCGCCAAAGCCGTCGCCGCCGCCCGCCGCGCGCAAGCAAAATGGGCCGCCCTCCCGGCCTTCCGGCGCGCCGAGTACCTCTACGCCCTCGCCCGCCTCACCCAGAAACACTCCCGCCTCCTCGCCACGCTCGAAACCCTCGACAACGGCAAACCGATCCGCGAGTCCCGCGACATCGACATCCCCCTCGTCGCCCGCCACTTCTCCTACCACGCCGGCCTCGCCCAGCTTCTCCCCTCCGAACACCCCGACCTCCAGCCCCTCGGCGTCTGCGGGGCCGTCATCCCCTGGAACTTCCCGCTCCTGATGCTCGCCTGGAAGGTCGCCCCCGCGCTCGCCGCCGGGAACACCATCGTCCTCAAACCCGCCGAATACACCCCCCTCACCGCCCTCCTCTTCGCCGAAATCTCCCGCGAGGCCGGCCTCCCGAAGGGCGTCCTCAACATCGTCACCGGCGACGGCACCACCGGCGCCGCCCTCGTCGACGCGCCGGTAGACAAGATCGCCTTCACCGGCTCAACCTCCGTCGGCAAGCGCATCCGCGAGGCGACCGCCGGCACCGGCAAAGCCCTCACCTTGGAGCTCGGCGGCAAATCCCCCTACATCGTCTTCGACGACGCCGACCTCGACAGCGCCATCGAGGGCCTTGTCGACGCCATCTGGTTCAACCAGGGCCAGGTCTGCTGCGCCGGCTCCCGCCTCCTCGTCCAGGAAGGCGTCGCCCCCCGCTTCTACGAGAAACTCAAACGCCGGATGGACGGCCTCCGCGTCGGCGACCCGCTCGACAAGGCCATCGACATCGGCGCCATCGTCGACCCGATCCAGCTCAAAACCATCACCGACCTCGTCGCCGCCAACCCGGAAGGCCAGCAGTACCAGGCCCCCTGCCCCCTCCCGGCAACAGGCTCCTTCTACCCTCCCACCCTCATCACCGGCCTCGGCACCGCCTCCCCCCTGATGCAGGAAGAGATCTTCGGCCCCGTCCTCGTCGCCATGACCTTCCGCACGCCCGAGGAAGCCGTCGCATTGGCCAACAACACCCGCTACGGCCTCGCCGCCACCGTCTGGAGCGAGAACATCAACCTCGCCCTCGACGTGGCCCCCAAACTCAAGGCCGGGGTCGTCTGGATCAACGCCACCAACCTCTTCGACGCCGCCGCAGGCTTTGGGGGCGTCCGCGAATCCGGTTTCGGGCGTGAGGGAGGGTGGGAGGGCCTGATGGCCTACCTCAAGCCCGCCACGAAACCCGTGGCCCTGAAACCCGCCGCCGCCATCCCGGCCCCGACGGAGCCACAAGTCGACGCCCTCGACCGCACCGCCAAGATGTACATCGGCGGCAAACAGGCCCGCCCCGACTCTGGCTACTCGCAACCCGTCTACGGCCCCAGGGGGAAACTCCTCGGCCATGTCGGCATCGGCAACCGCAAGGACATCCGCAACGCGGTCGAGGCTGCCCACGCCGCCAAAGGCTGGGCCAAGACCACCGCCTACAACCGCGCCCAGGTCCTCTACTTCATCGCTGAAAACCTCTCCGCCCGCGCCGCCGAGTTCGCCAACCGCCTCCAGGACCTCACCGGCAAACCCGGCCAGGCCGAGGTCGACGCCTCCATCCAGCGCCTCTTCACCTACGCCGCTTGGGCCGACAAATACGACGGCGCCGCCAAATCCGTCCCGATGCGCGGCATCGCCCTTGCGATGAACGAACCTGTCGGCGTCATCGGCGCCCTCCTCCCCGACGAGTGCCCCCTCCTCGGCCTCGTCTCCGTCATGGCCCCCGCCATCGCGATGGGCAACACGGTGATCCTCGTCCCCGGAGCCACCCCCCTCTCCGCCACCGACTTCTACCAGATCCTCGACACCTCCGACGTGCCCTCAGGCGTCGTCAACATCGTCACCGGCCCCGCCCCCGACCTGGCGAAAGCGCTCTCCGGTCACATGGACGTCGACGCAGTGTGGAGCTTCTCCTCCCACCCCCTCTCCGCCCTCATCGAGCGCGAAGCCGCAGGCAACCTCAAACGCACCTGGGTCAACCACGGAAAAGCGCGCAACTGGATGGGCCCCGAGGGCGAAGGCCGGACGTTCCTGTCCCAGGCCACTGAGGTCAAGACGGTCTGGGTGCCGTATGGGGAGTGATCCGTAGATCGGGGTTGCCGCCACTCCCTCCTTTTCGTCAGATTTGCCCAAAGCAAATCTGACCGCGTCCGACCCACGCTCGCGTGCCGGTCGCGGTTAGATTTGCACCGTAGCGGCGCTCTCAGAGAAATTTCTTCACAAGAAAATGGTAAGCAGCGACGATCTCGTCGTCACGCTCCCGCTCCATCCCTTTGATCGCATAGTCCGACACTTTGCCAACGATCGACCCGCTTCCCCTGCTTGACCCATTGCGGACGACTCCGTCCTTCACGTTTCCAATGGCCGACCCTGCCCCCAAGGACGATCCAGTCCTGATTACTCCATCTTTGACGTTTCCCAACGGTGATCCAGAGCCGCGTGAAGACCCGTTGCGGATAATGCTGTCCTTCACATTTCCCAATGCCGATCCGGAGCCGGGCAAGTTTCCATCTCTGATTACGCCGTCCTTAAAGTTCACCATCTGGCAGACGTCTCATCTCATCCAAGAATTGCGTTGCGATAAAGTTCAAGGCGATCACGGAGGGAACCGCGAATTCCCCTCGCGGTCGGGTGCAGGACACGGACAACTTGCTGTCCCGAATTTGATGCTCTCAACGCCCAATCGGCTACAGAACCGAACGCCACAACGCGATCTGGCTGAAAAGCCGCAATCTCCGCCGCCATGACCGCATAACAGAGATCACGAAGCTTCTCATCTTTCATGACTATGTTCTGGCCTGCGAATATCTTGATCGCATCGGTCACCCAAACATCGTATCCACTTTCCACTAAGGATCGGATCAATTGCCAGATCATCCCCCAATGCCGCCGTGTTCGATGATACTGGCTATCAATTCCGAAGAACGTGCCTACTGTCAGCCTTGCAGGCCCGGCACCGCGCAAGGGATCCTGCGCGCAAAGCATGATGCGGCCCTTTGGGGCACGGTCTGCCGATAGTAGGCAAGGCAAATCATAGCCAAGTGACCGATCCGCATATGCCCCAAGAAGTGTTGTGTTCCAGTCGCTTCTGTCGATCACCGGCATTTCGCGATCTGGCGCGTGCCCGTGATAGAATTCCTGGCGCAGCCGATCAGAGATGACCTCAAGTGCCTTCGTGCGAAACAAGGGTTGCTGCGTTTCGATAAGTGCATTCCAAGCTGGTGGATTAAACAGCAAGTCGGCGTCGTAGGTAGGGCTACTTGCTCCGCCAGGAGGGCTAATCAAATTCATTTCTCTCTATTGGTTGACGATTGAAGGCTATGCCGCAAATTACGGGCGGGCAACCCCCGATTCGCCCATCAGGGTTAACTCCCCACCCGCCCGCTAAGCGTCGGTACAGATACCCGACGCATGCCAGACGGTTGCCAGACCATTAACCTCCCGGAAATCCCCCGGATTAACCCAGCGTTCCCAACCCCTTACCCGGAGTCCCTTGCGGCCCTCAGGCCCGCCCCGCCGCCGCGCTCAGGGTCAAGGGATCAATCCCCATCCCCCGCAGCGCCGCCGACCACTTGCCCCCATCATCCGGCGCGAACACCAGCCCCTCGGGGGCCTCACAGGTCAGCCAGTCGTTCCGCGCGATCTCGGCCTCCAGCTGCCCCGGCCCCCAGCCGGAGTAACCCAGTGCCAGCAAGGCCTTCCCCGGCCCCCCACCCGAAGCCAAAGCCTCCAGGATGTTGATCGTCGCGGTCATCTCCAGGCCCCCCGGCACCTTCATCGTGCCCTCGCCCAGGGGCCGCCAGTCGGCCGAGTGCAGGACGAAACCCCTGCCCCGCTCCACCGGCCCGCCGAAATGCACGCGGATGTCGCGGCCCTCGGGCGCGACGGGGATCCTCAGCTGCTCCAACAGCCCGGAAAAGCTCAACTCCTCCAATGGCTTGTTGACGATCAACCCCATCGCCCCCTCGGCCGAATGGGCACACAAGAGCACCACGCTCCGCTCGAACCGAGGGTCCGCCATCCCCGGCATCGCGATCAGGATCTGTCCGGAAAGGTCCACCTGCACCCCCATCCCTACCCCCAGAACATGGACCCGGCGGCCGGATCGGGCAAGTCCCGACCCATGGCAGGCGCGCCACGCTCACAAAGCTTCGAGGCAATGTGATTTCCCTCTTTCGCTTCAACCCCTATTGTTGCCCCATGTTCCGAAGCTTCGCTCTCGCCCTGACCCTTGCTGCCCCTGCCCTTGCCACGACGCAGGACGATGTCTTGCAGGCACAGCTAAGGCCCGGATATCAGACGGAAAATGGCACGCACATGGCCGGACTGGACCTGGTGCTTGCCCCCGGCTGGAAGACCTATTGGCGCAGCCCAGGTGATGCGGGGATCCCGCCCAGCTTTGACTGGTCCGGGTCGCAGAACGTGAAGTCCGTCCGCCTGCACTGGCCCGCGCCCGAGGTGTTCCAGCTGAACGGCATGCAGACCATCGGCTACCGCGACCGTCTGGTCCTGCCCGTGGAAGTCACCCCGGCCGACCCGTCACTGCCGGTCCGCCTTCGGGTCCGGATGGACCTAGGCGTTTGCGACGAGATCTGCCTTCCTGCCTCGCTCGACCTTGCTGCCGACCTTGCCGCCCCCGGTGCCCCCGACGCAAGCATCGCGTCCGCGCTCGACAGCCGCGCGGCGACCGCGCAAGAGGCGGGGGTGACCGGCGTGGCCTGCAGCGTCGACCCGATCAAGGACGGGCTGCGCCTGACCGCCCGCCTGGGCCTGCCCGACCCGGGGCTGCCGGAAGTCGTCGCGGTCGAGACGGCCGACCGCGAGATCTGGGTCGCCGAGGCCATCACCGAACGCCGCGGGGGCGAGCTGGTGGCGATTACCGAACTTGTGCCCCCGAACGGTGCGCCGTTCGCACTTGACCGGTCGCAAGTGACGCTGACGATCCTCGCAGCCTCGGGCGCGGTGGAAGTCAGGGGCTGCCCCGCCCCACAGTAAGCCGCCGGGTTGCCGCCCCCTGTCCCGGGGCCTAGTCTCATGCCATGGGAATCGCTGCGGACATTGCCGGAGACTGGGACGCAGCGCTGGCCGCTCTGGCCTGGCAGATCGAGGCCGGAGCCGACGAGGTCATCGCCGAGGCCCCGATCAGCCGCTACGATCTTGCCGCCGAAGCGCCCCGGCCCAAAGCCAGTCCAGCCGCAGCGCCAGCGACGGCAACGGCCGACCCGGTGGACCTTGCCCGCAGCACCGCCGCCTTGGCCGGGACGCTTGATGACCTGCGCCAGGCCATCGCCGCCTTCGACCTTTGCGAGTTGAAGAAGGGCGCGCGCAACACGGTCTTTGCCGATGGCAACCCCAAGGCCCGCGTGCTGATCCTGGGCGAGGCTCCGGGCGCCGAGGAGGACCGCGAGGGCCGCCCCTTCGTCGGTCGCGCGGGGCAGCTTCTGGACCGGATGTTCGCGGCCATCGGCCTGTCACGCACCAGCCCCGATGCCGAGACCGCGCTCTACATCACCAACGTCCTGCCCTGGCGTCCCCCCGGCAACCGCGACCCGGAGCCGGCCGAGATCGCGATGCTGCTGCCCTTCGTCGAGCGTCACATCGCTCTGGTCGACCCGCAGGTGATCGTCGCGGTCGGCAACACGCCCCTCTTCGCGCTGACCGGGTCCAAGGGCATTCTTCGGGCGCGGGGAACCTGGGGGCAAGCGCTTGGCAGGCCGATGCTGCCGATGACGCATCCGGCCTATCTCCTTCGCACCCCCTCGGCCAAACGCGAGGCCTGGGCGGACCTTTTGTCCCTGCAAGCAAGGTTGCGCTGATGCTGCCCGTCGAGCCATTGACCCTCCTCGCCTTCATCCCCGCAGGATTGGCGCTGAACCTGACGCCGGGGGCGGACATGATGTTCTGCCTCGGCCAGGGGTTGAAGTCGGGACGGCGGGCCGCGATGGCCGCAAACTTCGGGATCGCGGTCGGCGGGCTGGTCCATACCCTTCTGGCCGCGCTTGGCCTTGGCGCGCTGGTTGCGGCCCACCCCGCTGCGTTCGAGGCGATCCGCTGGCTGGGGGTTGGCTACCTTCTGTGGCTGGCCGTGGCCGCGCTGCGCGCCGGACCGGGCGCCCTTGCGCCCACCGGCCAAACCTTCCCCGTGGAGAAGATTTTCCTTCAGGCACTTATAGTTAACCTGATGAACCCCAAGGTGATCCTTTTCATCCTGGCCTTCCTGCCGCAGTTCGTCGACCCCTCGCGCCCGATCTTCCCGCAATTCATGACCTTGGGCGTGGTCTTCTGTCTTGGCGGGTTGATCGTGAACGGCGCGGTCGGTCACTTCGCGGGTTCGATCGGCCAGCGCGTCGCCCGGTCGGCGGGGCTGGCGAAATGGCTGTCCAGGATCAGCGCCACGATCTTCGGCGCGCTGGCCCTGCGGCTGGCGCTTATGCCAAGGAGCTGACGATGTCCCGCATCGACGAGACCCTGCCCTTCCACCCAGTCCGCATCGCGGTTCTGACGGTCAGTGACACCCGCACGTCCGACACGGACAAGTCCGGCGACACGCTGGTGGACCGGCTGGCTGAGGCCGGGCACCATTTGGCCGACCGGGGGATCGTGCCCGACGACCGGGCGGCCATCGTGGCCCGCCTGCGGGCCTGGATCGCGGACCCGAGCGTAGACGTGATCCTGACGACCGGCGGCACCGGCCTCACGGGGCGCGACGTAACGGTCGAGGCCCACCGCGAGGTCTACGAGAAAGAGATCGAGGCGTTCGGCACCGTCTTCACCATCGTCTCGATGCAGAAGATCGGCACCAGCGCCGTGCAAAGCCGCGCCACGGGGGGCGTAGCGGGTGGGACCTACCTCTTTGCGCTCCCCGGCAGCCCCGGTGCCTGCCGCGACGCCTGGGACGAGATCCTGAAACCCCAGCTCGACAGCCGCCACCGGCCCTGCAACTTCGTCGAGATCATGCCGCGGCTGGAAGAGCACCTCAAACGCAAGTGACGCCTCCTCGTGCGCCTTCGGCTTCTCGTCGGGAAGACCAGCGAGGAGTGCGGGAGGCCTCGATGAGCGGCTTGCCGGGATGCCCGCCCTTTGCGATAGAGGGGGAAACCGGAGAAGGGGACGACCATGGCCTTCCGCGCCCGCCATCTTCTGGGGATCGAGCAGCTTTCGCCCCTCGAGATCACCACCGTCCTCGACCTGGCGGAACGCTATGTCGACCTGAACCGCCGCACGGTGAAACAGTCTGACGTGCTGGCGGGGATGACGCAGATCAACCTCTTCTTCGAGAACTCCACCCGCACGCAGTCGTCCTTCGAACTGGCCGGCAAGCGGCTTGGGGCCGATGTGATGAACATGTCGGTGGCGAATTCGTCGGTGAAGAAGGGCGAGACACTGATCGACACCGCGATGACGCTGAACGCCATGCACCCGGACCTCTTGGTGGTGCGGCACGGGTCGTCGGGGGCGGTGAACCTCCTCGCCCAGAAGGTCGACTGCGCCGTCCTGAACGCGGGCGACGGGCGGCATGAGCATCCGACCCAGGCGCTCCTGGACGCCCTGACCATCCGCCGCGCCAAGGGTCGTATTCAGCGCCTGACCATCGCCATCTGCGGCGACATCGCCCATTCACGGGTGGCCCGCAGCAACCTGATCCTGCTTGGAAAAATGGAAAACCGCCTGCGCCTGATCGCGCCCCCGACCCTGATGCCCTCGGGCGTCGAGGACCTCGGCTGCGAGCTTTTCGACGACATGCGCGAGGGGCTGAAGGGTGCCGACGTGGTGATGATGCTGCGCCTGCAGAAGGAGCGGATGGACGGCGGCTTCATCCCCTCGGAACGCGAGTACTACCACCGCTACGGGCTGGACGCCGAGAAGCTGTCCTACGCCTCGCCCGAGGCCATCGTGATGCACCCGGGTCCGATGAACCGGGGGGTGGAGATCGACGGCGACCTCGCCGACGACATCAACCGGTCTGTGATCCAGGACCAGGTGGAGATGGGTGTGGCGGTGCGAATGGCCTGCATGGACCTTCTGGCGCGGAACCTCCGGGCGGAGAGGGGACGGAAGATCGTGGGGATGATGGCGTGAGCGAAGGCCACGCTCTGACGACGAATAGAAGGGGCGAGCTGCAGCGCGAGAAGCTGAAACGATTTCTGCCCAAGACTGAGGCTCTGATCTGGACGGGATCGCCAAAGCTATCGCGACTGATCTTGCGCAACTCATTTCGGACGGGCGTTATGCTTCTGATCGCCTCGGTCGGACTCTACTTCTTCCTTGCGGGTATCTCCCCTACTGATATGTGCGGTGACCCCCCAAGTAGGGTCTGCCGGAAGCTATACTTCTGGCCATGGCTTGGGCTCGTGGCGGCAGCCATTTACATCCCTCTTCTTTGGCTCGGTTTCCTTCTGCACGCGAGCGGGCTTCTTCAGGAATTCTACGGGTTGACCAAGTCCCAAGCCCTGAAGTTGCGCTCCAATCCGTTCGACAGATTTCAGTCTGCCAAGCTTTCGTGCGAACGGAAAGACCAGGTTGCCGTCCGAAAGTGGTTCGGTTCAATCGCCTTCGGGCTAATCGTGTTCCTGTCTTTGCATGACGACGACCTCGAGAGGCTGATCAGCCTCTCTGCACACTGGAACGGCAACGACAGTCATCGATTGGACGTTCCCGACGGGCCACGCACGTGACCCCCCTCCCCCTCCGCCCCGGTGAAACCGTCCTCTGGGAGGGCTCCCCCGTCCCCGGCCTGCACCAGCGCGCCAAAGCGATCTTCCTGATGATCTTCGGCTCACCCTTCCTGATCGTCGGCGTCTCGCTCTTCTTCCACGGCCTCTGGCAGCTGACCCGCGCGCCCACCTTCGCCGACGCGGGTCTTGCGCTGTTCGTCGCAGCCTTCGGCCTGCCCTTCGGCGGGATCGGTGCCTTCCTCGTCTTCGGCCCGCTGGTCGAGGCCCGCACCGCCCACCGCGACATCCGCTACGCTTTGACCAACCGTGCTGCCTATGTCATCCGGCAGGGGCGGTTCCCCAGCCTCAAGGTCTACCCGATCCTGCCCTCGACGCCCCTTGAACTGGAACCCGGCCCCCGCGCCGCCACCCTATGGCTGCATTCACGGCTGGAACGCGACTCGGACGGCGACCTTGGCACCACCAAAGCGGGCTTTGAAAACATCGCCGAGGCTGAGAAGGTGTTCCTGATGACCCGCGACCTGCAAGGCAAGACCGCATGACCCCCGACCCCGACCGCAAGCCCACCCGCGAGGAGATGCGCCAGGGCGGCATGGTGGCCACCGCCGTCCTCGTCTTCATCGCCGTCTTCACCATCGTTATCGTCTGGATCGCCTGATGGCCCGGATCGCGCCCGACCCGATCCTTGGCACCGTCACCCCCCTGCAGGAGGGCGAGACGGTCCTGGCCGAGTTTCCTGCGGACCGCATTGCCTACTGGCGCGGCCACCTGATCATGGCCGTGGTCCTTGGCGCGGCGGCGGGGCTGTTCCTCATCTGGCAAGGGAACCCCTACCCGGTCGCAGGCCCGATGGGTGCGGTGCTTGCCATCGGGGCACGGGCGACTTACCTCGCCTCGGAAGCGCTGGCCGAGGTCTGGCAACTGACCGACCACCGCCTGCTTGGACCGGGCGGGCGGGCGATCCCCTTGAGCCAACTGCGGTCGGCCCGGGCGTTCCTGGGGGCGGTCCAGATCACCACCACCTCAGGGGACCGCCACCTGATCAAGTATCAGGCCGACTCCGCCGCCACTGCCAACCGGATCACGACGCGCCGATGAACCTGACGATACCTGCCCACGACCGCGACGGCGTTCATGTCTTTACCGCCAAGCTGACCGCCGACGACCTGCGGCGCGACAAGGCCCGGATTGCGGCCGAACTGCTGGGCGATCCCGACCTCGACCCCGCCTTCGTGGAACTCTTCGATCTGGCCGACCTGACCGGCGTGGGCCTCTCCGGCTATCTGGTCGAGGGGTTGGGCGTCCCTGCAGCCACCATCCCCGACCCGGCCCGGCTTGACGCCCTGACTGGGCCGGTCCTGATCCTGCTGTCAAAGGCGCTGCATGGCCGCGCGGTTACGCTGACGCCCGATCCGCGCCTGACCCTTGTCGGGACCTATGCCGAGGACCGCCCGCCAGTCCACTTCGAGCCCCTGCCCAGCGCCGCCGCGCAAGGCGGGCACACGCCCGATCTGCCCCCCGACCGCACGCCGCAACGGCCCGGCGGGGCCTTCCTTCTTTTCGGGATCGCGCTGGTCCTGACGGCCGGAACGGCGCTCTGGCTTGCGTTTGGCTGAGTTCCAGTGGACAAGCCGCACGCGCCGTCGCATACCCTTGCGCACCTTCGGACGGACGGGACATGACCACGCTTCACTTCACCAACGCCCGCCTGATCGACCCAGAGGCCGGTACGGACGCCCCCGGCAGCCTGACGGTCAAGGATGGCCTGATCCTCGCCCGGGACGAAAAAGCGCCGAAGGGCGCGCTGGTCATCGACTGCGGGGGCAAATGCCTTGCCCCAGGGATCGTGGACCTTGGCGTAAAGATCGGCGAACCCGGCGAACGGCACCGGGAAAGCTTCCGCTCGGCCGGGCAGGCGGCGGCGGCGGGGGGTGTGACGACGATCATCGCCCGGCCCGACACCCACCCCGCCATCGACACGCCCGAGACGCTGGAATTCGTCACCCGCCGCGCGGCGGAAAGCGCAGTCCGCATCCGCCACATGGCCGCGCTGACCAAGGGCCGCGACGGGCGCGAGATGACCGAGATCGGCTTCCTGCGCGATGCAGGCGCGATTGCCTTCACCGATGTCTTCAAGGTCTCGACCGAACCGAAGGCGATCACCCGGGCGATGAGCTACGCGCGGTCGCTGGGCGCGCTGGTCGTCGGGCATCCGCAGGACCCGGGACTGTCCAACGGCGCCTCGGCGACAAGCGGAAAGTTCGCCTCCTTGCGCGGCCTCCCGGCCGTGTCGCCGATGGCCGAACGAATGGGTCTCGAACGCGACCTCGCACTGGTCGAGATGACAGGTGTGCGCTACCACGCCGACCAGATCACCACGGCGAAGGCGCTGCCTGCCCTGCAGCGCGCCAAGGCCGCCGGGCTCGATGTGACGGCGGGGACCTCGATCCACCACCTCACGCTGAACGAGTTCGACGTGGGAGACTACCGCACCTTCTTCAAGGTGACCCCTCCCCTGCGGTCGGAACAGGACCGGCTGGCGATCGTGGCGGCAGTGGCGGACGGGACGATCGACGTGATTTCGTCGATGCACACGCCGGCGGACGAGGAGTCGAAGCGTCTGCCCTTCGAGGATGCGGCCGCCGGGGCCGTCGCGCTGGAGACCTTCCTGCCCGCCGCCATGCGGCTGATCCATGCCGGGCACCTGGACCTGCCCGCCCTGTTCCGGGCGATGGCGCTGAACCCGGCGAACCGGCTGGGCCTGCCGCAGGGCCGCCTGTCTTTGGGCGCGCCTGCAGACCTGGTCCTCTTCGACCCCGATGCGCCCTTCCTGATGGACCGGTTCCGGCTGCGGTCGAAATCCAAGAACACCCCGTTTGACGGGGCGCGGATGGAGGGTAAGGTGCTGGGAACCTGGGTCGGCGGGACCCGGGTCTTTGCGGCGGAAGAGAGCCATGCCTGAAATCGTGACTTCGCAGGGGATGCTGCTGCTGACTGCCGTGCTGGGCTATCTGCTGGGGTCGATCCCGTTCGGGATGGTCGTGACCCGCGCGATGGGCCTGGGGGACCTGCGGGCCATCGGGTCGGGGAACATCGGGGCGACCAACGTCCTGCGGACCGGGAACAAGGGGGCAGCGCTGGCGACCCTGCTTCTCGACGGGGGCAAGGGGGCGGTGGCCGTCCTGCTCGCCCGCTGGCTGGTGGGAGAGGACGCCGCGCAGGTCGCTGGGCTGGCGGCGTTCCTGGGGCATCTCTACCCGGTGTGGCTGGGCTTCAAGGGCGGCAAGGGGGTGGCGACGTTCCTCGGCGTCCTTCTGGCGCTGAACTGGCAGGTGGGGCTCGCGGTCTGTCTGACCTGGCTTGTTTCTGCCGTCGCGACCCGGATTTCGTCGATCGCGGCGCTGATGGCGGCGGCGAGCTCGGGACTGTGGATTCTTTGGCTGTCGGACGGGAGCCTGTTGATCCTGTCCCTGATCCTGACCATCCTGATCTATGTCCGCCACTCCGAGAACCTGAAGCGGCTGAAAGCAGGGACAGAGCCGAAGATCGGGGCGAAGAAGGCCTGACTGTCCACGGTGGACATTTCCGGATTATCCTGTGAAATCAGATGGATGGTTGTGGGCGTTTACCGTCCGGCAACCAGTATTTCGCGCGCCCTCATGCCGCCTTGGCCGCCCGTTCCACCAGCCGCAGCACAAGGCGCGTCGAAAGCGCCATGTCCTGCACCGAAATCCATTCGCGGGGCCCGTGCAACTCTTGCATCCCGGTGAAAAGGTTCGGACAGGGAATGCCCATCTCGGTCAACCTGGACCCGTCCGTGCCACCCCGAATCGGGACCGACACCGGCTCGACCCCCAGGTCGCGGCAGGCGCCTTGCGCGAGTTCCACGGGAGACATGTCCTTTTCCAGCCAATACCGCATGTTGCGGTACTGGGGCCGGATCGCGCAGGTGATCTTGGCGCGAGGTTCGGTCGCGGCCACGGCCTCGCACACCTGACGGAGCAGCGTGCCCTTGGCCTCCAGCCCCTCGCGTTCGAAGTCGCGCAGGATGAAGCGCAGCTCGCACTCTGCCGCCGAGCCGTGCATCTCGTAGACCATGAGAAAGCCCTCGCGGCCCTCGGTCGTCTCGGGGGTCATGCGGGCCTGCGGCAGAGTGTCGATGATCTTCGCGCCCAGATGCAGGGCGTTCACCAGCTTGTCCTTGGCGGTGCCAGGATGAACCGAGACGCCCTCGATCTTCACCACCGCCCCGTCGGCCGAGAAGCTTTCATACTCGATCTCGCCTGCCGCCCCGCCGTCGAGCGTGTAGGCGAAGTCGGCCTTCAGGTCCGTGGCCAGCCGGGGGTCAACGCCACGGCCGACTTCCTCGTCAGGGGTGAAGGCGATGCGGATCGCCCCATGCGGGATGTCGGGGTTGGCGATCAGGTGGCGCGCGGCGGTCATGATGACGGCGACGCCGGACTTGTCGTCTGCGCCCAAGAGCGTGGTGCCCGAGGCAGTGACGATGTCATGGCCAAGGCGCGTGCCGAGATAGGGCGAGACCTCGGGCGACAGTTCCAGGTCCGGCGCGTCAGGGAAGCGGATCGGCCCGCCGTTGTAGCCCCGGATCACCCGCGGCTTGACGCCGGTGGCGTTGTAGGCGGGGGCGGTGTCGACATGGGCGAGGAAGCCGATCGTCGGGCCTTCGGCGGTGGCCGGGACGGTGGCCAGGACGGTGCCGTAGTCGGTGAGCGTAACGTCCTGCGCGCCGATCCCACGCAGCTCCTCCACCAGCAGGTTCAGCATCCCGAACTGGACCTGCGTGCTGGGCTGGCTCTTGCTGTCTTCGTCGCTCTGGCTGTCGATGGCGCAGTAGCGGATCAGGCGGTCTTCCAGTTCGGCGTCGAAATCGGTGCGCATGGGGGGTCCTTACAGGGAGGCGGCCTGATAGAGCGGCGTGAGGTCTTGGCCCCACGGCCCGTTGTAAAGGCCGAGCCATTTGTCCGCCTGCACCCGGCCGGTCTTGAGGCTTTCGACGAGGGGGAGGAGCTGGACCTCCTCGCCGAGGCCCCGTGCGACGAGCCCGGCATGGGACAGGCCCACGGCGGCGCGGGCGAGGTCGAGAAGTTTGACACCCCCCGCTTCGCCCTTCAGGGCCGAGACCGAGGCCGCGACGCGCAGGCCTTCGCGGGTGTCCGCGTCGAGGCCCTTCACCAGGTCCCAGGCGGCATCGAGGGCGGTCTGGTCGTACATCATGCCGACCCAGAAGGCCGGAAGCGCCGCGATGTGCGCCTGATCGCCGCAGTCCGCCCCGCGCATCTCGATGAACTTCTTCGCCCGGGCCTCGGGGAAGACGGTGGTCATGTGGTCGGCCCAGTCGGACAGGGTGGGCTTTTCGCCGGGCAGCGCGGGCAGCCTTCCGGCAAGGAAATCGCGGAAGGACTGGCCTAGCGCGTTGATGTATTTCCCGTCGCGGTAGACGAAGTACATGGGCACGTCGAGCACCCAGTCGACGTACCTTTGGAAGCCCATCCCGTCCTCGAACGCGAAGGGGAGCATCCCGGTCCGGCTGTCGTCGAGGCCGCGCCAGATGCGGCTGCGCCAGCTGCGGTGGGCGTTGGGTTTGCCCTCGAAGAAGGGGCTGCTGGCAAAGAGGGCAGTGGCGACGGGCTGCAGGGCGAGGGCCACGCGGAGCTTCTTCACGAAGTCGGCCTCGGAGCCGTAGTCGAGGTTCACCTGCACGGTGCAGGTCCGGTACATCATCTGCGTGCCGTGGGTGCCGACGCGGCCCATGTAGTCGGTCATCAGCCGGTAGCGGCCCTTGGGCATCACCGGCATCTGGGCGTGGGTCCATTCGGGCGCGGCCCCGATCCCCATGAAGCGGACGCCCATCGGGTCGGCGATGCTCCGCACCTCGTCGAGGTGTGTCTGCAGTTCCGCGCCGACCTCCAGCGTCGACTTCAAGGGCGCGCCGGACAGTTCGAACTGGCCGCCCGGTTCCAGGCTGATGTTGGCCCCGTTCCGGGTCAGGCCGATGGTGTTCTCGCCCTCTTTCACCGGGGTCCAGCCGAAGCGGTCCTGCAGGGCGGCGAAGATCGCCGAGATCGAGCGGTCGCCCGCATAGGGGAGCGGCTGGCGGGTGTCGGTCAGCCAGCCGAACTTTTCATGCTCGGCCCCGATGCGCCACTGGTGGCTGGGCTTGCAGCCGGCCTCCATATAGGCGGCGAGATGGTCGAAGCTTTCGATGAGGCCGCCGCCGGACTGAGGGATGGACATGGGGGAGGGGCTCCGGACCTTTGGCTGCATCGGCTGGCTCGGGCCAAGGCAGCCGAGCGGGCCAAGAGGTGTCGCGCGGCGGGGGGCAAGTCAAGGGGGATCGCGGGGGGATCGCGGGGGCTGCCCACGGTGGACAGAAAACTGGCTCCAGCGAAATCAACAGGTTGCGCGCGGGTGTTATAGATGTGTTAGGATTTGCACAGAGAATTTGACGCCACTGTGTCCCGGTTGCCGGTTCGGGGCCGTGGAGTGTCAGACCGCGGCGTGTCAGAGCGCGACGATGCCTGCGCCCTTTCGGGTCCAGATCAGGCGGTCAACCTCGTTCAGCGCGATGACGCGGCTGTCGGACGGCGTGGCGTCGGTGCCAAGCGCGGCGACGAGGGCGGCCATGTCGATGCCGGGCAGCGTGGCGAAGGCGTCGAACAGGGCCTCGGCCCCGTCGGATTCCACCGGGATGTGGAGGATCTGGCCGTCGCCCTGTTTCAGCTTCCAGATGCGGCGGCCGCGCAGGGTGAGGAGGCGGATTTCCGACAGGTCGGGCAGGCCCACGAAGCCACCGACGCGGGGGCCGTAGTAGGCGATCTGCGCCTCGGTCACGCGGACGAGCCCCGGGGCCTCGCCGTCCTGCTGAAAGCGGAGGCGGCGGACGGCGGTCAGCGCCCAGCCCGCGCCGAGGGCCGTGAGCGCAAGGCCTGTGGGGGTGAGCAGATAACCGCCCCGCGTGGCCGTCCAGAGGCCAAGCGTGGCGATGGCAGCGCCGGCGATGACTTCGCGCCAGCGGTGGGCAGTGGTGAGAAGCTCGGGGCGGATGAAGCTCATGCGGCGATCCGGACGGGGGCGGAGAGGAGGAACAGGGTGAACGGTTCGGCGGGCCGGAAGCCGATGGAGATATAGGCGCGGGCGGCGGCGTCGGAGGCGGCGAAGAGGACGGCGCGGCGGGTACCTTTGGCGCGGGCCTCGGCCAGGTGGAGCGCGACGGCGCGGCGGGCATAACCCCGGTTGCGCAAGGAGGGCGGTGTGTAGACGCCGCCGACCTGGACGATCTCGGGCAGGATGGCGTTGAAGCCGGTGAGCGCGACGGGCTGGTCGTTGTCGAGGAGGATGCGGTGGCTGTCGCGGGCGAGGTAACCTGCAAGATCGGCTTCCGCCTTGGCGCGGGCCGTGGTGCCGGTCTGGCCCAGCACCTCGCCGATGTAGGTCTCGCGCCACTGGGTGACGGTCGCGAGGTCGGCAGGGGAGAGCGGGCAGAGGGTGGTCTCGGGCAGGGGTGGGACGTCGAGGGCGTCGAGGTCGAGGGAGAAGCCGGGCTCATCGCGGTCGGTGGTGGTTGGCAGCCGGTCGAGGCCAAGTGCCGCGAGCGCGGGTCGGACCGAGGCAGCGGGGCCAACAGCGCCGGTGACTGTGAGGCCGTGGAGGAAGGCACGCAGGGCCGTGAGGTCGGGCGTGTCGTGAAGGAGGGCCAGGAGCATCCCCTCTTGCGTCAGCGCGACGAGGCTTTGGTCGGAGAACAGCCAATAGCGCGTGGCGTGGGGGTGGTCGGTGGCAAAGCCGCCCTGCCCCAGCCCATGCGCACGGAGGTTCGTCAGGGGAAACATCGCCTGGTCGATCCGGGCGGAGAGGATCGCCTCAAGCGTTGCGCGATGGTCGGGTCCGGCCTCAAGGATCATTGCCAGGCCCCGGAGGTTGCGCGGAATGGCGATGCGGTGCCCACGACCCCATCCCTCCCCCACACAGGGGGGAGGGAGGCGCGGTGACGCTGGGAGCGGTGGTAGGGAGGGTGGCCGGACGGGTCTCGGCAGTCCCGGCATGTCGGGCGGACTGGCGATGCAGCCCCCCACCCCATCCCTCCCCCACACAGGGGGGAGGGAGGCGCG
>OFDC01000295.1_pt1 | contig 42309 bp, 43 predicted proteins | sample 1520941 | NCBI WGS metagenome assembly OFDC01 (sample SAMEA94258168, study PRJEB24077) | hot springs metagenome | biome: Aquatic biome; feature: Water | place: India | collected 2012-12-06 | depth 5 m | reverse complement strand
ATGCAGACCTGACGCGCTGGCTTGACTGGTTCAACCGGGCAAGGCCACACTCCGCACTCAATGGCCTACCACCCCTCTCAAGGGTGAACAACCTGATGAGAAGTCACAGCTAGAACGTGGCAAGCGCTGCAGTGCGGTAGCCGTTGAAATCAAAGACCTCGCGCGCGGCGTTCAGCCGGTCGCCGGGGATGGCTCCCCGGTCCAGGATGAACCCGAACCGGCCCGAGGGCGTCCCGATCGCCATGGTCCGATAGCCCGTGTCGACCCAAAGAACCCACCACTCCTCGCCCCCGACGATCAGGCGCCCCGGCCCGGATGGCGTGGCACGCCCCGAGACATCGCGCAGCGTGCCGTCCAGGCAGAGCGCACCCTTCAGCCGCAGTCCCCCGGCCTCGGGCGTGATCTCGACGCCGCCCGGCCTGCACTCCGCGCCCTCGCCCTGGAACACCGCCACCTGTCGCCACGACCCTGCCGCCTGCGTTGGCGCGAACGCGGCCGCCGACCAGATCGGCACCTCTGCCGCCCGGAACCCGGTGGCCACGGGCTTCGGCGCACAGGCCGCAACAGCCAGCGCCGCGACGACCGCAAAAGCCCGGATCAATCGAGGCACAGGGTCACCCGCGCGCCGTTGTCCTGCAAGATCTCGTTGCAGCCGTACAAGGGCTTGAAGGGTGAACAGGTGTTCGACCGCGCCAGACAGACCCCGTCACACTGGCTTTCCCGCTCGCAGCGCTTTCCCGCGTCCTTGGTCACACGGACGCAGGCGAACTTGTTGCCCTCGCCGATCTTGAACCACTTGCCGCCCTTCTTCTCGCAGGCCAGTTGCGCCTCGGACTTCGGGGTGACAGGCGTCTCGGCAAGGTCCGGCTTCGGTGCGGGCACCGTCGGGGCCTCGGCAATCGCCTCAGCCCCGGCTGCAGCTTCGACCGGCGCGGCCTGCGGTGCTGCGGTGTCGCTCCCGGCAGGCTTGGATCCCGCCGCAGGGGTTGCGACTTCCGGACCCGGTGGCGCATCCAGCGCCGTCACCTCGATCGGTCCCCCCGCCACCGCATTGGCCGTCACCCCGGCATCCGGGCCAGACTGCGGGCTCTTGCCCCCCGAAGGCTGGCAGGCGGCCACAAGGCCCACGATACAGACAAGCATCGCGGCATGGATCGCAATGGGGGACAAACGGCGCATCGGGCTCTCCGGTTCGCGCCGAGATGTGCCCGCATCCGGACCCCGCCGCAAGCCCCGTCAATAGGGCGCCGGATAGGCCCGGTGGGTTTCCGCTATGTCCGCCAGCACCTCTGACGACAACGTGACCGCTGCCGCCCCGATGTTGGTCTTCAGCTGCTCCAGCGTGGTCGCGCCGATGATCGGGATCGTCGGGAAAGGCCGCGTCCGGGTGAAGGCGATCGCCATCTGGCAGGGGTCAAGCCCATGCCGCGCCGCCACCCCCAGATAGGCCGCAACCGCCGGAAAGACCTGAGCCGTGATGCGCCCCGACAGATCCGGGTTCAGGCTGCGGCGCGAGCCTTCGGGGATCACATCGCCCGCATATTTCCCCGACAGAAGACCGGTGGCCAAAGGTGAAAAGGCCAAAAGCGGCATGTCCTCGATCACCGACAACTCCGCCCAGTCGGTGTCGAACTGTCGGCACAGAAGGCTGTATTCGTTCTGCACTGTCGCCATGCGCGGCAGGCCCAGCGTATCGGCCAGATGCAGCCAGCGCGCCGCGCCCCAGACGCTTTCGTTCGACAACCCGATGGCGCGGATCTTGCCTTCCTGCACCAGCGCCTGTGCGGTGGTCAGGATGTCGGTCATGTTCGCGGTTTCCGCCGCCCGGTCCAGCTTTGGCGGGGCATAGCGCCACATCTGACGGAAGTGATAGCTGCCCCGGTTCGGCCAGTGCAGCTGGTAAAGGTCGATGTAATCCGTCTTCAGCCTGCGCAGCGACGCCTCGCAGGCCGCCCGCATGGTGGCCCCGGTCGTCACCTCGCCCGGCCGCAGGATCGGCCCCTTCCCCGCTACCTTCGTCGCTAGCACCACCCGCTCCCGCCCGCCCCGCGCGGCGAACCAGGTCCCGATGATCTCCTCGGTCCGCCCCGCCGTTTCCGCCCTGACCGGGTTCACCGGATACATTTCGGCCGTGTCCCAGAAGTTGACCCCCGCCTCCAGCGCCATGTCCATCTGGGCATGCCCGTCGGCTTCCGAGTTCTGCGTCCCCCAGGTCATCGTGCCAAGGCACAGCTCGGAAACCGTCAGGCCGGTCTTGCCAAGGGTCAGGGTCTTCATGCGCTTAGCTCCTTCTGGTTGCGGGCCAAGCTAGGCCGGTTCCGTGACAGGGCAAAGACCCGCGCTTGAGAACATTTTGCGAACACGCTAGCTTTTCCGCATGAGTCTGCCGATCCACAGCCAAAGCCGTCGCACAGAGCCCGAGCAGCCGCTTGTGGGCGACCTCGCCTTGCGCCGGGGCCGGGTGCATGAATTCTGCGGCCCCTCCCGCATCCTGCTCGCCGCCCGCGTCATGGCCCGGACGCAAGGCCCCGTTGTCTGGATCCGCCCCGGCTGGGTTGCCGAAAGGCTGAACGCGGCGGGCCTTCAGCCCCTCGCCGACCCCTCCCGGCTGATCCTTGTCCAGGCCGACCGCGACGAAACCCTCCTCTGGTCGGCGGAAGAGGCGCTCCGCTCCGGCGCCGCCCCCCTTGTCATCGCTGAGCTTCTGTCGCCCCCCGCCCTCACCCCCACGCGCCGCCTGCACCTTGCCACCGAAACGGGGGCCGAGGCCGCGCGGCGCGACGGGTTCACCGCCCCCCTGGGCCTCATCCTCCTGCCCGGCCAGGGCGGCGCGCAGGGGTCGGAAAGCCGCTGGCACATGGCCCCGGCCCCCAGCCGCACGCTCCTCTGGTCGGATGAGGAGAATTTCACCCTCACCCGCCTCCGCGCCCGGCTCCTGCCCCCCGCCAGCTGGTCCCTGCGCCTGACGCCCAGGAGCGAGGTTCTGGACCCGCGCCCTCTCGCCGATCCCTGACCCCGCACCGCAGCTTGATCTTGCCGCCCGGTCCCCGCCTGCTACCCTGACCCGGAAACCGGAGACCCCGATGCCCAGACCCGCCCTCCTCGCGCTTCTCGCCCTTCTGGCGCTTCCCGCGCAGGGGGCGACCGTCGCCTACAAGATGGACGCCGCCCAGTCGACCGTGGCCTTCGAGACCGACTTCGGCCCCGATCTGATCACCGGCACGATCCCGCTGGAAAAAGCCGACCTCGCGCTCGACTTCGCCAACGCGGCGAACTGCACGGTCGAGGTCGCGCTGGACGTGACCGGCGCCACCGCCAGCTTCCCCTTCGCCGCCCAGGCGCTGAAGGGCCCGAAGGTGCTCGCCGCCAAGGACCATCCCCGGATGACCTTCGAAAGCACCTCGGTCAAAGGGGCCGGGGACGCGGCCGAGGTCACCGGCAACCTCACCATCCGGGGAGTCACCAAGCAGGTCACCCTGAAGGCCCAGCTCTTCCGCCCGCAAGGCAGCGCGCCCGATGACCTCGACCACCTCACCGTGAAGCTGTCCGGCAGCGTCAACCGCAGCGACTTCGGCGCGACCGGCTGGGCCGACATGGTGGGGGATGAGGTCCGCATCCTCATCACCGCGCGCATCGACGCCCAGGGCTGACATGGGACTGCGCAACACGCCCGACAGCTTTGGCCTGGTCACGCGCCTGATCCATTGGGGCATGGCGCTGCTGCTCATCAGCCTCTTCGCCCTCGGCCTGCGCCTGACCTCGATGGAGCCAGGCCTTTCCAACCTCTGGCTTTACGGGCTGCACAAGACCATGGGCCTCACCGCCCTCGGCCTCGTCCTGCTCCGCATCCTCTGGCACATGATCTCCCCCCCGCCCGGCCCCCTGGCCACCGGGTGGGAACGGCTCTTCATCAAGGCCTGGCACTGGACGCTCTATGCCCTGATGATCGCCACCCCCATCGCGGGCTGGGCCGGATCTTCCGCCAGCGGGATCGACACGATGTATGCCGACACCTTCGTGGTCCCGCCGATCGTCGCGGTGAATGAGACTTCGGAGTTCGTCTGGTTCATCCTGCACGAGATCTTCGCCAAGACCCTGATGGGCATGGTCATCGTCCACATGCTTGCGGCGCTCCGGCGCGAAATGGCGGGCGACGGCACCCTGACCCGGATGATCCGCGGTCGCCCGTAACCACGAGTTTTCGGCGAAAACTCGAATCCCCCGAATTTTCGCCGAAAATTCGTCCCCGCCCCGCGCTAGCCCTTTCCCCCCACTTCCGCTAATCAATCGCCGGACTCACCCGGAAGGCGCAGACATGGCACGCATCCTCATCACCTCGGCCATTCCCTACATCAACGGGATCAAGCACCTCGGCAACCTCGTCGGCTCGCAGCTGCCCGCCGACCTCTTCGCCCGCTTCAACCGCGCGATGGGGCATGAGGTGATGTTCATCTGTGCGACCGACGAACACGGGACGCCTGCCGAGCTTGCCGCCGCAAAGGCCGGCAAGCCCGTTGAAGCCTACTGCTCCGAAATGCACGAAGTGCAGAAGGACCTCGCCGCAGGCTTCCGGCTGTCCTTCGACCATTTCGGCCGCTCGTCCAGCCAGCGCAACCACCGCCTAACCCAGCATTTCGCCGGGAAGCTTGCCGAGAACGGACTGATCGCGGAAGTCAGCGAAAAGCAGGTCTTCTCCATCGACGACAACCGCTTTCTGCCGGACCGCTACATCACCGGCACCTGCCCGAACTGCGGCTACGAATCCGCCCGGGGCGACCAGTGCGAAAACTGCACCAAGCAGTTGGACCCGACCGACCTCATAAATCCCCGCTCGTCCATCAGCGGTTCGACCAATCTTGAAGTCCGCGAGACCAAGCACCTCTACCTGAAACAGCGCGCGCTCAAGGACAAGCTGGAGGCCTGGATCGACTCGAAGGCCGACTGGCCGATCCTGACCACCTCGATCGCCAAGAAATGGCTGAACGACGGTGACGGGCTGCAGGACCGCGGCATCACCCGCGACCTTTACTGGGGCATCCCGGTCAGGAAGGGCGACCAACCCTGGCCGGGGATGGAGGGGAAGGTCTTCTACGTCTGGTTCGACGCGCCCATCGAATACATCGCCGGCACCGCCGAATGGGCCGACGCCAACGGCAAGACGGATGCCGACTGGGAACGCTGGTGGCGCACCGACAAGGGCGCGCAGGACGTGACCTACTACCAGTTCATGGGCAAGGACAACGTGCCCTTCCACACGCTGTCGTTCCCCGCCACCATCTTGGGTTCGGGGGAGCCGTGGAAGCTGGTCGATTACCTCAAGTCCTTCAACTACCTCAATTATGACGGCGGCCAGTTCTCGACCAGCCAGGGCCGTGGCGTCTTCATGGACCAGGCCCTGTCGATCCTGCCCGCCGACTACTGGCGCTGGTGGCTTTTGTCCCACGCGCCGGAATCCAGCGACAGTGAATTCACCTGGGAAAACTTCCAGACCTCGGTCAACAAGGACCTCGCCGACGTCCTGGGTAACCTCGTTTCCCGCGTCACCAAGTTCGCGGTGTCGAAGTTCGGCAACGAAGTCCCCTCCGGGGGCAACTTTGGCCCGCTGGAAACCGCCCTCATCGCCGACCTCGGCGCGCGGATCGCGGACTACACCAAATTCATGCAGGAGATGGAGGTCCGTAAAGCCGCCTCGGAACTCCGCGCGATCTGGGTCATCGGCAACGAATACCTGCAATCCGCCGCGCCCTGGTCCGTGGTCAAGACCGATCCCGACCAGGCCCAAGCTATCGTCCGCCTGGCGCTGAACCTGATCCGCGTCTATGCGATCCTGTCCGCGCCCTTCATCCCCGACGCCGCTGCCACGATGATGAAGGCCATGGGGTCCGACGACTGGACCTGGCCCGCCGACATCTCCACCGCGATGCGCACCCTTCCCCCGGGCCACGGCTTCACGGTCCCCGACAACCTCTTCCGCAAGATCACCGACGAGGAACGCGCTGACTGGCAGGCCAAGTTCTCGGGCATCCGCAGCTAGGTTGTCGCTGCACGGCAGAACAGATTTCGTTCGCACCTGCAGAAACCGCTCCGAAACGGGCGGTTTTCCGCCTGAGTTGTAACATTCAGGGACGAAATTCTGCCTAGCCTGAAATCTTCGGACGCCACGCCACACGCAGCGGTGGTAATGTCCCCCTATCGGACCCGAGTCGCTGCCCGACTGTCTGCCCAGTCACAGTTCCTCTGCCAAGGAGAGCCCGAGATGACACAAGTTCTGCCGACGCGTAGCCGTCCCGCCAGAAACTATGCCGCCGTTGCCCTGTTCCTTGCCGTGTATGTTGGTGTCCTGGTCTTCGTCTTCGCCCCGAAGGACATCTTCGCCGTCCAGTCCCCAACGGCCCTTCTGCAAACCGACTGAGTCTCAGATCACCGCAGCTTCGACCAGCGCCTGCCCCTTGGTCACGCGGTCATAGTGGAATGCGCGCATGTCGAGGCTCCGGTAGCCGCCATGCACGATCCATTCCGCCGTCGCCCGCCCCATCGCCGGGGATTGCTGCAGCCCGTGGCCTGAGAACCCGTTCAGGAACAGGAAGTTCGCCACCTCCGGGTGCGGCCCGGTGATCGCGTTCTGGTCCAGCACGTTATAGTCGTACTGGCCTGCCCATTCGTTCACCACCTTCACCGCCTCGAAGGCCGGGATGCGCGTGGCGATGGCGGGCCAGATCTTGTCCAGCCACAGGTCCGGGTCCATCGCAAAGTCATCGTGACCGACCGCGGGGTCCACATCCGCATGTCCCCCCGCCATGTAGGTCCCACCCCCCACCTCACGCACGAAGGCACCAGAGGGGTCGATGGTCAGGGGCAAGGGCCGGTCCAGCGGCCGTTCCGCCTGGATCACCCAGTTGAAACGCTTCCGGGGTTCCACCGGCAGGTCGATCCCTGCCATGGCCGCGACCTTCGCCCCCCGCGTGCCCGCCGCGTTGACCAGGATCCCGCACCCGATCCGCCGCCCCGAGGCAAGCCTGACCCCCGTCACCCGACCGCCCGACATCTCCAGCCCCGTGACCTCACCGGCCAGATACTCGACCCCCGCCTCGCGCGCCTTGCGGCGGAACCAGTCAAAGACCGTGTAGCCGTCGAAATAGCCCTCGTCCTTTGTGTTCAGGCTGCCAAGCACCAGGTCATCCACCGCCATGAACGGAAATTCGTCCCCGATCTGGTCCTGCGTCAGCAGCCGCGTCCCCGCCCCCGCCGCCGCCTGCACCGCCTGACTGGCACGCAGAACGTGGGCGAACTCCTCGCTGTCGGCGAGATAGAGGTAACCGAAGTTCTGGATCTTCAGCTCGGGCACCCGGTCATCGCCGCCCATCTGCGCCCGCAGCGACTGCACGAAATCCGCCCCGAATTGCGAGATGCGGATGTTCAGCTCGGTCGAAAACTGCTGGCGGATACAGGAAAAGCTAAGCGCCGTCGCGGCCTTTTCGTAAGTAGGGTCGCGCTCGATGACCAGTACGCGACCGGAAAAGCCCATCTGCGTCAGCCACCAGGCGGTGGACGATCCCATGATCGCCCCCCCGATGATGACAACGTCATAGCTGTCGCGTGACGGTTCGGTCAGAAAGCCCTGCATGTCCGTTCCCTTCGCCTCGCCCATTGATGTAGCGCAGGCGACTGGGGCGGTAAATCCGCGGCGTTCAGCCCTGCGCCGGCGGGATGTCGACCGAAGGCAACCAGGGCTTGATGTCCAGAAGCGGTGTGCCGTCGAAGGCGTCCAGCGCATCGACCGTCAGCACCCCTTCCTGGGCATCCAGCGCCAAAAGCCGCACCACCGCGACCGCAATCGGGTTCGGACGGCTGGGCGCGCGCAAGGCAAAGACCCCGGTCGGCCCCTCGCGGTGGGTCGGATGCAGCACGATTACGTCGCGCCGTGCCGCCCCGAACCAATAAAGCAGGATCACCGGCTGCCCGACCTGCAACCCGGCAAGCCCGGGGCGGAACGCAGGGTCGATCTCGGCCCGGAACTCGCCGCCCTGCTCGCGCGCCTCGCGCAGGTTTTTCGGACAATTGCCCCGCGCCCAGGGGCTGCGCAACCGCCCGATAAAGCGCAACCGCGCGTCGTCTGCCGTGCGGGCGGGGTCGAAACTCAGCGCGACCTCGCCCGGTCGGGCGGCCTTCCGGGTGGGATCATTCATTCAAGGGCCTCCGGCGCGTGCATCAAGTCATGCTGCTGCGCCGAAGTCCCCTGTGCAAGATCAGTCGTTGCTGGCCCCGTGGTCCATCTTGGAATGATCCATCCCGCCCTCGGTCATCGGCGGGTCGATCATGAATTCGACCTCCACCCGCCCCGCGCGTTCAAAGATCAGCGTGGCCTTCCGCGTCTCGCCTTCGGTCAGGGTGCCGTTCAGCCCCATGAACATGATGTGATATCCACCATGTTCCAGGTTCACCGTCTCGCCCGGAGGAATCTCGATCGCATCGACATGGGTCATTGTGCCGACGCCGTTCGCATCGACGCGGCTTTCATGCACCTCGGACTTTGCGGCGATGTCGGATTCGATGCCGATCAGGCGCTCGACCTCGGTGCCGGAGTTGACAATCGCCATGAAGCCACCGGCGGCCTTGGCGCTGGCGGCAGGCTGCGGGATGTGGGCATGGATGATCTGCAGATCGCCGACGCTCGTCTCGTGGGCCAACGCGGGTGCAGCAAGGATAAGGGTGGTCGCAAGGACAAGAAGCCGTATCATGGGCGGGTTCCTTTTAGGAAAATCAATGGGGTTTGTCCGCACTGCAAGGGTGCGCACGGGGTTGGCCTGGTCAACTTCAGGCGACCGGCGGCCCTTGCGGCGGATGCGCCAGATCCCGTGCCTGCAGGATGGCAACCACCTGATTGGGCCACAGCCTTGCCGGTCCGACCTGCAGCTTTGGCACCAGGATGGCCCCGGGCAGAGGCGGCAGGTCCACACCCCCGGCGATCTGGCAGGCCTGGCACAGCGGATCCCGATGCGGGTCACCGCCGATATCGCCGCAGAAATCAGCAGGCGTCGCGCCCGTTGCGGCCATGAAGGCCAGGGCTTCATCTGAACTGCTTGGCGCACGATGGCCCCAGCCTGTTGCAACCAGCGCAAGAGTCACCAGCGCCAGAAGCGCCATCCGCAGCAGCCGAATGTGGGAAACCCCAGTCCGCATGCGCCCGCCTTAGTCGAGGCTTGGCGAAAAGGTCAACGGGTCATTGCGGCGCAGGCTTGCGTCGGGCACGGAACGGGGAAAGACTGCAAGGCGACCCCCACCACAGCGGACAAGCCCATGCCCTCCCCCGTTCCCGTCTTCGACGGCCACAACGACATCGTTCTGAAGATCGCCGCTGCGGGCGAGGGGCGCGAAAAGCTTTGGCTGCAAGGCGAAGGCGCAGGCCACCTCGACCTGCCCCGCATGCTGACCCATAGCTTCGCGGGGGGCTTCTTCGCCGTCTACATCCCCTCGCCCGAGGCGCCGGACGTGGCCGCCCATCACGACCTGATGAACAGCCCGCCCTACGACATCCCCCTTCCCGCGCTGATCGACCACACCGCCGCCCAGCCCGTCGCCGTGGAAATGCTGGGCCACCTCCTGTGGATGGAGCGTGCCTCGGAAGGACGTTTCCGCTGGTGCCGCACCACAGCCGACATCCGCGCCGCAATGGCCGCAGGTGCCGTCGCCGGCATCCTGCATTTCGAAGGCGCCGAGCCCATCGGCCCCAATCTTGACGCGCTCCACCTCTTCCACGCCATGGGCCTTCGCTCTCTCGGCCCGGTGTGGAGCCGCCCGACCATCTTCGGCCACGGCGTCCCGTTCCGCTTTCCTTCGACGGGCGACACCGGCCCCGGACTGACCGATCTGGGCCGCGCCCTCATCCGCGAATGCAACGCGCTTCGCATCATGATCGACCTTTCCCACATGACCGAGGCCGGGTTTTGGGAGGTGGCAAACCTCACCGACGCTCCCCTCGTCGCCACCCATTCCAACGCCCATGCCGTCACGCCCTCCAGCCGCAATCTGTCGGACCGGCAACTCGGGGCGATTGGCGAGACGGGCGGAATGGTCGGCCTGAACTTCGCCACCTGCTTCCTGCGCCCCGACGGGAAGGAAAGCCCGGACATGACGCTCGACCCGGTCAAGCGGCATATCGAGCACATGCTGAACCTTGCGGGCGAGGATCACGTCGGCATCGGCTCGGACTACGATGGCGCGACCACGCCGCAGGACATCGGCGGGGTCGAAGGCCTGCCGGTCCTGATTCACGCCATGCGGGAGATGGGCCTTGGGGATGCACTCATAACCAAGATCGCCCACGGCAACTGGTTAAGGCTTCTGGACCGCACCTGGGGGGCCTGACGCGGCGTGACGCAGGACGCCTAGGCCAAAGCCCCGCGCAGTTCTTCGGCCAGATCGACCAGCCGCTCGGACAAGGGGTTTGATTTTCGCCAGACCAGCCCGATTGTCCGGCTCGGCCGCGGCTCAGGCAACCGGTGCAAAACCACCGGCGCCGACCGGCTTTCCACTTCGGCGGCCATCTGCGGGATCAGCGTCACGCCGATCCCCGCCCCGACCATCTGCACCAGCGTCGACAGCGACGAGCCTTCCATGATCTCGCCCGTCCGCCCCGGTGGCAGCTTGCAGGCCGCAAGCGCCTGGTCGCGAAAGCAGTGCCCTTCTTCCAAAAGCAGCAGCGGCGCGGCGGGCAGGTCCACCAGGGGCGGGATCGGCAAATGGTCGGCGCTGAAATGCCGCACCAGCAGGAACTCCTCCTCGAACAGCGCGTGTTCGACCAGCGACGCCTCGCTGACCGGCAGGGCCAGCATCGCCAGGTCCAGCCGCCCTTCCTGCAGGTCGCGCAACAGCTTCGGCGTCACCGCCTCGCGCGGGCGCAGGTCCAGGTCCGGGAACCGTCCGGCCAGTTCCCGCATCACCTGCGGCAGCAGATAGGGCGCGACGGTCGGGATCACCCCCAGCCGCAGCCGCCCCGCCAAAGGCCCGGTCGAGGCCCGCGCCAGCGCGCCAAGCTCATCCACCGCCCGCAGCACCTCGCGCCCTCGCGCCGCAAACTCCTCGCCCAGCGGGGTCAGGCTGATCTGCCGCGCGCCCCGTTCAACCAGCGGCGCGCCAAGGATATCCTCCAGCTCTTTCACCTGCAGCGACAGCGCGGGCTGCGAGATCGACGAGGCCTCGGCCGCCCGGCCAAAGTGCCGATGCCGCGCCAGCGCGTCGAAATAGCGCAGATGCTTCAGGGTGATGTGTGTCATATGTTCTGCATATCGCCGCGATAGGAAAATGAAAATTCCTTTTATCGCCGCAGGGTGCTAGCCATGACCCACGACGAAGACCCGCAAGTCACCGATCCGGCCCGGATGGCCCGGATTGGTCTTGCGTTTTCGCAAGCAGTTACAGCCAGGTAGGAGAGAATGATGGACGGCAATGACGTTGGACGGTCGGGCAAGTGCCCGGTCATGCACGGCGCGATCACCACGACCACGCAGACGGTCACGGACTGGTGGCCGAAGACGCTGAACCTCGACATCCTGCACCAGCATGACACCAAGGTGAACCCGCTGACCGGGTTCAACTACCAGGAAGAGGTCAAGAAGCTCGACTTCGACGCGCTGAAGCGGGACCTGATCGCGCTGATGACCGACAGCCAGGACTGGTGGCCGGCCGACTGGGGCCATTACGGCGGCCTCTTCATCCGCATGTCCTGGCACGCCGCCGGGACCTACCGGATGGCCGATGGCCGTGGTGGCGCGGGCACCGGCAACCACCGCTTTGCGCCGCTGAACAGCTGGCCCGACAACGCCAACCTCGACAAGGCGCGGCGCCTGCTGTGGCCGATCAAGAAGAAATACGGCAACCGCCTGTCCTGGGCCGACCTGATGGTCCTGGCCGGGACCGTCGCCTATGAATCGATGGGTCTCAAGACCTTCGGCTTCGGCTTCGGGCGCGAGGACATCTGGCACCCGGAAAAGGACGTTTACTGGGGGTCCGAGAAGGAGTGGCTGAAGGACGAACGCTATCCGTCCAAGGAAGACCGCTCGTCGCTGGAAAACCCGCTCGCCGCCGTGGTCATGGGCCTGATTTACGTGAACCCGCAGGGCGTCGACGGCCAGCCGGACCCGGCCCGCACCGCGATGGACGTGCGCGAAACCTTCGCCCGGATGGCGATGGATGACGAGGAAACCGTGGCACTCACCGCAGGCGGCCACACCGTCGGCAAGGCCCACGGCAACAACGACGCCGCCCGCATCGGGGCCGAGCCGGAAGGTGCCGCGATTGAAGAGGGTGGCCTCGGCTGGATGGTCCACTCCGCCCGATCCGTGGGCCGTGACACCATCACCTCCGGCCTCGAAGGCGCCTGGACCACCCACCCGACCAAATGGGACGGCGGCTACTTCCACCTGCTGCTCAAGTACGACTGGGAACTGGTAAAGTCCCCCGCCGGTGCCTTCCAGTGGCAACCAATCAACATCGACCCGGCGGACATGCCGGTCGACGTGGAAGACCCCTCGATCCGCCGCATGCCGATGATGACCGACGCCGACATGGCGATGAAGGTCGACCCGAAGTACCGCGCGATCTCGGAGCGCTTCGCCAAGGACCAGGCCGCGTTCTCGGACGCCTTCGCCCGCGCCTGGTTCAAGCTGACCCACCGCGACATGGGGCCGAAGGTCCGCTACCTCGGGCCCTGGGTCCCGGCGGAAGACCTGATCTGGCAGGACCCCGTCCCCGCTGGCTCCACCGCCTGGAACGTCGACGCGGTGAAAGCGAAAATCGCCGCCTCGGGCCTCTCGGTCAGCGACATGGTGACCACAGCCTGGGATTCCGCCCGCACTTTCCGCGGCTCGGACAACCGCGGCGGCGCGAACGGTGCCCGCATCCGCCTCGCCCCGCAGAAGGACTGGGAGGGCAACGAACCCGCCCGCCTGTCGCGTGTCCTGTCGGTGCTGGAACCCATCGCGAAGGAAGCCGGGGCTTCGCTCGCCGACGTGATCGTGCTGGCCGGCAACGTCGGTGTCGAACACGCCGCGAAAGCCGCTGGCGTTGACGTCACCGTCCCCTTCCACGCGGGCCGCGGCGACGCCACGCCAGAGGACACCGACGCCGACAGCTTCTCCGTGCTGGAGCCGCTGGCGGATGGCTTCCGCAACTGGATGAAGAAGGACTACGCCGTCTCGGCCGAGGAACTGCTCCTCGACCGCGTGCAGCTCATGGGGCTGACCGCGCATGAGATGACCTGCCTGATCGGCGGGATGCGTGTCATCGGCACCAACCATGGGCAGACCAAGCACGGCGTCTTCACCGACCGCGTCGGCGCGCTGACCACTGACTTCTTCACCGGGCTGACCGACATGGCCTACAAGTGGGTCCCCAAAGGCAACAACCTCTACGAACTCACCGACCGCAGGACGGGCGCAGTGAAGTGGACGGCGACCCGCGCGGACCTCGTGTTCGGCTCGAACTCCATCCTGCGCGCCTATGCCGAGGTCTACGCGCAGGACGACAACCGCGAAAAATTCGTCTGCGACTTCGTCTCGGCCTGGGTCAAGGTGATGGAAGCCGACCGCTTCGACCTGCGCGCCTGACGGCTTGCAACTGCAGTCCCAGTGCGACGGCCCGGGATCTTTCCCGGGCCGCTTGCTTTCTAGAACCGCTGCACGGGTCCCGGGTCGGAAACGCCCGGAAGAACCCGCCGCGTCGTGTCCTGCCTTTCGCTGTTGCGCGAGGACATGATCAGACCCGTCAGCGCAATCGCCAGCAGGATCAGGAACACGACCACGGCAATGGCTTGTTCGCTCAGCATCTCAGCCTCCAATGACCACAGGGCCAAGGAACCGCCCAACACGGCATCTGTTCCGAAGGAAAGGCTGGTGCCCGCGGCCGGGCTCGAACCGGCACGGCCTTGCGGCCAAGGGATTTTAAGTCCCCAGTGTCTACCATTTCACCACGCGGGCGGCGGGGCTGACCCTAACGCCATCTCGGCGAAAGGGAAATCCGGTTCTACACCCGGCCCTGAACCCCATCCGGCGCGGCGGCTGAAAGCAACCGGCTGACCAGTTCGAAACTGTTCCTGACCCCCATCTTGCGGATCATGTTGGCCCGGTGCACCTCGACCGTCCGGGGCGAGGACCCCAGTGCCAGCGCGATCTCCTTGGATGTGAAACCGTTCACCAGATAGCGCGCGATCCGCCGTTCCATCGGCGTCAGCGCCCCCGCCGGGCCTTCGCTTTCCAGCGGGCGATAGGTCCAGACCGCCAGCCGCTGCGGGTCCCCGGCATCCAGCGCAGTGCCATGCCCCTCCATCCACACCACCTGCCCGTCCTTCCGCCGCATGAAACGTTCGTCGCGGTAGACCGGGGCCGCCTGCATCGCCTTGCGTGCACGTTCTCCGATCAGCTCGTAGTCCGTCTGGCCGGGGTAGAGCAGCCGGATCGACTGCCCCTCCAGCTCCTTTGGGGACCAGCCGAACACCGCCTCGACCCGCAGCGAGGCCCGCAGGATCACCCGGTCGGCAAGGATCAGCGTCGCATCCGGCGCGTGCAGGAAGGCCAGCCGTTCATAGTCGCGCATCGCCACTCTCTACGTAGCCATATACGTATTCTTACGGATGGCAGCCCCCGGCGCAATCTTTCAGGATCACGCCCAGTCCGTTCCCCCAAGGAACCGGGAGGAGAATCCGATGAACAAGGTCTACCCCAGCGCGGCTGCGGCCCTCGACGGGCTTCTGCACGACGGCATGCTGATCGCAAGCGGGGGCTTCGGCCTCTGCGGCATCCCCGAGCTTTTGATCGCCGCCATCCGCGATGCGGGCACCAAGAACCTGACCGTTGCCTCGAACAACGCAGGCGTCGACGGGTTCGGCCTTGGCATCCTGCTGGAGACGCGGCAGGTCAAGAAGATGATCTCGTCCTATGTGGGCGAAAACGCCGAATTCATGCGCCAGTATCTGAGCGGAGAGCTGGAACTGGAATTCAACCCGCAGGGCACCTTGGCCGAACGGATGCGGGCCGGCGGCGCGGGCATCCCGGGCTTTTACACTGCGACCGGCGTCGGCACAGTGATCGCCGAGGGCAAGGAACACCACGACTTCGACGGCAAGACCTACATCCTGGAACGCGGGATCGTGGCCGACCTGTCCATCGTGAAGGCCTGGAAGGCGGACCCGTCGGGTAACCTCGTCTTCCGCAAGACCGCGCGGAATTTCAACGTGCCTGCAGCCACTTGCGGCAAAACCTGCGTGGTTGAAGTCGAAGAGATCGTGCCGCTCGGCAGCCTTGACCCCGACGCCATCCACCTGCCGGGGATCTACGTCCACCGCATCATCACCGGCACACATGAAAAGCGCATCGAACAGCGGACCGTCCGCAAGCGGGAGAACGCATGATGGCCGAGGAAGTCAAAGGCTGGGACCGCCACGGCATGGCCGCCCGCGCCGCGCAAGAGCTGCAGGACGGCACCTATGTGAACCTCGGCATCGGCATCCCGACGCTGGTGTCGAACTACATCCCCAAGGGCATCAGCGTGACCCTGCAGTCGGAAAACGGGATGCTGGGCATGGGCCCCTTCCCCTATGAGGGCGAGGAAGACCCCGACCTGATCAACGCTGGCAAGCAGACCATCACCGAGCTGCCGCAGACCGCCTATTTCGACAGCGCCCAGTCCTTCGCGATGATCCGCGGTGGCAAGATCGCGATGGCGATCCTCGGCGCGATGGAAGTGGCCGAAAACGGCGATCTGGCGAACTGGATGATCCCCGGCAAGCTCGTGAAGGGCATGGGTGGGGCGATGGACCTGGTGGCAGGCGTCGGCCGCGTCGTGGTGGTGATGGACCACACCTCAAAGCACGGTGAGTCCAAGGTCTTGAAATCCTGCACCCTTCCGCTGACCGGCAAGGGCGTCGTCAACCGGATCATCACCAACCTCTGCGTGCTGGATGTCGTCCCGGGCGGGTTGAAGCTGGTGGAATGCGCCCCCGGCGTGACCGAGGCCGATGTTCGCGCCGCGACCGAGGCGACCCTTGTCTGACCACATCGTCAGCCGCGAACACGGACCGTCCAAGGGCCGCTTCGTGATCCGCCACGGCGGGGAAGAGGCCGAGCTGACCTATTCGGTCACGACGCCCTCCCTCATCATCGCCGACCACACCGGCGTCCCGGACAGCTTCCGGGGCACCGGCGCGGGTCTGGCATTGGTGGAAGCCCTGGTCGCGGCGGCGCGGAAGGACGGCTTCAAGATCGTCCCCCTCTGCCCTTTCGTGAACGCCACGCGGAAGAAGCACCCCGAATGGGCTGACCTCTTCGTCTAAAGCCCCGCGATATCGGTGCGGAAGATGCAGGGGTCGGTCACCAGCATCGGCGGGCTCACGCACAGCCCCTGCGCCACCTGCCAGGCGGCAAGCACCTTCGGCACATAATCCCGCGTTTCGGCATAGGGCGGCACGCCCTGGTTCGCCTCGACCGCACCCTCACCCGCGTTATAGGCGGCCAGCACCAGCACCGGATCATTGTCGAACCGGTCCAGCAGCCAGTTCAGGTAGGCTACCCCGCCCTGGATGTTCTGCACCGGGTCGGTCGCATCCTTGACACCGAACCGTTCCGCCGTCTCCGGGATCAGCTGCATCAGCCCCACCGCCCCCGCATGGCTGACCGCATCCGCCTTGCCCGCGCTCTCGATCCCGATCACCGCCAGCACCAGCGCGGGCGAGACCTTGGTATCCAGCGTCGCGCGCAGGATATCCTTGCCGTATTTCTCGGACACCTCCTGCAGATGCTGCATCCGGGGCGCGCGGACCACTGTGCCATCCGGCCCCTGCGACAGGGTCGCCAGGGCCAGGTCGAATCGGTCGGCCTTGGCCTCGATCCCTGCGGGCACCGTATCCCAGTACCAGTCGTATGAAGACGCAGGCGGCGCGACCGCGACCTCGGTTCCCTGTTCGACCGGCTTCGGCTCCTCCAGCCCGTGATCGGGGTTCGGATCGACCTTCGGCAGCGCCGCCAGATAGCGCGCCTGCTCCTCCGGGTCGATCTGTACGGTGATCCGCTTGCCGGGCACACCCTCGCCCACTTTCACGCGCTTGAAGGTCGTGCCTTCCGCATCCGCCGCAAACGGCACGGCCGCGCAGAGAATCGCTGCGGTCCAGGAAATCGTCTTCCACATCTTCGGGGCCTGCTCGCCTCGTTGTTTTGAGGAAGAATCGCAGGTTCCGCAGAGCAGGACCAGAACTTTCGGGCCCCAATCATGGCAATTCTGCCAGAATTGACCGAAAAACCACTGCATAGCACCCAAGGATGAAGACATCCCTAACATTTCTTTTGTTTGTTTTCCGCCCCTTACCGGTTCGCCGCGAGATTTCTGCAGAGGTCCGAAAAACTTCGGGACTCGTCCAAACTGCTGCCACGTTTGGGGGGCTTTATATGTCCATACCGAACGAAGACGGCAACAAGCAAAGCCTGATCGAAGCGGTTGAGTGAAACGTAGACACCTTAACAAAGGAACTGATCATGACCAAGTTTTCCGCTTTCCTGAAAGACGAAGCCGGCGCCGTGACCGTTGACTGGGTCGTTCTGACCGCTGCCATCGTTGGCCTGGGCCTCCTCGTCTTCAACTTCGTCCGTCCGGCCGTTTCGGACCTCGCTGAAGGCATCGGCACCGAGCTGGGCAACGCCCAGACCTGCATGGAGAACAACGGCGCTGCTGGCTCCTGCCAGTAAGCCTGTCGGACGACAATCAGAGCTGGCCGTGCACCCGCACGGCCAGTTTTGTTTTGGGGCCGCCAATTCCCGGATTCGGCCCTGCAGCAGATCACCTCTCGCCATTCCCTCGGGCACTGAATCGCGAGCTTTTCCCTGCTCCTTGATCATTCTGGTCGCACGCGATTTCCTGCCTGGAATTCTCCGGCCTCAGCCCCCCAAAAAAAACGTCTCCACTACAAAATATTGCCACGATTGCAGGGTGAACTGATCCCATACCGAGAGGCGCTTCAGCTTCGGCAAGCTCAAACCGGTTCAGTGACCAACGAACATCTTAGATAGGAAACAAGCATGACCAAGTTTTCCGCATTCCTTAAAGACGAAGCCGGCGCCGTGACCGTTGACTGGGTCGTTCTGACCGCCGCGATCGTGGGCCTCGGCCTTCTGGTGTTCAGCTTTGTGCGTCCGGCGGTGTCGGATCTGGCCGAAGGCATCGGCACCGAGCTGGGCGACGCCCAGACCTGCCTGCTCGCCAACGACACGATCACCTGCTGATCCCCTACTTCGAGTTGCGCGGCCGCACTTCTTCTGGAGTGCGGCCGTTTGCTTTTGGGTGCACTCTCGTTTGCCCACACTCAAAATGACCGACATCCGTTAAACTTTCGCCGCATTCGGCCATCATTGTCGCGACAATGGAACCTGTCCGCGATCCAGACTCCCGGCTCCCGTCTGCCGGACTCAGGGCGCGCACCACTGAAATCGCCGCGCCATCCAAGCCAGTGACTTGGTAGCCGCAAAATGAAGAGGGTAAGATGAGAGCAGTATTCGCGTTGGTCCTTGTCGTGGGCATGGGTCTGGCCGGCGTGGCCGTCTACATGATCCAGGGCTACATGGCCGAGCTTGAAGGCGCGCTTCGTCAAGAGCAGGCCTTCAACGCCAAAGCGGGCAAGCTGGTCGAGGTCTTCGTCTTCGCCAAGCCGAAGAAATATGGTGACCCTCTGGCCGAAGACGACGTCGTCGCGATCTACTGGCCCGAGAAAAGCCTGCCCGAGACGATCTTCCGCGACAAGGCCGAGCTGTTCCCCGAGAATGCCGACGGCCCGCGCTACATCATGCGCTCGACCGAGGCGTTCGAGCCGGTTCTCGGCAGCCGCGTGACCGCTCCGGGTGAGCTCGCCAGCCTGACCTCCAAGCTGGAAAAGGGCAAGCGCGCCTTCGCGATCAAGGTCGACACCAACTCGGGCATTTCGAACTTCGTCAAGCCTGACGATTATATCGACATTCTCTGGACCGGCAGCGTCGCGGGCGTCGAGGGCGGCATGACCCGCCAGATCGAAAGCGCGGTCCTTGTGATCGCGGTCGACAACCAGTTGAACGAGGGCCAGGCCACGTCGGACACTGTTGCCCAGACGGTAACGGTCGCAGCGACCCCCGAACAAGTCGCGCGTCTCGCCCAGGCGCAGGCCACTGGCAAGCTGACGCTTTCGCTGGCCGCGGATGCCACTGAAGTTGTCGAGGGGACGATCGAGACCGACACCAACTCCATGCTCGGCATCGTCGAGGAAGTGGTCGCGCCCGAAGTCGTCGTCGAGGAAAAGAAGAAGTGCTACGCCAAGCAGCGCAGCGGCGGGCAACTGGTCGAGACCGACGTCGAGATCCCCTGCAAAGAGTAACGGCGACACCGCAAAATCTCTGGGGCGCGGCCACATTATCTGGGGCCGCGCCCTTTCATTTTTCCAACCCTTTGCGACCTGTTGCAGTTTATCCACATCAACTATCCGCCCCAAAGCATTGATTCTTGCAAAAAAACCCGGTCTGGGTCATTCTCCCCTCGCATAAGGGCGTTCAAGACCCAAACGAGGCGTGGTCGAAAGGGCAGATCACATGAAAACGAAACGACTCCTGGCAGCAGGATTTCTCGGTGCGGCTCTCGCATCTACGGCACTTACTCCAGTCGCGGCCGAAGTCCTGCGCGTCATGCAGGGCCAGGCCGCCGAATCGCTCAACGTTCCGATGAACCGGGCCGTTGTCGTCGAAAGTGATGTTCCCTTCGCGGAGCTCTCGATCGCAAACCCGGCCATCGCGGATATCTCCACGCTGTCCGACCGCTCCATCTACGTTCTTGGCAAGGCACCCGGGCGCACGACGCTCACGCTTTTGTCGCCGGATGGGCAACTGATCTCGAACGTTGATGTGCAGGTCACACCCGACGTTGCCGAGTTCAAGGAGCGTCTGCAGCAGATTCTTCCGGGCGAACAGATCGAGGTCCGGACCGCGAACGACGGCATCGTGCTCTCTGGCCAGGTCTCATCGACCGCAAAGATGGACCGGGCGCTTGACCTTGCGAACCGTTACGCCCCCGAGCGTGTCTCGAACCTGATGGTGGTCGGCGGGACGCAGCAGGTCATGCTGAAGGTCCGCTTCGCCGAAGTGAACCGCACGGTCTCGAAGAACCTGTCTTCGTCCATCGCGATCGCCGACAGCGGAAATCTGCGGGGCGAAACGGGAACGTACCTCAGCGGGTCGAACGGCCTGGGTGGTTCGCTTACCCTGCGCGAGAACGTCGCTGGCGGTGTTGCCTTTGGCGGGTCGATCGGCGGCCTGGAGTTTGAGGTGCTGCTGGAAGCGCTCGAAGCGAAAGGCATGGTGCGCACCCTGGCGGAACCGAACCTCACCGCACTGTCGGGCCAAGAGGCGAAGTTCCTTGCCGGCGGCGAATACCCCGTCCCGGTGGCCCAGACCGACGATACCGTCACCGTCGAGTTCAAGCCCTTCGGTGTAGAACTGAACTTCACGCCCGTCGTCGTCGACCAGGACATCATCAACCTGACCATCGACGCCGCCGTGTCCTCGATCGACCCGGCGAACGGCATCACGGTCTCGGGCTTCTCGATCGACGCCTTCAAGCGCCGCGAGACCTCGACCACGGTGGAAATGCGCGACGGTGAAAGCTTTGCCATCGCGGGCCTTCTGCAAGACGATTTCCGCGACCTGAACTCGCAACTGCCCTGGATCGGCGACATCCCGATCCTCGGTGCGCTGTTCCGCTCGTCGGAATACCAGCGCTCGCAAAGCGAACTCGTGATCATCGTCACGCCCCACCTCGTCACCCCGGTGGCGGGCGAGGCACTGGCGCTGCCGACCGACCGGGTCCGCATCCCCACCGAACGGGAGCTTTTCCTCTTCGGCGACGTCGCGAAGGGCCCGAAGAAGGGTGCTGCGGCCGAAGTTGCCCGGCAGGACTTCAGCTCCTCCTACGGCTATGTGATGGAGTAAGGAGATGACTCACATGCTTCCCAAACTCCTCGCGGCCACGGCCCTGCTGGCGCTGACGGCCTGCGGTGAAACCTCGACCTCCTGGGACCGCGAGCTTGGCTCGGAAGTCGACAAGGGGGCGTTCGGCAACGCCACGATGAACAACACGCTCATCCAGACGGGCGAGCTGTCCTACACCGTGGCCTTGGCCGAACGTTTCGCCGCCGAAGTGCCCGACACGATCAACTTCGCCTTCAACAGTGCCGAACTTTCGGCCGAGGCGCAGGAAATCCTCCGGCAGCAGGCGAACTTCATCAAGCAGTTCCCCGAGGTCCGCTTCCGCGTCTTCGGGCACGCTGACAAGGTCGGCTCGAACGGCTACAACCAACGCCTTGGCCTGCGTCGCGCCCAGGCAGCGGTGGCCTACCTCACCTCGCAAGGGATCAGTCGCTCGCGGCTCGAGGCGGTCGTGTCCTACGGCGAAACCCGCCCGCTGATCGCAACGAACGAGGCCGAAGTGCGCAACCGCCGCACCGTGACCGAGGTTTCGGGCTTCGTGAAGTCGCATCCGCTGGTCCTGAACGGCAAGTATGCCGAGGTCATCTGGCGCGAGTACGTCGACAGCGGGACGCGTCAGCACGCTGGCCAGGCTGCGGACGCCCAAGGCCAGGGCGGCGGCTGATCGACCCGAAAACACGCAAATGGAAAGGCCGGGCCCAGTGCCCGGCCTCTTCGTTTCCAGAATCGTGATAATCCCAGAAACAGGCCCTTTTAGCCCAATTATCGCCACCATTCTTGAACAAGGTCCGACAGATGAGATGAGTTCTGGGGCCTGACGTCCCAAGAGTTGCAGCCAAACAGTTCGTTCAGCCAAGCTCTTGGATTTGTGTAATAAATGCCCCGCACCGAAAGGACCTGACGCGAGATGACGAGCAAAGCCACAGTTCAAAGCGATCCGGCGCCGATCCTCGCCTGCACCATTTCCCGTGACGTGCAGCGATTCGATCTTCTGATCGACGACATGGAACAGGAACTCGGCGAAGCCTGGGGTGACCTCAATTTCGAGGACGCGCTCGTCTTCCTCAAGCAGCCTGACAGCACCGGCATGCAGTTCGTCGCCATCGCGGTCGACAGCGAGGACGAATCCGAGCTGTCAAAGATGAACGACGTGATCAAGGCGGCCAAGGCCAAGAAGATCAAGGTTCTGCTCATCGCCAATCAGGTCAGCCCTTCGGTGCTGTACCAGATGCAAAAGCTTGGTGCCGACGACTTCGTGCCTTACCCGCTGCCCGAAGGCGCGCTCCATGACGCCATCGAACGCCTCCGCAAACCGGCCCCGGTGATGCCTGATGGCTACGACCCCGAAACCGGCTTGTTCAACCCGGTCTTCAAGGCCAAGGGCGACCGTAACGGCGTCATCCTGCCGGTCCACGGCATGGCGGGCGGCGTGGGTGCCACCACCTTCGCGGCGAACCTTGCATGGGAACTGTGCCTGATCCCGGAAACCGAAGGCATGCGGGTCTGCGTCATCGACCTCGACCTGCAATTCGGCTCGGTCGCAACCTACCTCGACCTGCCCCGCAAGGAAGCGGTTCTCGAAATCCTGACCGACACCGGGTCGATCGACGCGGATTCGCTGATCAAGTCGATGCTGACCTTCAACGAAAAGCTGCACGTCTTCACCGCGCCCGCGGACATGCTGCCGCTGGAAGTCGTAAGCCCCGAAGACATCGGCCGCATCCTCGACACCGCGCAGGCGAACTTCGACTTCGTGATCGTCGACATGCCCTCGACCGTCGTCGCCTGGACCGAGGCCGTCCTCACCCGCAGCCACGTCTACTTCGCGCTCCTGGAACTCGACCTGCGTTCGGCCCAGAACATCCTGCGCTTCATCCGTGCCCTGAAGGCCGAGGCGCTGCCGCATGACAAGGTGCGCTACGTGCTGAACCGTGCGCCAAAGTTCACCGACCTCTCCGCCAAAGCCCGCGTCAAGCGCATGGCCGAAAGCCTGGACATCGACATCGAGGTGCAACTGCCCGATGGCGGCGAACAGGTGACCCAGGCCAACGACCACGGCCTGCCGATTGCCGAAAGTGCAGGCAAGAACCTGTTGCGCAAGGAACTGCAGAAACTCGCCAAGTCCTTGTACGAACTCAATAAAGCCACCGAAACCGCCAAAGCCTGATTTAGGGGGACGCTTCCGTGTTCAGTCGTTTCAAGAAAGACACGCCCGCCGGTACCCGCCCTGCCCAGGGGACGACGGCTCCGGTCACCCAATCGCTGGACAAGCAGCAGGCCTTCGCCCAGCGCGCCGCGCCGCAGCCGGCTGTCCAGCAGCGCGCCGCAGCCGAGGCCGTGGCCGCCGACAAGGAAAAAAAGCGCAAGGAACGTCTGACCGAACTCAAGGTCGAAATCCACAAGCGGCTTCTGGAAGACCTGAACCTCTCGGCCATCGAATCCGCGACCGAACAGTCGCTCCGGGGCGAGATCGCGTCGCTGACCTCCGAGGCGCTTGATGACATGTCGGTCGCCCTGAACAAGGAAGACCGGCAGGCACTCACCCAGGAACTCTACGACGAGGTCATGGGCCTTGGCCCGCTGGAACCGCTCCTGAAGGACGAGACGATCAACGACATCCTGGTCAACGGGCCGAAGCGCATCTTCGTCGAACGCGCGGGCAAGCTGCAGCTTTCGGACGTGACCTTCCGTGACGAACGCCACCTTCTGCGCATCATCGACAAGATCGTGTCCGCCGTGGGCCGCCGCGTCGATGAATCCAACCCCTATTGCGACGCCCGTCTGCAGGATGGCAGCCGTTTCAACTGCATGATCCCGCCGATCGCGGTGGACGGCTCGCTCGTCTCCATCCGGAAATTCAAGAAGGACAAGCTGCGGATCGAGGACCTGGTCCGCTTCGGGGCCTTCACCGAGGAAATGGCCGCCTATCTGCAGGCCGCCGTGTCCTGCCGGCTGAACATCATCGTCTCCGGCGGTACGGGTTCCGGTAAGACGACCACGCTCAACGCGCTGTCGTCCTTCATCGACAACCACGAACGCGTGCTGACCATCGAGGACACGGCCGAACTTCAGCTCCAGCAGGTCCACGTGGGCCGGATGGAAAGCCGCCCGGCCAACGTCGAAGGCAAGGGCGCCGTCACCCAGCGCGACTGTCTGCGCAACGCCCTTCGTATGCGTCCCGACCGCATCATCGTGGGGGAAACCCGGGGTGAAGAGGTCATCGACATGCTGCAGGCGATGAACACCGGCCACGACGGCTCGATGACCACGATCCACGCCAACAACCCGCGCGACGCGATCTCGCGTCTGGAAAACATGGTCGCAATGGCCGGGATCGAGATGCCCTTGAAGGCCGTCCGCAGCCAGATCGCCAGCGCGGTCAACCTGATGGTCCAGGCCAGCCGCCTCCAGGACGGGACCCGCCGCATGACATCCGTAACCGAAATCACCGGCATGGAAGGCGAAGTCATCTCGATGCAGGAAGTCTTCCGCTTTGAACGTCTGGGGGTCGAGCCTTCGGGCAAGATCATCGGCCGCTTCAACGCGACCGGCATCCGGTCCGCCTATTCCGACCGCTTCCGCCAGTGGGGCTTTGACCTGCCGGCTTCCATCTACGAACCGATTGTCTGACCCATGCAGATCAGCGCCGCACCCCTAATCTACATCATGATCTTCGTGGCGGTCGTCGTGATCGTCAACGGGATCTACCTGATCGTCTTCGGGAAATCGATCAGCCTCAACTCCAAGGTCAGCCGCCGTCTGACGCTTCTGGAAAAGAACGCGAACCGGGAACAGGTGCTTGAACAGCTCCGCAAGGAGATGAACCAGCACCTGAATGCGCGGAACATCCCGCTCTATTCCATGCTGGCCAAGAAGGCGCAGCGCGCAAACATCGCCTTCTCGCCCCAGGCGCTCATCGGGATCATGGCGCTCGTTTCGGTCTTCGCCTTCATGATGCTGACCGTCATGACCGGTGCCGCCTTCGGCCTTCGTATCGTCCTCGGCATCGCCATGGGTGTTGGCGGGGTCTTCGTCTGGGTCAACCGCACTGCGAAAAAGCGGATGGCGCTTCTGGAAGAACAGCTCCCCGATTCCATCGAACTGATGGTCCGCAGCTTGCGCGTGGGCCACCCGTTCTCGACCGCCATCGGCATCGTCGCCAAGGAAATCCCCGACCCGTTGGGGTCGGAATTCGGCGTGATCTCGGACGAAGCCGCCTATGGCCGCGACGTGTCCGAATCCCTCAAGGCCTTTGCCGAGCGGATGGACAGCCAGGACCTTCGCTTCCTCGCCGTCGCCGTGTCGATCCAGCAGCAGTCGGGCGGCAACCTGGCCGAGATCCTCGAAGGCCTCTCCAAGGTCGTCCGCGCCCGCTTCAAACTGTTCCGCCGGGTCCGCGCGATCACCGCCGAAGCGAAATGGTCCGGCATGTTCCTGTCCGGCTTCCCGATCGCCGCGCTGGTGATGATCAACGTGATCCAGCCCGACTACTACGACGAGGTCAAGGAAACCTCCGCCTACATCCCCGCCGCGCTCTTCGTCGTCGTCTTCCTCATCATCAACGTCATCTACATGAAGGTGATGACCAACATCAAAGTGTAGGTCTGCAATGGAATTCTTCAGCAACTTCATGTCGGGCCTGACCGACCGCTTCGGGCCGATGGCGCCGCTTCTGGCCGTCGGACTCCTCGGCTTCCTCCTCATCCTCCTGGCCTTGCCGGTGGTGATGAAGCGCCGCCGCGACCGCTTCCGCGAGCTGAAGGATCAGGGTCCCGCACCGGTCAAGGACAAGAAGCGCGCGCTGCGCAAGGCCGACAAGGTCGACAAGCTTGAGAAGTTTGCCCACTTCCTGGAACCGCAGAAGAAGGAAGAGCTTTCTGCCGCCAAGCTTACCATGCTGCGCGCGGGTTATCCGGGCAAGAACGCCGTCCGGATGTTCCACGCCATCCAGTTCCTGCTTGGGATCACCTTCCTGGTGATCGGCCTGGCCGTCGCCCTGGTCAAGTCGCTCTCGCAAGAGATGTCGATGACCGATCTGATGCTCTACAGCCTCCTGCCCTGTGCCGTTGGCTATTACCTGCCGCGTTACTGGGTCAACAAGCGGGTGAACCAGCGCAAGACCGAGATCATCCAGGGCTTCCCCGATGCGCTTGACCTGATGCTCGTCTGCGTCGAGGCCGGCCAATCGCTCGACCAGTCGATCATCCGCGTAGGCCGCGAAAGCCGTGCGGGCTACCCGGCGCTGGCCGACGAGTTCGACATGGTCGCGCAAGAGGTCAAGGCCGGCAAGGAACGGATCTCGGTGCTGAAGGATATGGCAGAACGCGTGGGCGTGCCCGATGTCGCCTCTTTCGTCACGACGATCATCCAGTCGGCCACCTTCGGGACCTCGATCGCCGACGCCCTGAGGGTCTATTCCGCCGACATGCGGGACAAGCGGATCATGCGGGCCGAGGAAAAGGCCAACATGTTGCCGACGAAACTCACGCTCGGCACTATGTTGTTTACAGTTCCACCGCTATTGGTCATTCTCATCGGGCCATCCATCCATGGTATGGTGACAATGCTGACCCAGCTCGCGGGCGGCCTCTGACCGAACGGGACGTGACTTGCGCAAGGCTGTCGTTCTTACGATCTGCTCCGCTGTTTTGCTGGCCGGCTGCACGCCGGCCACGGACGTTTCCCGGAACCGTCCCTATGGCATCGACGCCCGCGGCAAGGGCGTGGACGGGATGACGGTAGGCCACCGCCTGATGGCGGCAGGTGAGCCCGAACTTGCGCTCAAGGCCTACCTGCGTGGTGCCGGAGAGACTGGCATCAACGCCGATGTTCTCTCTGCCATAGGGTCCGCGAACCTCGCCCTCGGGCGTCTTGGCCAGGCTGAAAAGATCCTTGCCCGCGCACTTGAACTGGATCCGAACTTCGTGCCTGCGCTCAACAACATGGGCGTCGTGCAGATGGAACAGGGCAAGACCGGCGAGGCGCGGGTCTATTTCCAAAAGGCCTTTGCACTCGACAGTGGCGAAACGGACTCGATCCGCGAAAATCTGATGCTCGCTATCGCGCAAAGCGAGGCGAATGTGTATGATCCTAACCAAGAAGAACAACAAGATGGCGGGTTCCGTCTCGTCCGGCAGGAAAAGGGCAAGTTCGTCCTTCTCTCCGATCTCTAGGCGGGACTGCGTCAAACAAGACGACGAGCAGTCAACAAAAAGGACGCTGAACATGCGCCATCCGGCTTTCGTAGTGCTGTGCCTCGGCGGCGCAGTCGCACTTTCCGCTTGTGACAAGACCTCGGACGCACAGGTGCAAAGGGCCCTCAAGGACGTCAACGTCATTGACGAATCCAACCTCAACGACGTGATGCTGTCGGTCGCCGACCCCAACGAAGCGGTCGATTACTTCACTCGCACCCTGCAGCAGAATCCCGACCGCATCGATGTGATGCGTGGGCTGGCGCGATCGCTGATCCGCGCACAGAAACCGACCGAGGCTGCCCAGGTCTGGCGTACCGCCGTCGCCCATCCGGATTCGACCCCGGAAGATCGGGTGATGCTGGCCGATGCGCTGATCCGGTCGAACCAGTGGCCCGAAGCCAAGGCCGAATTGAACCAGATCCCGCCCACCCACGAAAGCTTTGACCGCTACCGGCTGGAAGCCATGGTCGCCGACAGCGACAAGAACTGGAAGAAGGCCGACAGCTTCTACGAAATCGCCGCCGGGCTGACCACCACGCCCTCCGGTGTCCTGAACAACTGGGGCTTCTCCAAGCTGACCCGTGGTGATGCGCCGGGGGCAGAAAAGCTCTTCATGGAAGCGCTGACCTACGATCCCTCGCTTTTCACGGCGAAGAACAACCTCGTTCTCGCCCGGGCCGCGCAGCGCAAGTATGACCTGCCGGTCGTGCGGATGACCCAGACCGAACGGGCCGAGATGCTGTATTCCATGGCGCTGGCCGCCATCAAGCAGGGTGACGTGACCGTCGGCAAGGGCCTCCTGAACCAGGCCATCGAAACCCATCCGCAGTATTTCGAAGCCGCCGTGCGCAGCCTTGAAGCCCTTGATGCCAACGTGAAAACCTGATGCCCGAATCGATTCTTTCGCCGACCGATGCGATGATCCTTCTCGTCCCGGTGCTGCCCATTGCGATATGGGCGGCACTGTCGGACATGAAACGGATGAAAATCCCCAATGCGTCCGTCCTTGCGATGGCGGCGGTCTGGCCGGCGCTTGGCTGGTATGTGGCGCCCACGCTGTCGATCTGGTTCTGGGGCTTTGCGCTCATGGCCATCGTCTTCGTCCTGGGCTTCCTGATCTACCTGACCGGGACCTTCGGCGCGGGCGATGCCAAGTTTTCCGCAGCGATGGCCGGGATCTTCGTGGGCGGCAACATCGGCGAAATCCTTCTGATCATCTTCTTCTCGATGATCGGGGCGCTGGCCATCCACCGCCTTCTGCGCAGCATTCCGGCTATCCGTAACGCGACACCCGATTGGGAAAGCTGGACCAAGCGGCGCTATTTCCCCTTCGGTCTGGCCCTCTCGGCAATCGTCATCATCTACCTTCTTGCCGCCATCTGGCCACAGGGCTGACACAAGTCACGTTTACGACTCAATCCCGTAAAGTTCGCTGGATTGTTTACGGAGCTTGCCGATGAACGCTGAGGCCCCGGTCTCGGGTGTGCAACCGCCGCCCTCCCCCCGCTCGCTGGAAGATACCGGCCTGTCGATCATCATGATGCGCGACATCCTGTTGAAGTCGATGTTCCGCACCAACCAGTCGCAGGTCTCCGTGCTTTCCAAGGTGATCTGCCTGCCCGTTCCGCTGACGCAAGAGCTTATCGACCTCGCGCGGACGCAAAAGCTTTTGACCGCGATGGGCACGATGCATGCCACCGCCGGCAACGAAATGGGCTATGAACTCACCGACGCCGGCAAGGCCCGCGCCTTGGACGCGCTGTCGCAGTCCGAATACTACGGCGCGATGCCGGTGCCGCTTGACCAGTATTCGGTGCAGATCAAGCGCCAGTCGGTGCGCGACATCCGCCTGAACCGCGAACAACTCATGTCCGGCATGGGTCACCTGATCCTGCCACCCGACCTGATCGACAACCTCGGCCCCGCCGTGACCTCGGGCCGCTCGATCCTGCTCTACGGGCCGCCCGGCAACGGCAAGTCCTCGATCTCGCACGGCATCCGCGCAGCCCTCGGCGACAAGGTCTACGTCCCCCGCGCCATCGAGTATTCCGGCCAGATCATCAGCGTCTACGACCCCATCGTCCACTCCGCCGCCGAGATGGCCGTCGACGACCCGAACTCGCTCCGCCGCACCTCGAACCGTTTCGACAACCGCTATGTCTACTGCGAGCGTCCCTCGGTCATCACCGGCGGGGAACTCTCGCTCGACATGCTGGACCTGAACTACAACCCCACCGCCCGCACCTACCAGGCGCCCCTGCAGCTGAAGGCCACCGGCGGCATCTTCATCATCGACGACCTTGGCCGCCAGGCCGAACCGCCGCAAAAGATCGTCAACCGCTGGATCGTCCCGCTGGAGGAATCCCGCGACATCCTTGCCCTGCAGTCGGGCGAAAAGTTCACCGTCCCCTTCGACACGCTGGTCATCTTCTCCACCAACTTCCACCCGAACCAGATCTTCGACGGCGCGGCACTTCGCCGGATCTTCTTCAAGATCAAGATCGACGGACCCAGCCAGGAGAACTTCCTGAAGATCTTCGCCATGGTCGCCCGCAAGAAGAAGATGCCGCTGGACGAAACCGCGCTGATGCACCTGATGAAGGTCAAGTTCCCGACCATCCAGAACAACTACGCCAACTACCAGCCGGTCTTCCTGATCGACCAGATGATCGCGGTCTGCGAGTTCGAGAACATCCCCTACCAGATGACGCCCGAGCTCATCGACCGCGCCTGGGGCAACATGTTCGTCCGCCAGGAAGACATCGCGCACTAAGGGCGCAAAAGTTTTCGAAAACTTTTGCAAAATCCTTCGAAGGATTTTGGGGCGTCACGCGAAAACCGTGACGCCCCTTTCCGTCACCACTGCATCCAGCCGCTGGTCGAACGCATCCACCGGCACCGCGTCCACCTCCTGCGCCGCAAAGGCAAACCCCACCGCCAGCACCGGCCCCCGCGCCCGCAGCCCCTCCAGCGTCCGGTCGTAGAAGCCCCCGCCATAGCCCAGGCGGAACCCCCTCCGGTCCCAGGCGAGCAGCGGCACGATCAGCACCTCCGGCTCGACCCAGGCCCCCTCCTCGGGGATCATCGCCTTGAACGTCCCCGCGATCATCCGACACCCAGGAGACCACTCCCGGAACCGCAAGGGCGTGGCCTTCGCCATGATCACCGGCACGCCCACCGGCCCCTGATGCGCCGCCATGGCGGGCAGCGGGTCAATCTCCGTCCGCATCGGCATATATCCCGACAGCACCTTCCCCGCGTGCGAAGCCAGGAAATCCGCCAGGATCTCTGCCGCCTGACCTTGGCCCCCCGCAAAAGCCTCGGCCCGCAGCGCAAAAGCCTCCGCCCGCGCTTTCGCCTTCAGATCAGGCGTCGTCCCATCCGTCATGTCAGCATCACCGTCGCCAGCCCCAGGAAGGCAAAGAACCCCATCACATCCGTCAGCGTCGTCACGAAGGTGCCCGAGGCCAAAGCCGGGTCCAGCCCCATCCGCTCCAGCGTCAGGGGCACCAGCACGCCGCCCAGGGCCGCTACGATCTGGTTGACGATCATCGCCAGCCCCAACACCGCCCCCAGATGCCAGTCGCCGAAGATCAACACTCCGGCCAGCCCAAGGATCAGCGCCAGCCCGACCCCGTTCATCGTCCCCGCCAGCAACTCCCGCCGCACCACGCGCCCCGCATTGGCCCGCGTCAGGTCCCGCGTCGCCAAGGCCCGCACCGCCACCGCCAGCGACTGCGTCCCCGCGATCCCGCCGGTCGACGCGACAATCGGCATCAGCGCCGCCAGCGCCACCAGCTGCGCGATGGTCGCCTCGAACTGGGTGATGACCAGCGCCGACAGGCTTGCCGTGAACAGGTTCACCACCAGCCAGGGCAGCCGCTGCCGCACCGTCTCCAGCGGACCGTCGCTCACATCCGCCTCGTCGCCCACACCGGCCAGACGCAGCATGTCCTCCTCATGCTCCTCATCCAGCACGTTCATCGCGTCGTCGATGGTGATGACCCCGACCAGCCGACCCGAGCCATCGACGACGGGACAGGAAATCAGGTGGTACTGGTTGAAGATATAGGCGACGTCGGCCTCTTCGTCCGTCGCCGCCACGGTGCGGAAACTCTCCTCGGAGATCGCCTTCAGCGCCACGTCACGGCCCGACGACAACACGCGCCCCAGCGTCACATAGCCCACCGGAGCCATCCGCGGGTCGACAAGAATCACATGGTAGAACTGGTCAGGCAGATGGTCGGCTCCACGAAGGAAATCAATCGTTTCCCCAACCGTCCAATGCTCGGGCGCCACGACCAGCTCGCGCTGCATCAACCGGCCTGCGGAATGCTCCGGCCAGGCCAGCGCCTGCTCCACTGCCACCCGGTCCGCCGCATCCATCGCACCCAGAAGACGGCCCTGATCCGCGGCTTCCAGGTCCTCGACGATGTCCACAAGGTCGTCGGAATCGAGCTCGCGCAGCGCCTCCGCCACCACGTCATCCGGCAGCGCGTCCAGCACGTCCTCGCGGATCGCATCGCTGATTTCGGACAGGACCTCGCCGTCGATGACGGCCGAGCCCATGGCCAGAAGCGCATCCCGGTCGGTCTCGGACACCTGCTCCAGCAGGTCGGCCACGTCGGCCGGGTGGACCGGCTCCAGCAATGCCTCGACCCGCGCCGCATCGCCCGCACGTGCCGCATCCAGCGCCGCTTCGACCAGCTCGGCGTCCAGCCCTTCGGCCGTGGTCCTGACCGCTTCCGCCATGCGCGCCCCCCTGATGTCCGCCAACCTTAGGCCGCTTTTCCGGCAACGGCAAAGCCTGTCGCCCACCCCCGCGCCATCGCGCTTTTGCGAAACAGTTTCAAGCCAGGATCGTCAGTCGAAAATTTACCGGGGCGGCGAAACCCTCTACCCTGCAAAGGTTGCAACGAGGGAAACATGACCGACCTGATCCTGGGCCAAGTCCTGACCTACAACGGCGATCCCTTCACCGAAGGGCCGGCAGCCGCCCGCGTCCTCACCACAGGGGCCGTCGCCGTCGAGGGCGCGAAGATCGCCGCCGTGGGCGAGGCCGCGAACCTGCGCGCCCGTTACCCCCAGGCCCGAATCCACGACCACGGACGGAACCTCATCTCCGCAGGCTTCATCGACGCCCATGTCCATTATCCGCAGACCGCCATCATCGCCTCCTGGGGCAAGCGACTGATCGACTGGCTGAACACTTATACCTTCCCCGAGGAGATGCGGTTCGCAGATCCGGCCTACGCGGAGGAGATCGCCAATCGCTACCTCGACCTCGTCCTTGCCCGAGGCACGACGACGGTCTGCACTTACGCCACCATCCACCCCGCCAGCGTGGAGGCCATCTTCACCGCCGCCCAGGCGCGCGGGATGCGCCTCTTTGCGGGGAAAACCTGCATGGACCGTAACGCCCCCGACGGCCTGCGCGACACTGCGCAGTCGGCCTATGACGACAGCAAGGCGCTCCTCGAAAAGTGGCACGGGCTCGACCGCCTGTCCTATGTCATCACCCCCCGCTTCTCGCCCACCTCCACGCCCGAACAACTGGCCGCACTCGGGGCGCTCTGGCGCGAATACCCTGACTGCCTGATGCAGACCCACCTCAGCGAACAGACCGATGAGATCGCCTGGGTGAAGGACCTCTTCCCCCAGTCCCGCGACTACCTCGACACCTACGAGGCGCAGGGGTTGCTCCGCGAAGGCGCCGTCTACGGCCACGCCATCCACCTGACCGACCGGGAAAAGTCACGCCTGATCGAGGCCGGGGCTTCGCTTGTCCACTGCCCGACTTCAAACACCTTCATCGGCTCCGGCCTTTTCGACATGACCCTCGCCACCCGGCTGCGCGTGGGCCTCGCCACCGACACCGGCGGCGGCTCGAATTTCTCGATGCTCCCGACGATGGCCGCAGCTTACGAGGTCGCCCAGCTCCGCGGCCAGTCGCTCCACCCCGCGCACCTCTGGTGGCTCGCCACGCAAGGCTCCGCCCGCGCGCTCCGGGCCGAGGACAAGATCGGCAATCTCGCCCCCGGCATGGAGGCCGACCTGATCGTCGTCGACCTCGCCTCGACCCCCGCCATTGAACAGGCCACCCGCCGGGCCGAGGACCTCTGGCAACAGCTGTTCCCGACGATCATGATGGGCGACGACCGCGCCATCGCCGAGGTCTGGGTGAATGGCAAGCGCCTCACCGCTTAAGCCTTTCACATTTGCCCAAATATCCCCGCCGGAGGCATCGCCCGAGGCTCTGTGCGTCCTTCACGCACAGAGCCGAGACAAAAGGTCTTCGCGCCGCAAGGCGCTCAGTTTGAAAACCGTCCCAACCCGCGCGGCACTCAAAGCTTCTGAAGAATGGTCTCCACCGTCGCCACCAGCTTGTCCGCGATCTCGTCCAACTCTGCGTCCGTCGCATTGAACGGCGGCGCGAGGATCACCGTATCCCCCGCCGCCCCGTCGACATGCCCGCCCGAGGGATAGCAGATCAGCCCTCGCCGCAGCCCTTCCGCCCGGATGCGCCCGTTCACCCCAAGCGAAGCGTCGAACGGAGCCTTCGTCCCAGGGTCCGCCACCAGCTCCACGCCGATGAAATACCCCCGCCCCCGCACATCGCCCACCTGCGGCAGATGCGCCATCCGCGCCCGCAGGTCCGACCGCCAGCGCGGCCCCTTGTCCCGGATGCGCGCGAGCAACCCCTCCTCCGCCACGATCTTCTGCACCGCCACGCCCGCCGCCAGACAGGCCGTGTGCCCGGTATAGGTATGCCCCGTCAGCGGTCCGCCATGCCCCGCCGCCATCACCTCGGCGATGCCTTTCGTGTAGACCGCTGCGCCCAAAGGCAGGTAGCCGCCCGACAGCGACTTGGCCACGGTGATGATATCCGCCGCGATCCCGTCCTCCTCCGACGCGCGCCAGACCCCGGTCCGGCCCGACCCGCACATCACCTCGTCGCAGATCAGCAGGACGCCGTGCCGCCGACAGACCTCGGCCACCGCGCGCCCATACCCGTCCGGCGCCGGCAAAGCGCCCCCCGCCGCGCCCACCACCGGCTCGAAGATGAAGCCCGCCACCGTCTCCGGCCCAAGCCTCACAATCTCCGCCTCCAGCTCTGCCGCCAGATGCGCGACCAGCCCATCTGCCGTCACACCCGCAGGCAACCGATAGGCATTCGCCGCACTCACCCGGCCCACCTCCGGCAAAGCCCCCGCAAAGGCCCGCTGCCGCTCCTCGAAGCCCGACAGCGCCGTCGCCATCAGCGTATTCCCATGCCAGGACCGCTTGCGCGCGATTAACTTCACCCGCCCAGGCTCGCCCCGGTCAAAATGGTACTGCAGCGCGATCTTCACCGCGCTTTCCACCGCCTCGGACCCCGAGGTCGTATAGACCATGTCCGCCAGCCCGGTGGAGCGGCGAAGCATCTCGCTCATCTCCTCCAGCGGGTCGGACGAGAACAGATACCGGTAACCATAGGCCACCCGCTCCATCTGCCTGGCCACCGCCTCGTTCACACGCGGATCGCCGTGGCCCACCGAAAACACCGCCGGCCCGCCCGAGCCGTCGATGTACTGCTTGCCCGAGACGTCCCACAGATAGACCCCCCGCCCGTGGCTGATCTTCGGCAACACATCCTGCGTGATGTCATTCGCACTCGGGCGCGGCATGGCAGTCTCCCTCTTGTCCAGCCCCAGCCTTGGCAAGCGCCCCGACGCTTGTCAATCTGACCACCAAAGGGGTGAGTCGCAGCCTCATCTGGCGTTACCGCCACCATGTGATCACACGCTTCCATCATGTGATCACTTAATTCGAACCTGTGATCACATCTTTCACTTTCCGGGCATTTTCCCTCCATTTCAGGCATTTGTCGTTTGGAACACAACCCAACCCGTGCCAGAACGCGCCTGACCAATCCCGGCCGTCGAAGGGGCACCCGATGAACATCCACGAATACCAGGCCAAGGCGCTTCTGCGCAGCTACGGCATCCCGGTCTCGGACGGCCGCGTCGTCCTGAAGGCCGAAGAGGCCAAGACCGCCGCAGCGGAACTCGACGGTCCGCTCTGGGTGGTCAAGGCGCAGATCCACGCCGGAGGCCGCGGCAAGGGCAAGTTCAAGGAACCCGAGGCCGGCGACAAGGGCGGCGTCCGGCTTGCCCGCAGCACGGGTGAGGCCGCCGAATTCGCCCGCCAGATGCTGGGCCGCACCCTTGTCACCGTCCAGACCGGCCCCTCGGGCAAGCAGGTCAACCGCATCTACATCGAAGACGGCTCGGACATCGAAAGGGAATTCTACCTGGCCTTCCTGATCGACCGCCAGACCAGCCGCATCTCCATCGTCGCCTCGACCGAAGGCGGCATGTCAATCGAGGACGTCGCCCACGACACGCCCGAGAAGATCCACACCTTCACCATCGACCCGGCCACCGGCCTGCAGGACTTCCACGGCCGCCGCGTGGCCTTTGCGCTGGGCCTCTCCGGCCAGCAGGTTAAATCCTGCGTCCAGATCGTGAAAAAGCTCTACCAGCTCTTCCTCGACAAGGACATGGACATGCTGGAGATCAACCCCTTCTGCGTGCTGAAGGACGGCTCCCTGCGCCTCCTCGACGCCAAGATGGGCTTTGACGGCAACGCGATCTATCGCCACCCCGACATCGCCGCCCTGCGGGACGAGACCGAGGAAGACCCGAAGGAACTCGCCGCCTCCAAGTTCGACCTGAACTACATCGCGCTCGATGGCGAGATCGGCTGCATGGTCAACGGCGCAGGGTTGGCGATGGCAACGATGGACATCATCAAGCTCTACGGGGCCGAGCCTGCCAACTTCCTCGACGTCGGCGGCGGGGCCACCAAGGAAAAGGTCACCGAGGCCTTCAAGATCATCACCTCCGACCCGAACGTAAAAGGCATCCTGGTCAACATCTTCGGCGGCATCATGCGCTGCGACATCATCGCCGAGGGCGTGATCGCGGCGGTCAAGGAAGTCGGCCTCAAGGTCCCGCTGGTCGTCCGGCTTGAGGGGACGAACGTCGAGCTTGGCAAGGACATCATCCGCAAATCCGGCCTGAACGTCATCGCCGCCGATGACCTGAAGGACGGGGCGGAAAAGATCGTCAAAGCTGTTCGAGGATAGTGCGTTGGCACAAAGGCACCACCTCCGCACTCCCTATTTTGTCTCGGTCGAGTCCAGGCACACAGGCGAGGCTATCGACGAAGACAAGTATTTCGCGTCCATCGCGGATGCTCGTTCGGAATACACTGCGGTTGCGGCCGATAGGGACGTCTGGGCGTATCTTGGAGAAGTCGGCGTTTTCCCTGACGAGAATGACGAGATCAAAGTAGACTATATGGTGTTCGAGACGTCCAACCATGATTGGTGGCGCGGAACCTCTCCACTTAACCGCATGAATACACCGGGCTTCGGCCGGCCGTGGTCGCATGGGAACTATGCGACGCCCTACGTGCCAGTCGCTCAATACAATTGGAGACTGTAATGTCCGTCCTCGTCAACAAATCCACCCGCGTCATCTGCCAGGGCTTCACCGGCAGCCAGGGCACCTTCCACTCCGAACAGGCCATCGCCTACGGCACGCAGATGGTCGGCGGCGTGACCCCCGGCAAAGGGGGAACGGAGCACCTCGGCCTCCCCGTCTTTGACTCCGTCCACGAAGCCGTCGCGAAAACCGGCGCCGATGCGACCGCGATCTACGTCCCCCCGCCCTTCGCCGCCGACTCGATCCTCGAAGCCATCGACGCCGAGGTCCCGCTGATCGTCTGCATCACCGAAGGCATCCCGGTCCTCGACATGATGAAAGTGAAGCGCGCCCTCATCAACTCGAAGTCCCGCCTGATCGGCCCGAACTGCCCCGGCGTCCTGACGCCCGGCGAATGCAAGATCGGCATCATGCCGGGCTCGATCTTCTCCAAGGGTTCCGTGGGCGTCGTCTCCCGCTCGGGCACACTCACCTATGAGGCCGTGAAACAGACGACCGACGTCGGCCTCGGCCAGACCACCGCCGTCGGCATCGGCGGCGACCCGATCAAGGGGACGGAACACATTGACGTCCTGGAAATGTTCCTCGCCGATCCTGCAACCCAATCGATCATCATGATCGGCGAGATTGGCGGGGCCGCCGAAGAGGAAGCCGCAGAATTCCTGGCGTCGGAAAAGAAGAAGGGCCGCTGGAAGCCCACCGCCGGTTTCATCGCCGGCCGCACCGCCCCCCCCGGCCGCCGCATGGGCCATGCCGGCGCCATCGTCGCGGGCGGCAAGGGCGACGCGGGCTCGAAGATCGAGGCGATGAAACGCGCCGGGATCGTGGTGGCCGACAGCCCCGCTGGCCTCGGCGAAGCCGTGCTGAAAGCGATCAAAGGATAACCGGATCAGGGCGGGGGACGCCCCGCCTTTTCCCCTCGGCGGTGACCCCGCCCCACAAGGAAACGCGCGATGACCGACCAATCCCCCACCGCAGCCTTCGCCGCCTCGTCCTTCCTTGACGGGGCGAATGCCGATTACGTCGACCAGCTGGCCGCCCGCCACGCGCAGGACCCCTCCAGCGTTGACCCGGCCTGGGCCGCCTTCTTCCAGTCCCTCGGCGATTCCGAACTGGACACCAAGCGCGCCGCGCAAGGCCCCTCCTGGGCCCGCACGGACTGGCCACCACAGCCCGCCGACGACCTGACCGCCGCGCTGACCGGCGAATGGGCCGCGCCCCCGCCCGCCAAGGAGGCGAAGGCCGCCGGCCAGAAGATCGCCGCCAAGGCTGCCGAGGCCGGTGTCACGTTGACCGAAGACCAGATCCAGCGCGCCGTCCTCGACTCGATCCGCGCGCTGATGATCATCCGCGCCTACCGGATCCGCGGCCACCTCGCCGCCGACCTCGACCCGCTGGGCATGACGCCACGCGGCTCTCACCCCGAGCTTGACCCCGCCTCCTACGGCTTCACGGAAGGAGATATGGACCGGCCGATCTTCATCGACAACGTGCTGGGCCTTACCCATGCTTCGATGCGCCAGATCATCGACATCGTGAAGCGCACCTATTGCGGCACCTTCGCGCTGCAGTACATGCACATCTCCGACCCCGAGCAGGCCGCCTGGCTCAAGGAACGGATCGAAGGCTACGGCAAGGAAATCGCCTTCACCCGCGAGGGTCGCAAGGCCATCCTCAACAAGCTGGTCGAGGCCGAGGGTTACGAAAAATTCCTTCATGTCAAGTATATGGGCACCAAGCGCTTTGGCCTTGACGGGGGCGAGGCGGTGATCCCCGCGATGGAACAGATCATCAAGCGCGGCGGCGCGCTTGGCGTGAAAGAGATCATCATCGGCATGCCCCACCGCGGCCGCCTGAACATCCTCGCCAACGTGATGCAAAAGCCCTACCGGGCGATCTTCCACGAATTCCAGGGCGGCTCCTACAAGCCCGAGGATGTGGACGGCTCGGGCGACGTGAAGTATCACCTCGGCGCCTCCAGCGACCGGGAATTCGACGGCAACAAGGTCCACCTTTCCCTCACCGCGAACCCCTCGCACCTTGAGGCGGTGAACCCGGTCGTGCTGGGCAAGGTCCGCGCCAAGCAGGACCAGCTGAACGACACGACCGAGCGGACGGCCGTCCTGCCGATCCTCCTCCACGGTGACGCGGCCTTTGCCGGCCAGGGCGTCGTGGCCGAATGTCTGCAGCTGTCCGGCATCAAGGGCCACCGCACCGGCGGCTGCATCCACCTCATCGTCAACAACCAGATCGGCTTCACCACCGCGCCGCATTTCAGCCGCACGTCGCCCTACCCGACCGACATCGCCCTGATGGTCGAAGCCCCGATCTTCCACGTCAACGGCGACGACCCCGAGGCCGTGGTCCACGCAGCCCGCGTCGCCACGGAATTCCGCCAGAAGTTCCACAAGGACGTGGTCATCGACATCTTCTGCTACCGCCGCTTTGGTCACAACGAAGGCGACGAGCCGATGTTCACCAACCCGGCGATGTACAACCGCATCCGCAAGCAGAAGACGACGCTCCAGCTTTACACCGACCGCCTCGTCGCCGACGGGTTGATCCCGGAAGGCGAGATCGAGGACATGAAGGCCGCCTTCCAGGCCCGCCTGAATGAAGAGTTCGAGGCCGGCAAGGCCTTCCTCCCGAACAAGGCCGACTGGCTGGACGGGCGCTGGAAGAACATGGCCACCAAGGACCTGAACAACTACCAGCGCGGCGAAACCTGGATCAAGGCCGAGACCTTTGCCGAGGTCGGGGCCGCACTCACCCGTGTGCCCGAAGGGTTCGATATTCACAAGACTGTGGCGCGCCAGCTGGACGCCAAGCGGGAAATGTTTGCAAAAGGTCAAGGCTTCGACTGGGCCACGGCCGAAGCCCTCGCCTTCGGATCGCTCCAGACCGAAGGCTTCGCTGTCCGCCTGTCCGGGCAGGACTGCACCCGCGGCACCTTCTCCCAACGCCATTCCGGCTGGGTCGACCAGACAACCGAGGAACGCCACTATCCCCTGAACCACATCCGCCCCGGCCAGGCCCGGTATGAGGTCATCGACTCGATGCTCTCGGAATACGCCGTCCTCGGGTTCGAATACGGCTATTCGCTGGCCGAACCCAACGCGCTGACCCTGTGGGAGGCCCAGTTCGGCGACTTCGCCAACGGCGCGCAGATCATGTTCGACCAGTTCGTGAACTCGGGCGAATCCAAGTGGCTGCGGATGTCCGGTCTCGTCGTCCTCCTCCCCCACGGGTTCGAGGGCCAGGGCCCGGAACATTCCTCCGCCCGACTGGAACGCTTCCTGCAGCTTTCGGCTGAAGACAACTGGATCGTCGCCAACTGCACCACCCCGGCGAACTACTTCCATATCCTGCGCCGCCAGCTGCACCGGACCTACCGGAAGCCGCTGATCCTGATGACGCCCAAGTCGCTTTTGCGCCACCCGATGGCCGTCAGCCGGGCCGAGGATTTCACCGACGGCTCCACCTTCCACCGCGTCCTCTGGGACGATGCGCAGAAGGGCAATTCGACGGCAAAGCTTAAGGCCGACGACAAGATCAAGCGCGTCGTCCTGTGTTCGGGCAAGGTCTACTACGACCTTCTGGCCGAACGCGACAAGCAGGGGATCGACGACACCTACCTTCTCCGCGTCGAACAGCTTTACCCGGTGCCTACGATCTCGCTGACCCAGGAACTTGGCCGTTTCCCCAAGGCCGACTTCGCCTGGTGCCAGGAAGAGCCCAAGAACCAGGGTGCCTGGTCCTTCATCGAGCCCGAGATCGAGGTGATCCTGACCAAGATCCGCGGCAAGACCACCCGCATGTCCTACGCCGGACGCAAGGCCTCGGCCTCGCCCGCCACGGGCCTTGCCTCCCGCCACAAGCATGAACAAGAAACCCTCGTCGCCCAGGCCCTGGGCCTGAACTGACCGAAGACCGGAGATGAAAAATGACTGACGTGATGGTCCCCGCCCTTGGCGAATCCGTGTCCGAGGCCACCGTGTCGACCTGGTTCAAGAAACCCGGCGACGCGGTCAAGCAGGACGAGATGCTCTGTGAGCTTGAGACCGACAAGGTCTCGGTCGAAGTCCCCAGCCCCGTGACCGGCGTCCTGGCCGAGATCATCGCCCCCGAAGGGACGACTGTCGCGGCCAACGCACGCCTCGCCATCGTGACCGAAGGCGCAGCGGCCGTGCCCACCGCGCAAAAGCCCAAGACCGAGGACCCGAAGATCGAGGCCGCCGCCGCCGTCGGCTCCCCCGGTGCGGGGCATGAGGAAGTCACCCCGCGCGCCGACGTGGAAAACGCCCCCTCCGCCAAGAAGGCCCTGGCCGAGGCCGGGCTTTCCGCCGACGAGGTCAAGGGCACCGGCCGCGACGGGCGGATCATGAAGGAAGACGTGGCCAAGGCGGTCGCCTCTCCGTCCCCCGCTGCGATCCCCGCCGCCGCCCCGGCCCCGCAGCCTGCCCCCGCGCAGGCGGGGGTCCCCCGCGCCCCGATCCCGGCCGAAGACGCCGCGCGTGAGGAACGCGTCAAGATGACCCGCCTGCGCGCGACCATCGCCCGCCGCCTCAAGGACGCGCAGAACACCGCCGCGATGCTGACGACCTACAACGAGGTCGACATGTCCGGCATCATGGGCCTTCGCAACGAATACAAGGACGCGTTCGAGAAGAAGCACGGCGTCAAGCTTGGCTTCATGTCCTTCTTCGTGAAGGCCTGCGTCCACGCGCTGAAGGAAGTCCCCGAAGTCAACGCCGAGATCGACGGCCAGGACATCGTCTACAAGAACTACGTCCACATGGGCGTCGCCGTCGGCACCCCCTCTGGCCTCGTCGTCCCGGTGGTGAGGGACGCCGACCAGATGGGCTTCGCCGCCATCGAGAAGAAGATCGCCGAACTGGGCCTCCGCGCCCGCGACGGGAAACTGAGCATGGCCGAGATGCAGGGCGGCTCCTTCACCATCTCGAACGGCGGCGTCTACGGCTCGCTGATGTCCTCCCCCATCCTCAACCCCCCGCAGTCCGGCATCCTCGGCATGCACAAGATCCAGGACCGCCCCGTCGTGGTAAACGGCCAAATCGTCATCCGCCCGATGATGTACCTCGCGCTCAGCTACGACCACCGGATCGTCGACGGAAAGGGCGCGGTGACGTTCCTGGTCCGGGTGAAGGAAGCGCTGGAGGACCCGCGTCGGCTGCTGATGGATTTGTGAGGGAGTCGGGGCAAAGCCCCGACCTACGGTAACGCGTAGGGCGGGGCCTGCCCCGCCGGAGTGAGGAGCTATGATCGAAAAGGGGCCTTCATCTGGCAGGGGCAACACGGCGCACCGTCTTGCAGTCCATGACGATGCTCCTGCAAAGGCTGGCCCGCGACGACTAAGTTTGAGAAGTCAGTATCTCATTGCTGCCTGCGTTTGCGCTCCTTCTTCGCTCCTTTCGTATGGCGTAGCAAAGCTGATCGAGAACGATCCGGCCGATCCCCAATACTACAAATTGACCAAGTTCTACGTAATGGCTGGGATCGGCGCACTCCTAACGGCGTTTGCACTTTGGAAGGCGTGGAGATTACCAAGCGCGAGCCGGAAGCCTCCACCTTAGGGTGCGCTACAGCGCACCAGCCCCCGGTGCGCTGTAGCGCACCCTA
>OFDC01000294.1_pt1 | contig 42435 bp, 40 predicted proteins | sample 1520941 | NCBI WGS metagenome assembly OFDC01 (sample SAMEA94258168, study PRJEB24077) | hot springs metagenome | biome: Aquatic biome; feature: Water | place: India | collected 2012-12-06 | depth 5 m | reverse complement strand
CGGTTTCAGCTTGCTGGCCAGCGCCTGCACTTCCAGCAGCATGGGCCGCTGACCGTCGATGGTGGCGGCCACGACGCTGCCCGGCACGTCCAGGGGCCGCTCGGCCAGGAACGCCGCGGACGGGTTCTCGATGGCGATCAGGCCCTCGCCGCGCATCTCGAACACGCCGAGTTCACCGGCCTGCCCGAAGCGGTTCTTGACCGAACGCAGCAGCCGGAACGACCCGACCGTCTCGAGGAACACGGTGGTGTCCACGATGTGCTCCATGACTTTCGGCCCGGCGACCGTGCCGTCGTTGCCGACACGCCCTGGGCGCGGATCGGCATGACGGTCTGTTACGACCTGCGCTTCCCGCAGCTCTACCGCGCGCTGGCAAAGGCGGGGGTGGACATCCTGACGGTGCCGGCGGCCTTCACCGTGCCGACCGGGCGCGCCCACTGGCACGTGCTGCTGCGCGCCCGCGCCATCGAGACGGGCTGCTTCGTGCTGGCCCCGGCCCAGACCGGCACCCATGACCAGGGGCGCCTGACCTACGGCCATTCCCTGATCGTCGCCCCCTGGGGCGAGGTGCTGGCCGACGGCGGCGAGGAGGTGGGTTTCGTGATGGCCGATCTCGATCTCGACCTCGTGGCCGAAGCGCGCGGGATGATCCCGTCGTTGACCCACGACCGGGTGTTCGACGGTCCCTGACGCTCACGCCGCCGGCAATGGTCGCGGCTCGGGATCGCCGTCCAGCCCCGCCCCCGGTGCCAGATCGTTGACGGCGCAGATGCGCTGCATCACGGCGGCCTTGGGGGAGGACACCTCGCCATGCTCGTAGGCGACGACCTGCAAGCGACCGCGCACCGCGTCCAGCAACTCGCCGTTGCGCAGCAGGAAGGCGGGGGACGAGGGCCGGCCGAAGCGGGCATTGCCGACCGCGAAGGTCTCGTACAGCAGCACCCCGCCGGGGGCGAGCGCGTCCAGCAAGGCCGGCAGCAGCGGGCGGTACAGGTAGTTGGTCACCACGATCCCGGCGAAGCGGCGGTCCGCCGGCAGCGGCCAGGGCGCGCCGTTCTCCAGGTCGGCACCGACCAGCGTCACCTCCGGCGCACCCTCCATGTCGGCGACGCCGCGCAGGTCGAGATCGATTCCGGTGACCGGATGCCCGCGCCGGGCGAACAGCCGCAGATGCCGCCCCGCCCCGCAGGCGACGTCGAGCACCGGCCCGCCCACCGGCACCAGCGGCGCGAAGCGGTCCACCCAGCGGGACGGCGGGGACAGGGCGTGCGGACGGGGGTGGTCGGTCATGGCGCTGTGCTCCGGAAACCACGGATTTCGCTGTTCGGTGCCGGGCCATTGACGGGCAAACCGGCGCCCGGTGCATTATATGGGTGTTTGCCGGCGGTCGACCGGTCGGAATGAGGGACCCCGCGGGGTATGATCGTCTTCGAACTCAAGTGCTCGTCGGACCACCGATTCGAGGCGTGGTTCCGCGATGGCGCCGCTTACGACGCGCAGGTGCGTGAGGGTGCGCTGTCCTGCCCGCTGTGCGGCGACCACGCCGTGTCCAAGGCGCCGATGGCCCCGCGCATCGCCAAATCGCGTGAGGCGGCTCCGGACGACCGCGAGAAGCGGGCGCAGGCCGAAGCGTTGAAACAACTCCGCGAGATCCGCAAGGCGGTGGAGGACAACTGCGACTATGTCGGCGACCGTTTTGCCGAAGAAGCGCGCCGCATCCATTACGGCGAAACCGACGCGCGCGGCATATATGGTGAGACCACGTCTCAAGAAGCCGACGAGTTGCGCGAAGAGGGTGTGACATTTCAACGCATACCTTGGCTGCCCAGGACCGGCTCATAACTTTCGCGTACGAAGAAAAACCCCAAAGAATCCACGCGTTCAGCCGCTTCGCTTCCGCTTGGGTGCAGTGCGGAACAACAATCTTGCGTCCCGTCAAGCTGGTATCGCGGCATTGACCTGAATCAATGAGGTTGACCGCTCTACAGCGTACAAAGACATTGCCAAGCCGAGTGTCCAAAGACCGCAAAATTCACTCGGCACTCGCGAGGGGACGCGCTATGCAAGAAAATGCACAGAAAATTTTGAACAACCCCAAATTCCAGGAGCTGGTTGCCCGCCGGTCGTCGTTCGCGTGGACGCTTTCGGTGATCATGTTGGCGATCTACTTCGGTTTCATCCTGCTGGTGGCCTTCGGGAAGGGGTTCCTGGGCACGTCGATCGCCGGTGGCGTCATGACGTGGGGCATTCCGGTTGGCGTTGCCGTGATCGTGTCGGCCTTCGTGCTGACGGGTATCTACGTGAACCGCGCCAACGGCGAGTTCGACGAGCTGAACCGCCAGATCCTGGAGGAATCGAAGTGATGCGTTCGCTGACCACCCGCATCGGCGCGACTGTTGCCGCCCTCACCGCCGGGTTCGTTCCCGTTGCCGCCTTCGCCGCCGCCGTCGAGGGCGCGGTGCAGAAGCAGGCGACGAACTACGAAGCCATCATTATGTTCTCGATCTTCGTGGCGGGCACGCTTGGCATCACCTACTGGGCGGCCAAGCAGACGAAGTCGGCGAAGGACTTCTACGCTGCCGGCGGCGGCATCACCGGGTTCCAGAACGGCCTCGCCATCGCGGGCGACTACATGTCGGCGGCGTCCTTCCTCGGTATTTCCGCGCTGGTCTACACCAGTGGCTACGACGGCCTGATCTACTCCATCGGCTTCCTCGTCGGTTGGCCGATCATCCTGTTCCTGATCGCCGAGCGGCTGCGCAACCTCGGCAAATACACCTTTGCGGACGTCGCGTCCTACCGCTTCCAGCAGACCCCGATCCGGACGCTGGCGGCTTGCGGCTCGCTGGCCACCGTGACCTTCTACCTGATCGCCCAGATGGTCGGTGCCGGCAAGCTGATCCAGCTGCTGTTCGGCATGGAGTATCTGTGGGCGGTGGTGATCGTCGGCGTGCTGATGATCGCCTACGTCACCTTCGGCGGCATGCTCGCCACCACCTGGGTGCAGATCATCAAGGCGGTGCTGCTGCTGTCGGGTGCCAGCTTCATGGCGATCATGATCCTGGCCCAGTACGGCTTCAACCCCGAGAAGCTGTTCCAGCACGCCGTCAGCGTCCACGCCAAGGGCGGCGCCATCATGCAGCCGGGCGCCCTGATCTCCGACCCGGTCTCGGCGATCTCGCTGGGCATGGCGCTGATGTTCGGCACCGCCGGTCTGCCGCACATCCTGATGCGTTTCTTCACCGTCGCCGACGCCAAGGAAGCCCGCAAGTCGGTGTTCTACGCCACCGGCTTCATCGGCTACTTCTACATCCTGACCTTCATCATCGGCTTCGGCGCCATCACGCTGTTGATGAACGACCCGTCCTATTTCAAGGTGGGCGAAGGCGGCACCTACGACAAGATCAACGGCCTCATCGGCGGCACCAACATGGCCGCCGTGCACCTCGCCAACGCCGTCGGCGGCTCGCTGTTCCTTGGCTTCATCTCGGCTGTCGCCTTTGCGACGATCCTTGCTGTCGTTGCGGGGCTGACGCTGGCCGGCGCCTCGGCTGTGAGCCACGATCTCTACGCCAACGTCTTCGCAAGAGGACGCACGTCGGAGGCAACCGAGGTGCGTCTGTCGAAAATCAGCGCCGTCGTGATCGGCATCATCGCGATCCTGCTGGGCTACATCTTCGAGAAGCAGAACGTCGCCTTCATGGTCGGCCTGGCCTTCGCCGTGGCTGCGAGCTGCAATTTCCCGGTCCTGCTGATGAGCATCTTCTGGCGCGGCACCACAACGCGCGGAGCCGTCGTCGGCGGCTTTCTCGGTTTGGCATCCGCAATCGGCATGGTGGTGCTGAGCCCGGCCGTATGGGTGAAGACCTTCGGCTTCGCCGAACCCCTGTTCCCCTACGACAGCCCGGCCCTCTTTTCGATGACGCTCGCGTTCCTCGGAATCTATGTCGTTTCCAAACTCGACCGGAGCGCATCGGCCGAGGCGGAGCGGCGTGCCTTCGACGCGCAGTTCGTGCGCTCGGAGACCGGGATAGGCGTAGGCGCCGCGGTATCGCACTAGAATGTCGTCCGGGCCCGCCCGGGCGTCAGAATCGTAGGCCGATGCATCTCCCGGAAGCTTATTTTCCTGGCCTCTTTGCGACGCGGTCAATGATCCTCTTGCCAGCCGGCGCTTCGCCAGCTAGGGAACAGCGTCTTGCGAACATTGCCCGCCGAACGGCCGGACGAAAACAGTCTGGATTTGGTGAGATTTTTCGCTTTGCCTCTGGCCCTGGCAGCAACCATCTGCTATGAGCCCGGCTCTCAAAGACGTTTACCGGCATTCCGTGGTAGCTCAGTGGTAGAGCATCCGACTGTTAATCGGACGGTCGTAGGTTCGAATCCTACCCACGGAGCCAATGACTTACGCGATTTCCTTGAATTCGTTGCAACAATTTTGGCAACGACAACGCGTTACATCGAAAACCCGAGTGCTCGACGGCTTCGTAAACCGTTGGCCGGGATCTCATCCGACACCAATCCCTGACTTGCTTCGATCGGCGCCTTTGGCTGCGTTGCGGACAGCGCGAAGGGCTGCGACCGTCTGACCGACTTTGATCCTGCTCAAGGTGGTATCTGCCAACTGTGGAAAATGGGGTTCGTTGGCCCACGGACGACAAAAAAAACACCGAAGGCCACCATGGGAGGCCATCATGGATGCATCGACCGCATACGTCGAACGCCTGCAACACCTCCGCGAGGCTCTGAGCATCGCAGGTAAACAATCTTCGATCTGGCTGCGATTTGAAGCGACTTTGAAGGCAGCCAGGAAGTTCTCATCCGGCGCCACAAGCGCTGGCGGCCATTCAGGCTCATATCCATCGTTGCCAACCACCATCGGCAACGAGTTTAGGAAAACCCTCGCACGCGCGGAAACCTGCCGCACTGTGCTCGAAAGTGCCGACGCACTCTATCTGGTGTTGTCCGGCAAGCAGCGTGTGCTCGCCGATCGTCTTCTGCTCCCGCTCGTAAGCGAGGCGCTCACAGCAAAGCGCGACATTCATTGATCGTCGATTGCCGCCTCCACGAGGCGGTGATGCGCCCCGGCTCCCCCCGTGCCGGGACGCGCCACGGTCGTTCCCCCCGACCGTGACACAAGTCCCCGGCGCTGCTCCCTCGCGCCGGGGGCTTTGGACATTGAGACCGCGTTCACGCGCGAACGCGCCAGCGTCACCCAACCGAATGTCTCGCTGACGACGCGCGCCCCAAGGCAAGATCTGCTTCAAGCACCCGGAGCTGTGTGGCAAGCGCCGAAACGACAAGCTCGACATGCCGGCGTGAGCGGCCGAGATTATGAAGGCGAACCTAACTTGGCGTAGGCTTCGATCTCAACCTTTTGCCAGGGCCGCAACATGGATGTGACCTGGACCAGTGTGCTCGCGGGGCGGACCGTGTCGAAACGTTCGAGGTGCGCACGGGCAACGTCCTCGGCATCGTTGATGTCGCGCAGATAAACCACCGTGCGCACGACATGCTCGAAGCCAGCTCCTGCCTCGCCGAGAGCTTTTTCGATCACGTCGAGTGCCGCGCGAGCCTGTGTGAAGGCGTCGCTTTTCTCGTGCGAGGCCGGAGCGCAGGTTCCAGACACATGGACATCTTCCCCGGCGCGCACAGCCCGCGAATAACCGAAGACGGCTTCGTAGGCGCCGCCCGAGGAAATGTTCGTACGGACAGTCTTGGATGCTTTCGCCATGCTGGCGGTCTCCCTGAAGGTTTGTTGTTGGATTTAAAGTTTCGTCGCATCGCGGAAGCGGTACCAGGTCTCCACGACCGGCACGGCGCGTTTTGCGATGGGATGAACGGGAAAGCTCGGAAAGACGAGATCGTCGAACGACGTTCGCCCTTCCCTGCGGTCGAGAAGCTGCAGAGCAATTTTGCTGCCGAAGTAGGTCGCTCGCGAGACGCCGGTCCCGCAATAGCCGAGCGCATAGTAGAGCCCGGCGGCCGTGCGGCCGAGATGTGGAACCTCGTCGTAAGTGTATCCGATCATCCCATCCCAGGCGTGCGTGATCGGCACGTCGGCTAGATCCGGAAAAACGTGCAGCATGTCGCGCGCCAGATGCCGAAACGCCAGCGGCGATGTGTTGTTGGCTAACCGGCCGACCCGGCCGCCCCAGATTACGCGACGCTCTCCGGGTGCTGTGCGGAAATAATAGAATACGCGGTTGGTGTTTCCGTAGACCCTGTTCTTGGGCATGAGGCGAGCGAACGTCGTAGCTGGGATTTGTCCGGTCGCGATCAGTCCCGAACCGATGGGCACGATGCGTCGGCCAAGCTCCGGGACAAGACCATCGGTGTAACCATTCGTGGCGACAATCACGTCTCTTGCCGAAATCGTGCCGCGCGGCGTCGTTATCGAGAACCGTCCGGAACCGTTTGAAGCGATGCTCTCTGCGGCAGCGTTTCCGACGATGTGCCCACCAGCTTCCTGGATTCGCCGCATGAGACCTGAGTGGTAGAGACCAGGATGCAGCGACGCATCCTGCGGCAACACCGAGCCGCCGTGAAACACGTCGGTTCCGATCTCGCTATGCTGTTCGCTCCTGGGCACCATGTGGCTCTCGACGCCGGCGATCTGGCGTAGATCTTCCATGTCCCGAGCCATGGCCTCGTAATGCTCCGGCTGCACCGCAGCCCGAAAGCGTCCGCAGCGCGTGAAGTGGCAATCGATTTTCTCGGTCTCGATGAGATGCTCGATGTGATCGAGCATCCGCACGCCTTCACGCAGCATCGCTTCGGCTTTCGCGTGCCCGCGCAATTCGATCAGTCGTTTGACGCGAAATTTCTGATTTCCGCTGCCGATCTGTCCACCGTTACGCGTGCTTGCGCCGAATCCAGGATCGCCGCGATCCAGCACAACCACGTCGCGTCCGTTACGAAGAAGAGTTAGCGCCGCCGAGAGGCCGGTAAATCCCGAACCGATGACGACAACGTCTGTTTGCTTCGGCAGCGGTGAAGAAACGCGAGGACGCGGCGCCGCCTCCCACCAGTAGGGCCGATAGATCAGACCCGTCGACGCAGGTAAGCGGCCACGTGCGAGCTGAGCTGCGCTCGGCCCGGAGCATTCCGGATCTCCGCTCTTATCGATCTCAAACTTTGCGTCGGAATTCACGCGCATCTCCTGAAAGTGATATTTCTCTACATACAAATATATTGCATCTTATGCAAGTATGGGTTACGAGAAATCCAACGGAGCGGGCCACCGAAAACTGCGGCCGCATAAAAAGCTCTCGGAACACGGGAAGAAACGAGCAGGAAGGATCACCATGACGATCGCGCATTGGGATTGGCGCAACTCGCCCGGACAGTTGGTTGCGCCGCAAAATCTCGACGTTCAAACTGCCAAGCAGTTCCTCGCGCAGCATCACGTTCGCTACGTCCTCGCGCAGTTCGTCGACATCTACGGCGTGGCCAAGAGCAAGTCCGTTCCGGTCGACCATCTCGACGACATCGTCACCGATGGCGTGGGCTTCGCGGGCGGCGGCGTGTTCGGTATGCGGCTTGCCCCGCATGAGGCAGAATACATTCTGGTTGGCGATCTCTCCACCCTGAGCCTCATTCCTTGGGCGCCGGGATATGCGCGCATGATGGGAACGGGTGCCGTTTCCGGGCGGCCGCATCCCATCGACACACGAAACATCTTGAAGGCCCAGGTTGCTCGCCTCGCCGAGCGCGGCTGGATCTTGAATACCGGTATCGAGCCCGAGTTCAGCCTGCTCGAGCGCACGGCCGATGGCTCCGTCGTTCCCTTCGATTCCACGGACGTCCTACAGAAGCCCGCATACGACTATCGGGGCCTTTCACGCGTCCGGGTATTTCTCGAACGCGTCACCGAGAGCCTGCAGGCGCTCGGGATCGACGTCTATCAGATCGATCACGAGGACGGGAACGGCCAGTACGAGATCAACTTCAAGTACGCCGATGCGCTGACATCGGCCGACCAGATCATCCTGTTCAAGATGGCGGCGGCAGAGATCGCTCACGAGCTTGGCGCAATCTGCTCGTTCATGCCCAAGCCCAAGAGCTCGACCACCGGCAACGGTATGCATATCCATTACTCCATTGCTGATGCATCGGGGCGCAATCTCTTCCACGATCCTTCCGACAAGCGCGGGATGGGGCTGTCGCAGCTCGCCTATCATTTCGTGGCGGGCGTTCTTAAGCACGCGGCTCCCATCACCGCGCTGCTCGCCCCGAGCGTCAATTCCTATAAGCGGCTTGTGGTCGGCCGTACGGCGTCGGGCACGACCTGGGCGCCGGTGTTCGTCGCCTATGGCGACAACAACCGCACCGCCATGGTGCGCATTCCATACGGACGCATCGAGATCCGTACCGGAGATTCGGGGATGAACCCGTATCTCGCGCAGGCAGCCATCATCGCTGCGGGTCTCGACGGCATCGATCGAAAACTCGATCCCGGCGAGCCGCACAACATCAACTTTTACGCACTGACCCCGGAAGAAGTCTCGAGGCGAAACATAGAGACGCTTCCTCAGTCGCTTCATGAAGCGATCGAGGCGCTCTCTCGGTCAGAGCTGATGCGCAGCGCCCTCGGCACCGACTTCATCGACGAGTTCGTGAGTCTCAAGCGCGAGGAGTGGATCGACTATCACCGCCACGTCTCTGACTGGGAAGTGAAGCGGTATCTCAACTTTTTCTAGTCACCGGCCGAATACGAGGAGAGATCAACATGTGTGGAATTGCCGGTCTGTTCATCAAAGATACCAAGCTCGAACCGGAACTTGGATCCCTGCTTGCGCAGATGACGTCGACACTTTGCAGCCGCGGTCCGGATTCGGCGGGCTTCGCCATTTATAGCCGCGGCGCCGGAAGCCGGGCCAAGCTCACCATCTCCGGCCCGTCTGCCGGCTTCGATATCGGTGCAGTCGGCGAGAAGCTTGCTGCCGCATTGGGGCACGACGCCACGAGCGCTGTGCGCTACTCGCACGCGATTGTCACGCTGGCGCACGATGACGTCGAACGGGCCGAGCAGTGGCTTGCGGAGAACCATCCCGAAGTCACGGTCATGAGCGGCGGGAACAGCCTCGAGATCTACAAGGAGGTCGGCTATCCGGACGACGTCGCCAAGTCCTTTGGGATTGCCAGCATATCCGGCACACATGGCATTTCACATACGCGCATGGCAACCGAATCCGCCGTCACCACCAACGGCGCCCATCCGTTCTCGACCGGCCCCGATCAGTGCCTCGTCCACAACGGCTCGCTTTCGAACCATGCCTCTTTGCGCCGTGAGCTCCGCCGTGAAGGGATCAAGATCCGAACCGAAAACGATTCTGAAGTCGCAGCCGCCTATCTCACCAAACAGATGCGCGACGGCCAGACGCTCGGCGAAGCACTGAAATCCAGCCTCGACGACCTCGATGGCTTCTTCACCTTCGTTGTCGGAACCGAGCGCGGCTTTGGCGTCCTGCGCGATCCCATCGCCTGTAAGCCCGCAGTCATGGCCGAGACCGACCGCTACGTCGCGTTCGCCTCCGAATACAAGACCCTCACCTGCCTCCCCGAAATTGCCAAGGCCAAAGTCTGGGAGCCAAAGCCCGCCACCGTCTATTTCTGGGAGCACGCCTGATGTCGACTTTCGATCTCACCAAGTCATCGGTCCGGGAGCTGAACGCCGCACTCCACACCCTCAAGGATGATACCAACGACACGCTGTGGAGCGTTCTCAATCCCAACGGCGAGCACTCGATTGCCGCGGGCGTGGACGCACCCGTCGCGATCAACGTGCAAGGCAGCGTCGGTTATTTCTGCGGCGGCATGAACAAGCGCGCCAACATCGTCGTCGACGGAAGCGCCGGACAAGGCGTCGGCGAGAACATGATGTCGGGACGCATCCACGTCAAAGGGGACGCGAGCCAGAGCGCGGGCGCAACCGGCCGCGGCGGGCTGCTGATCGTCGACGGAAATGCCTCAGCGCGCTGCGGCATCTCGATGAAGGGCATCGATATCATCGTCAAAGGCGATGTCGGGCATTTGTCGGCTTTCATGGGCCAGAACGGGCGTCTCGTGGTGTTCGGCGAAGCGGGCGAGGCGCTTGGAGATTCGATCTACGAGGCACGTCTGTTCGTGCGGGGCCCGGTAGCCGGGCTCGGGGCCGACTGCATCGAGAAGCCGATGCGCGATGAGCACAAAGCCGAACTCATCGAGCTTCTGGCGGCATCCGGCGAAGATCACAAGGTCGATGTCGCCGAGTTCCGCCGCTACGGGTCGGCCCGCAAGCTCTACACCTTCAACATCGACAACGCCGGAGCCTACTGATGACCAGCCACGAACGAAACTGGGTGCCCACCACTCCGCGGAAGTCGGCAACCTTCGACGACTATACCCTCTCCGAGATCCGGCGCGCCTCGCTCACGGGAATCTACGACATCCGCGGCGGCGGCTCGAAGCGCCGCCTGCCGAATTTCGACGACCTCGTGCTGCTCGGAGCTTCGATGTCGCGCTATCCGCTCGAAGGATATCGCGAGAAGTGCGGCACGGACGTAACGCTCGGCACGCGTTTCGCCAAGAAGCCGATCAAACTGAAGATCCCCGTCACCATCGCGGGCATGAGCTTCGGCTCGCTCTCGGCCAACGCGAAGGAAGCGCTTGGCCGCGGCGCTTCGCTCGCCGGTACGTCCACCACGACCGGTGACGGCGGCATGACGCCGGAGGAGCGCGGGCAATCCGAAACGCTCGTCTACCAGTATCTGCCTTCGCGATACGGAATGAACCCGGACGATCTGCGGCGGGCAGATGCGATCGAAATCGTCATCGGCCAGGGCGCCAAGCCGGGCGGCGGCGGTATGCTGCTCGGTCAGAAGATATCGGACCGCGTAGCCGAGATGCGCCAGCTGCCCAAAGGGATCGACCAACGCTCTGCGTGTCGGCATCCCGATTGGACAGGTGCCGACGATCTCGAAATCAAGATCAACGAGCTGCGCGAGATCACCGATTGGGAAAAGCCGATTTATCTAAAAGTCGGTGCCAGCCGGCCCTATTTCGATGTCGCGCTCGCGGTCAAATCGGGCGCCGACGTGGTTGTGCTTGACGGTATGCAGGGCGGCACGGCGGCCACGCAGGAGGTGTTCATCGAGCACGTCGGCATTCCGCTTCTCTCTGCTATTCGCCCGGCGGTGCAGGCGCTTCAGGATTTGGGAATGCACCGCAAGGTGCAGCTCGTGGTCTCCGGCGGCATTCGGAACGGCGCCGATGTCGCCAAGGCTCTTGCGCTCGGGGCGGATGCCGTCGCGATCGGCACCGCAGCGCTGATCGCATTGGGTGACAACGATCCCAAGTGGGAAAAGGAGTACGCCAAGATCGGCTCGACGGCCGGCGCATACGACGATTGGCACGAGGGCCGCGACCCGGCAGGCATCACCACTCAGACGCCCGAGTTGTCTCAGCGTCTCGATCCGGTCATCGCCGGGCGCCGTCTCGCAAACTATCTCAAGGTGATGACGCTAGAGGCGCAAACCCTGGCGCGTGCTTGCGGAAAAAACCATCTTCACAACCTGGAGCCGGAAGATCTGGCTGCGCTTACCCTCGATGCGGCCGCGATGGCGAGAATTCCACTCGCCGGAACGAACTGGATTCCTGGCGGCGTCTAAGTGCAGACGTCTCCCCCCACCTGCCGGGGGCGAAAGCTCCCGGCCTTTTTTCCGCAAGAGAAGGCGCTTATTCGCTGTACATGATGATCGACAAAAAGCGGGCGTGCTCATCGAGAAGCCGCTCTGGGCCATGCACGACATCGCCCGAGAAGGTGAAGGCATCACCCGGCTCGAGCAGATAGGTGAGATCGCCGAAGCGATACTCCACGCGCCCCTGCAGCATGTAAATGAACTCGGTGCCCGGATGAGCAAACCGTGGGTAGGATTGGCTCTTCTTGTCCATCTCGATAAAGAACGGATCAAAGAGCTTCTTCGGTCCCTTGTCGTAGGACAGCAGCTTATAGGTGTAACCGTACTTTGTTCCGACCCGCACCACCTCCATCTGCTCGCTCCGCTTGACGAGCTGTGCCGTGCCCTTCTTTCCGTCTGTCCTTTTGAACAGATCCGACAGGCCGATGCCCAGCGCGAGGCAGAGACGTTCGAGAGCATCCAGGCTCGCCGTTGCCATGCCGTTCTCGATCCGGCTCAGCATTGCGCTTGATATGCGAGAGCCTGTACTCAGATCGGCGAGCGTAAGATTGGCTTCCAGCCGAAGCTGCTTCAGAACCTCACCAATGCGCTTTTCCAAAGGTACGTTGGCCGTGTCGGGTGTTCGCTGTGTCTTCCCAGCCTGAGCAGCGGATTGACGAGGGCGGTGCGGCGGCGCGCGCCGCACTCTAGCTTTGACCATGGGTTTTCTCATCGATCGGAGGATGAAGGGAATCTCAAGGTCCCACTTTGCCCCCCTAACCGGCGATTTTGCAACTCGGGCATCCATCACATGGTTTGCCGACGAGGCAAAAAACTTGCACCATGGTTATGCAAAATAATTGCATCATTTGCAACTATGCGGCAGTATGCCTCTCCTAAGGCGCAAAAAGCACCTCCTCTTAAAGAGGAGCCTAGGGAGCGATATTCATGCAAAACGCGGTTGTTACGGGTGCCGATGCGCCCGGTAAATCCGGGGGACAGGCCTATCCCGGCGACGAGTTCGGGGGGCTACATAGAACAATCGATTGGAAGGGAGCGTTCTGGATCGCGAGCGGCGTGCCCGCACTGGTTCTCATATCGATCGGCGGCATGGGCGCAACCGCCGGCAAACTCGCCTTCCTCGTTTGGACGATCTCGGTGGTGATCGGCCTATTCCAAGCCTACAGCTACGCCGAAATTGCGGGTCTCTTTAAAAACAAGTCGGGTGGTGCTGCCGTCTACGGATCGGCGGCTTGGCTCCGGTACAGCAAAATCATTGCGCCGCTCTCGGTGTGGTGCAACTGGTACGCCTGGACGCCGGTTCTATCGCTTGGCTGCACCATTGCGGCCGGCTACATCCTCAACGCGATTGCACCTATCCCTATTTTCACGGCCGAGTCGCCGGAAGTCTTGGCGTGGCTGAAGAACGTCGCCAACGCCGCCGCCATCGACGGAAAATCTGCGGAGGAGGCAGCCAAGATTGCGATCGCCGCCGTCACGGAGGGGGCGACGCCAGCGCTGCGCACGATGGTTCTTGCCAGCTTTTCGTTCTTCGGGCTCGCAAAGATCGAGATCGGGCCGACGTTTTTCATCGGCGCGGCTCTGATGCTGATCACCTTCGCGATTCAGCATCGGGGCATTCTCGGCACCGCTCGCGTGCAAACGGTCATCGGGCTCTTCGTCGTCATTCCGATGCTGATCGTCGGCATCGCACCGTATTTCAACGGCGGCGTGAACTACGAAAACTACACGCCCCTCGTGCCCCCCAACGGAGAGTGGAACAACGGCGGCTGGACGTTCTTTCTTGGCGCGCTCTTTATTGCCGGTTGGTCGACTTACGCCTTCGAGACCGCCGTCTGCTACACGCGCGAGTTCCGAAACCCGGCCTCGGATACCAAGAAGGCCATCATCGCAGCCGGCATTCTATGCGTCGTCCTGTACACGCTCGTTGCTGCAAGTTTCCAGGGCTACCTTGGCCTCGATGGCATGACCCAGCCGGGTATCGTGGACGGAACCGGCGTTGCGGCCGCGATGGGGCACATGGTCGGAGGCGGCTCGCAGTTCATTACGCACCTCCTTGAAATGATGATGATCCTCGCGCTCATTCTGGCGATCCAGATGGCAATGGCCGGTTCATCGCGCACGCTCTACCAGGGCGGCGTCGACGGATGGCTTCCGAAGTATCTTGCTCACACCAACGAGCACGGTGCTCCGACGCGCGCGATGTGGACCGACCTGATCTTCAACCTCGGCCTGCTCACGTTCGCAGCCTCCGACGCAACCGCCTATTACCTAATCCTGTCGATATCGAACGTCGGCTATATGATCTTCATCTTCCTCAATCTGCAGTCGACGTGGATTCACCGCATCGACAGTCCGCATATCCCGCGTCCCTATCGGGCGCCGAACTGGCTCGTCGCCGTCAACGCAGGACTTGGCTTCTTCAATCTGTTCCTGATGGGCGTCGGAGCCAAGGTGTGGGGGAACCCGAACGCGCTATGGTACGGGCTTCTGTTCGGCTTGCTCATCATCCCAGTGTTCCTGTTCCGGCACTACGTGCAAGACAAAGGGCGCTTTCCTGACCACATGCTGATCGATCTCGACCTCAAGAGCCAGGACCTCGGCCAGCGGCGTGCAGGAATTCTCCCCTACTTGGCGCTCGCTGGCGGTGCCGCCGTCACGCTCTTCGGGCACTACTACTTCCAGCTCCCCGGCTGAGGGCCCGCAAGGTCGGCGGCCGGCTCTTCAGGGATCTGGCCGCCGAAGCATTTGCCCAATTGGGATTCTGTTAAAGATCGACGCGGTAAGGCGGTCGATCGGCTATCGACATTCCCACTCACGAGACACTGCTGCTCGCAACGTCCGCGGTAAATTCCCGGGCAAAACGGCTCGGAGGCTTCCCGACAAATCGGCTGAATGCTGTGCTGAAGGTGCTCGCAGAGCTATAGCCGACGCGCTCTGCAACTTCGGCGAGACTGATATCCTGTTGGCGCAGAAGATCCTTGGCAAGCGCCATGCGCCAACCGAGGAGATACTCCATCGGAGGCAAGCCAACGGCACTAGAAAAGCGATCGAAAAAGACCGAGCGCGAGAGCGCCGCTTTCTTGGCAAGCACCTCGACAGTCCAGGCGCGCGCGGGATCGGCATGGATCTCCCGTAACGCAATCGCCAGACGGGCATCGCCAAGCCCGCGCAGAAGTCCGGCTGGCGCCGTATCGCCCTGGATCGTCCGCACCGCTTCGATCAGCATGACCTCGACAAGACGCGCCAGGACGAGATCGCGACCTGGTCGCATGGCAATTGCTTCATCACGAACGAGGCGCACGAGCACGGAAAGACTTTCCACCCCGCGCACGTGGACGAGTGTCGGCAGCAGAGATACCAAAAGATCGGCGTCACTCTTGTCGAAGACGAAGCATCCGCCGAGCAGTCGTACGTCAGGATCGCCATCGGGCGTGCCATGGCGCACCTCGTGCGTCGAGGCAGGCGACACCGCGGGATCGATGAGCTTCGCAGTTGCGGGCTCAAAACCCGACATCGTGAAGCCGGGCGTCTGTGGCAGCAGCAGAAAATCTCCTGCTTCGAGCGTCAGCGGCGCCTGTCCATTGACGGTAAGACGGCAACTCCCCTCCAGCACCGTGCAGAAGCTCGGTTGCCCGAAGTCGGAATAGCGCACCGCCCACCGGCCGGCACCGCTGATGACTTTGGAGACGACGGTGCGCGGCCGCAGCAGCGCGATGACTTGCGAAAGGGGATCGACCATCTCCGGACGCTAGCAAACGAAATCCGGACCATCAATTGCAGATCGTCCGAAAGGGACCGCCTATCGTCCGCCTCGTTCAAAATGGAGGAATGACGATGAAGACCGTACTGATCACCGGATGCTCTTCAGGCTATGGGCTGGAAACGGCGCGCCACTTTCACGCTCAGGGCTGGAATGTGATCGCGACGATGCGGACACCGCGCGAAGATATCCTACCGGCAAGCGAACGACTGCGGGTTCTGGCCCTCGACGTCACAAATCCCGAAAGCATCTCCACGGCCCTCGAAGCCTCTGGTCCGATTGACGTGCTCGTCAACAATGCCGGCATCGGCATGTTTGGGGCGTTCGAGGCGACGCCTATGTCGGTCGTGCGCAACCTCTTCGAGACCAACACGTTCGGCATGATGGCGATGACGCAAGCGGTGCTCCCGCAGTTCCGTACCCGGCAATCCGGGATGATTATCAATGTGACGTCCAGCGTCACGCTTGCGCCAATGCCACTCGTCGCGGCCTATACGGCCAGCAAAGCGGCCATCGAAGGTTTCACCGGATCGCTAGCGCACGAACTCGACGCCTTCGGCATCCGCGTCAAGTTGGTCGAGCCGGGTTATGGGCCGTCGACCCGCTTCACCCAGAACGTACAGATGCCGATCGAGACGGCGATCCCCGAAACCTATGCGCCTTACGCACAGACGGTCCTTGCTGCATTCGGCCACCCATCCGCTGTCACGACGGAGCACGATGTGGCGGAAGTTATTTGGCACGCGGCAAACGATTCATCGGCTCGGCTCAGATATCCCGCCGGCCCCGACGCAGTTGCGCTGGCGAAAGCCAGTTAACGCCGCCGCGTCTTTCGGCGCCCCCGTTGTCGTCAGCGCGAGAACGGATCGGGGGCCGCCTGTCTGTTGCTGCTTCTTTCACATAGCCGCAGCTACACGAGGCGGAGTTGGGACAACCAACTCTGATCCCGCTCAGCCGATACTCCTTGCATCGGCTAAGAGCACGTGCGAAAAAATGCTATCATCTCTCCACTGATATTGAACATTTCATAATTATCAATCTTCCGACTTTCGATGTTGTGCGCATCAACTCTGGATTAGAAGTAGTTGTAGGCTCCAGGCGCGCTCACTCCCATAGGCTCTTTGCGCGCGGGATGACGGTTGAGAGTTTCCCGACGGAAGCTCGAACCATACGTAACGTTGGTGCTGGTCTTGTTGGAGGCTTGCCGCTATGCGCGGCAGCCAGTGCACCAAGTGAAACCTCTTCCGCGCCGTGTGCGATCGCCGTGCACGACGCTAATTGAAGGCCTGCGCAGTATGCTCGGCAGCTGTTCCAGGACGTGCCCGTTCGATTTCCTGAAGTGCTGTGCCGCTACGAGGCGCGGCGCGGATCGGCTTTATCGTGCCTCACCGAGAACAAAGACACGCTGACTTGTGAATTCTCATCGCGCCCCTTTGAGCGCGATCGGAAAATGGAGAAACACGGCATCGCGAATTAGGTGCCGGCGTTTTCTTTTGGGTGCGGGCCGGGAGACCGCCCGGCTCTCGAACCACAGAGGCTGCACATGAGTACGCAAGCCGATTCAAATCCCGCAACGTCACCGCAGGTGCCCGCGCCATTCTGGCTCGGACAGGACGCGATCGAATATTGGATCGATGCCTGGCAGCGCAGTATTCTAACCCTGGACGTGATGCGAGAACGAACGGCGCGCTACGAAGCCCATGCCGCAAAAATTGCGCCTCATGTCCTGAAGTTCGAGTGCGAGCTCATAATGGATGGCCGCGAGCTGAAACGGCCGGTCAATTACGTGCTCGTCCGCATCAAGCCGCCAAAGGGCATCGCCCTTGATGAAAAAAAGCGGCCGTTCGTCGTCGTAGATCCTCGCGCTGGTCACGGTCCTGGAATCGGAGGCTTCAAGCCCGAGAGCGAGATTGGGGTCGCCTTCAAAACGGGGCATCCCTGTTACTTCATCGGCTTTTTGCCTACGCCGATGCCAGGTCAGACGATTGAGGATGTCGCGCACGCTGAAGCCGCGTTTCTCGAACGCGTGATCGCACTGCATCCCGATGCTGAAGGAAAGCCCGCCGTCATTGGAAATTGCCAGGCGGGCTGGGCGGTCATGCTGCTCGCCGCCCTCCGGCCCGAGCTTTTCGGCCCGATCATCGTTGCGGGATCACCGCTGTCATACTGGTCCGGCGTACGAGGCGCAAACCCAATGCGCTACACCGGCGGCCTGCTGGGAGGCAGTTGGCTGACCGCGTTTGCCGGCGACCTCGGCAAAGGAACCTTTGATGGTGCCTGGCTCGTCTCGAACTTCGAGAACCTAAACCCCGCCAACACGCTCTGGGCGAAGCAGTACAACCTTTACGAAAACGTAGACAAAGAAGGTCCCCGCTATCTTGAATTCGAGCAATGGTGGGGCGGCCACGTGCTCCTCAACGCCGAGGAGATGCAATACATCGCCGATGAGTTGTTCATCGGAAACAAGCTCGCAAACGGACGCTTGATGACGAGCGACGGAACACAGATTGATCTCAAGAATATCACGTCGCCGATCCTCGTGTTCTGCTCAAAAGCCGACAACATCACACCGCCGCCGCAGGCTCTCGATTGGATCCTCGATCTCTATGGATCCGTCGATGATATCCGCGCCTACGGCCAAACGATCGTCTACGCCGTTCACGAGTCTATCGGTCATCTCGGAATTTTCGTCTCCGGTTCGGTGGCAAAAAAGGAGCACGAGGAGTTCGCGACGAACATCGACCTCATCGATGTTCTACCGCCCGGCCTGTACGAGGCCGTGATGACACGGCGGAGTTCCGAGGAGCCTTCCGATACTCTGATAGGTGGCGACTACCTCGTACGCTTCGAAGCGCGAACGCTGGACGATATCCGCGCGCTTGGCGGAAACGACGATGACGACGATAGAAAATTTGCGACAGTCGCACGCATATCGGACATCAACGTCGGACTATACCGGACCTTTGTCGAACCTTGGATCCGCTCCTTTGCAACCGATGGAATGGCTCAGGCCATCCGGAGAATCCATCCTCTGCGCCTCCAATATGACATGTACTCCGCTGCAAACCCGCTCATGAAAACATTGGAGTGGACCGCTAAGTCCGTGCGAGAGGCGCGCCAGCCGATCTCCAACTCCAACATATTCTGGGAAGCACAAGGATGGTTCGCTGACTATGTGGAGAAATCGCTCGATGCTTATCGCGTAACGCGCGACGTCATGCTCGAGGCAACATTCGACACGGTTTATGGGTCGCCACTGATACAGGCCCTCGCAGGCCTAAAAGCCAACGAGACCCGCCGCCGCCCGCCCATCATGACCGCCGCGCACACCGCGCTGGTGCAGCAGCGTATTTCAGAGATCAAGCGCCGCATCGCCGAAGGCGGCCCGCGAGAGGCAGCCTTACGTTGCCTGATCTACATTCGCAGTCCGGACGGTGTTGTAGACGAGCGCGGATTCAATTTCCTTCGCGCGCTGCGACGGGAGGCAGGGCGCGGCTACGCATTGGCTGATTTTAAAAGCCTCCTCCGCGAACAATTTCTGCTCCTGCTTCTCGATCAGCGCCGCGCCATCGAAGCCATACCTGGGATGCTCGCCAAAGATCCCGATCTCGCCCGAAAAATGCTGGGCACGTTGCGACGCCTGATCGAAGTCGTGGGCTTGCGCAGCGATGAGGCGAAGGCACGAATGGCTGAGGTCGAACACATTTTCGAAGACGCAGCAGCGGATCGCGAGGGGGCACACGATAGCGAGCATACACGTCAGCCGCCGCCTTCCGTAGCGCGCGCAAACTTACAATCGGCAAGGCGAAGCAAACATCACTAGATGACGGCCCACGTGGCCCAAGCGAAAGGAGTGCGACCGATGTCTACACTTCTACGTCCGATAGATCTGAATGAAATGTCCTCGGATGCCGAGGCAATGAAGATGGATGAGGAGCGCAAGCTCAAGAAGAAGAAAGAACAAAAGCAACTTGAACTTCGAGATGCGTTCATGGAGCGCGACATTCATCCAGAAGTGTTCGATCGCATCAATAACGCGGTGAGCGTCGCCGCAAAGCAGGGGAAGCACCAGATCCAAGTGATCACTTTTCCCTCCAGTTATTGCAGCGACGGGGGGCGGCGGATCAACATCGCAGATCCCGAGTGGCCGCAAACCTTGGAAGGATTCGCCAAGAGGGCATTCGAATTCTTCGACAAGGAGCTGCGGCCGCTCGGGTACAAGCTTCACGCCGAGATCATCAGCTTCCCCGGCGGAATGCCCGGCGACGTCGCTCTGTTCCTGAAGTGGTAAACATGTGCACCTTGGCGCGCTGACGAGTTCAGGAGGACGAGCGCCATGACGAGAAAGGCCACTGTCTCTCAGCTCCACCGCCATGAAAAATACGAACGCCTCATTGCGGCGACGGCTGGGCTGCCTCCCCTTCCCGCCGCCGTCGCCCATCCGTGCGATGAAACCTCGCTCCGGGGGGCCGTGGATGCGGGGCGGCAGAACATGATCGCCCCGATCCTCGTCGGACCTCGGCAACGCATCATCGAGTTGGCGCAAGACTGCGGTATCGACCTCGGCGGCATCGAGATCGTTGACGCGCCTCACAGTGTTGCGGCCGCAGAAATGGCAGTCGATCTCGTTCGCACGGGTCGCGCCGAGCTGCTGATGAAAGGCAGCCTGCACTCAGATGAGCTGCTAGCCGCCGTTACGAGGCGAGATACCGGCCTCCGCACCGGGCGCCGCATCAGCCACGTTTTTGTCATGGACGTTCCCACGCATCCGCAAACGCTCTTCATAACCGACGCCGCCGTGAATATCGCACCGGACCTGATGTCGAAGCGCGATATCATCCAGAATGCCATAGACCTCTACACCGCGCTCGGCCTCGGTACGCCGAAAGTTGCCATCCTGTCCGCCGTGGAAACAGTCACGCCCAGCATTCCTTCTACCATCGACGCGGCTGCGCTTTGTAAAATGGCCGATCGCGGCCAAATCACGGGAGGGCTCCTGGATGGACCTCTCGCCTTCGACAATGCGATCAGCATCGAGGCAGCGCGCATCAAGGGCATCAAGTCTCCGGTCGCCGGACAGGCGCAGATTCTCGTGGTGCCCGACCTCGAAGCCGGAAACATGTTGGCCAAAAATCTGACGTTTCTGTCGGGCGCAGACGCGGCGGGGATCGTTCTAGGTGCCCGCGTACCGGTAATCCTCACATCGCGCGCCGACAACGTGCGCACGCGCATGGCATCCTGCGCCGTCGCCATGCTTCTCGCCCATAGCCGCAGAACGCGGGAACCGATACGGGCATGAGCCATGACCGAGGCAATTCTTGTCATTAACGCGGGTAGCTCGAGCATCAAGTTCCAGCTCTTTGCAGTCACCTCCGACGACCGCCTGGTACGTCGGTTCAGAGGCCAGATCGAGGGCATCGGCACGCGCCCCCGGCTGGTCGCGGTAACGTCGCAGCGCGAGATCCTCGTCGATGAGACCTGGCCACCGGCCGATGTCACGGATCTGCCAGCCGCCCTTGACAAGGTCATCGCATTTTTGCGTCCGCAGATCGGTGGCGAGCTGCCCGCTGCTGTCGGACACCGCGTCGTGCATGGCGGCCCGCGGTATGCTTCGCCCGTTGCCGTCACATCGCACGTTCTCGCAGAACTCGAAAAGTTCGTAGCGCTTGCCCCACTGCATCAACCCAACAATCTCGCTCCGATACGCGCCGTGTTGCAGCGGCGTCCACATCTTCTCCAAGTGGCCTGCTTCGACACCGCATTTCACCGGGGCCATCCGGAGGTCGCCGATCGCTATGCAATCCCGCAAACTTTTTATGCCGAAGGCGTCCGAAGGTACGGTTTCCACGGGCTCTCGTACGAATACATCGCTCAGCGGCTGGCCGCCGTAGCGTCTGACATCTCAAGCGGCCGTATCGTCGTCGCGCATCTCGGCAGCGGCGCCTCCATGTGCGCCATTTCCAACGGACACAGCGTCGAAAGCACAATGGGCTTTACGGCGATGGACGGCCTGCCGATGGGAACGCGCCCGGGCCAGCTCGATCCAGGCATCGTGCTCTATCTGTTGAAAGAAAAAGGAATGAGTGCGGAAGCCATCGAGACGTTTCTTTACAAGGATTGCGGTCTCAAGGGGCTCTCCGGCATCAGCAACGACGTGAGAGTGTTGCTCACAAGCTCAGATCCCAGAGCCGCGATGGCTCTGGATTACTTCACCTATCGCATCGCGTTGTTCACGGGAATGCTGGCTGCCGCGATGGGCGGCATAGACGGCTTTGTCTTCACGGCGGGTGTCGGTGAAAACGCGCCCCTCATTCGCGAGGCGGTAATTCGGCGCCTCTCATGGCTCGGCCTCGATATCTCGACGCAAGCCAACAAGAAGAACGCACCGTGCATTTCCCGCAAGGGCGCTCGCGTCCCGTGCTTTGTCATCCCGACCGACGAGGAGTTTATGATCGCGACCCATACGTTGCGTGTGCTGCGCGAACGTGCGGCGTCCGCCCTGGAGGAGAAACGAGCATGATCGATCTCTCGACGTTGGCGCTTCTGAAAGGCAAAAAGGCGCTCGTAACCGGCATCGCAAACGATCAGTCGATCGCGTGGGGCTGCGCCAAGGCATTTCATGCCTTCGGCGCCGATGTCGCAGTCACTTATCTCAACGATAAATCCAGGCGCTTCGTCGAGCCATTGGCGAAAGAGGTTCATGCCTCGATGGTCTTGCCGCTCGATCTCCAGAAGCCAGGAGAGCTGGAAGCCGTTTTCGATGCTGTAAAGGAGAAGTGGGGCAAGCTGGATATCGTGCTGCATTCCATTGCCTTCGCCCCCAAAGACGATCTTCACGGTCGCGTCGTCGATTGCTCCCGAGACGGTTTCCTGCTCGCGATGGATCTTTCCTGCTGGTCCTTCATCCGCATGGCAAAGCTGGCGGAGCCGCTCATGAAAAGCGGCGGGACCCTCTTCACGATGACCTACTATGGTTCGCAGATGGTGGTCGAAAACTACAATATAATGGGACCCGTTAAGGCGGCTTTGGAATCCGCAACCCGTTACCTCGCAGCGGAGCTAGGCCCTCAGAACATCCGGGTACACGCGATTTCTCCCGGCCCGCTCAAGACAAGAGCTGCTTCAGGAATCAGCGAGTTCGACAAGCTGCTGCAAAAGGCCCAAGCAAAAGCGCCGAGCCGAAGCTTGGTATCCATCGACGATGTCGGAGTTGCTGTGGCCGTGCTCGCCATGAACGGTGCCAAACTGATCACCGGAGAGACCCTCTACATCGATGGCGGCTACCACATCATCGACTAGGCAGCCGCCGAGCCCCCTCCGACAGTTGGCCAGTAGCCGCTGGGCCCCGCAGATGAAACCCATACCCGTTGCGGAAGCAGTTGCAATGATACCGAACGGTGCCAGCCTGATGGTGGGAGGCTTCATGGGCATCGGCACGCCGGAACGGATCGTCGACGAAATCGTGCGTCAAGGAAAACACGATCTCACCCTCATCGCCAACGACACGGCCAAGCCCGGCACCGGCGTCGCAAAGCTGATCAGTGCCAAGCTCGTGCGCACCGCAATCGTGAGCCACATCGGCCTCAACCCCGAAACGCAGCAGCAGATGCATGCTGGTGCGCTCATCGTGGAGTTGGTTCCACAGGGCACTCTCATCGAGCGCATACGTGCCGGCGGCTTTGGCCTCGGCGGCGTGCTCACGCCAACCGGGGTCGGAACGGTCGTCGAGCAGGGCAAGCGGAAAATAGACGTAGACGGACAGGACTTCCTGCTCGAAACCCCTCTCAAGGGAGACTTCGCCTTAGTTCACGCGTTCCTCGCCGACTATATGGGCAATCTTTCGTACGCGCTGACCGCAAGAAACTTCAACCCGCTGGTTGCGATGGCAGCTGCGACCGTGATCGCTGGCGCCGAGCACATCGTTCCCGTGGGACTGATCGCACCCGACCACGTTGTAACGCCCGCTACATTGATCGACTACCTCGTCGCGAACGAGTGACCGCCATGGACGCACAGAAGCTCATCGCAAGACGCATTGCCCGCGAGCTGCGGACTGGAATGCTCGTCAACCTCGGCATCGGCATTCCGACCCTCGTCGCCAACTATGTGCCCACCAACATCCACGTTTTCTTTCAGTCGGAGAACGGTTTGATCGGCACCGGTCCCATACCGGAGGCAGGCATGGCGCATCCAACCCTGACCGATGCAGGCGGCCGGCCGGTTACTGCACTGCCCGGGGCATGCACATTCGATAGCGCCATCTCGTTCGGCCTCATCCGCGGCGGGCATGTCGACATGACCGTGCTCGGTGGTTTGCAGGTCGACCAGCGAGGCTTGCTCGCCAACTGGATGATCCCAGGCAAGATGGTCCCGGGCATGGGTGGCGCAATGGACCTCGCGACCGGCGCGAAACGCGTTGTGGTCGCCATGCAGCACGCGGCCAAGGGGCAATCAAAAATCGTCAAGCAGTGCTCATTGCCACTGACGTCTGTGCGCCCCGTGGATCTCGTCGTCACGGAACTCGCTGTCATCGCATTTTCGGAAGGCCGCGCAACGCTGAGTGAGCGCGCGCCCGGAATATCCATCGAACAGATCTCGGAAGCGACTGAGGCAGAGCTGATCATCCCTCAGCGGGTGCCTGAAATGGCTCTTTAGCGCCTTTTCCCGTTGCGGCGATTAGGCCCGTCAATGGACTTCGGGAACCCGTTTGACGGAATGGACGAGGTCGCCCGCGCCCGCCGTTACCCGCCGCTTCGGAAGCTTCACCTTTTCCCGTGGAACGCTCTTGTAAGGAACCTTGCTCAGGAGATGATCGATGATATTCAGGCGAGCACGCCTTTTGTCATCGGACCGGGCGACATACCACGGAGCCCACGCGGTGTCCGTCGCCTGGAACATGTCGTCGCGCGCCTTCGAGTACTCGTCCCAACGCGTGTAGGACTTCAAATCCATATTCGACAGTTTCCAGATCTTCCTGTTGTCATCGATGCGGTCTGCGAGACGTTTGGTTTGCTCGTCCGGGCTAACTTCGAGCCAATACTTGAGCAGGATCACACCGGACTCGGTAATCGCTTTTTCAACGTCCGGAACGATGTTGAGAAAGCGCTTGGCTTGCTCGTCGGTGCAGAACCCCATGACGCGTTCGACACCGGCGCGATTGTACCAGCTGCGATCGAAGATAACGATCTCACCGCCCGCGGGCAGATGGGGCAGATACCGCTGGATGTACATTTGTGACTTCTCGCGCTCGGTAGGCGCGGGCAATGCCACCACACGGAACACCCGAGGACTGACCCGCGCTGTGATGGCCTTGATCGTGCCGCCCTTGCCGGCACCATCACGCCCCTCGAATACAATGCAGATCTTCTTCCCTTCGTGCCGAACCCACTCCTGAAGCTTCACAAGCTCGCCGTGCAGGCGCTTAAGCTCCTTTTCAAAGGCTTTGCGCTTGAGTTTGCCCTCCTCATTCAGGGTAGACGCGTCGGTTGCTTCCGGCGCCCTCTCACTTGCGCGGCTACGCGCGCTTCTGCGGTGTTCCATTTCTCGCCTCCTTCCTTGGTCGCCCAAGGCGGTGATTTTCCCTTCCCACGTCAATGACCGGAGAACTTCGGGACCCGCTTCTCGCGAAACGCCCGAATGCCTTCGGCATAGTCTTCGCTGTCGTAGACGATGCGTCTAAGTCCCTGTACCCGCTCGAACCGGCGGGGGCTCATGGGATGAGCACCCGCCAGCATCCGCAATTGCTCCTTCATGACTGAGATCGAGAGCGGCGCGTTCTGACAGATGTCCCAGGCGAGACCGTGCGTAAAAGCTTCCAGTTCCTCGGCGGGCACCACACGGTTGACAATGCCGAGGCGTTCGGCGCGCTTGGCGGAAATCGGCTTCGCCGTGAACACCATCTCCTTCACGACGCGCAACGGACATGCGTTGAGGAAGGTCAGCAGCCCGGTAACGTTGTAGGGAACCCCGAGCTTCGCTGGAGTCACCGCGAAGGTTGCGCTCGGCGCGGCAACGATAAGGTCGCACGCGAACGCAAGTTCGCACGCGCCGCCCCACACACCTCCTTCGATCAACGCTATCACGGGCGCCGGAAACTCCTCTACGGCTCGAACGAGCGCACGGAGCGGATCGTCCCAGCCAAGCGGGTCGCGCCGGCCTTCAGGAAGTTCGTTTACGTCGTGGCCGGCTGACCATACCGTTGTACCGGGTTGGGCGCGAAGAACGACAACGCGGGCGTGCTCATCCGCAAAGCGCTGAAGCGCGCCGACGACGTTCGCGACAAGTTCGGCCGAAAGCGCGTTTCGCCTTTCAGGATTGTCGAGAATGATGGTGCCGACGGCACCGTCCAGCTTGGTCTCTGTAAGAGGCATTTGGTGGCCTCCCGCGACATCGCTTCGATCCTTGGGTCGTACAAGATCGCAATGTAGCAAAAAATCGAACCGATACGCCATCTGATGATATAGTGAATCGTTGAATTTCGTCTTTCCGGCCGGGCCGACGCTTGAGGCGGTGTCGTGATCGATGCGCGAACCTATCTGGCAGCCACGACATTGAATGACGGCACGCCCGTGATCGTTCGCGCCATACGCCCGGATGATTGGCGCGCAGTTCTTTCTGCGTTTGAAGGGCTCGATGCCGAGTCGGTTTATCGGCGCTTCTTCACCTACAAGAAAACGTTGGCCGACGACGAGCTGCGCCAGATCACCGAAGTCGACTTCGATCGCGTCGTGGCGCTTGTGGCGACGACGGGGAACGACAGTAATCCCAAATTGATTGGAGGCGGGCGCTACGCGTCCGACGAAGCAGCGAGCCCGCGAGGCAGCGCCGAGATCGCTTTCGTGACAAGCGAGGGCTACCGCGGACTCGGCGTCGCCCCTCTGCTGCTCAAACATCTCGCACTTATCGCGAGGGAACGGGGAATTTCACGGTTTGAGGCACAGGTCTTACCCCAAAACCAAGCGATGCTATCCGTGTTCCGGAAGAGCGGCCTGCCCATCACAACGCAGTTCAACGGCGATATTTTTGCCGTATCTCTTTCACTGCTCGAGGGGCAGCAGAGCTAGAGTCCCTTCCGTAAAAGCGCGGCATAACAGGCTACGAGCTGTTGAGGCGACCCAGTGCATTTTGTGCCAGCGCACGCTAACGTGACGCCCCACGCAGATTGCGTGCGGGGGAGATCGGCATGAGAGCCATCGTGAGAATTTTGCAGCGCTTGGCCGTGCTGAGCCTGGGCATAGTCAGCATATGGCTCATCGTTTATGTCTTCGAGTTCACCGACAAAAAGGTCCCTACTCTTTTCGCGCTCGCCATCACTTACGGCATCGGGGCCTATGTGATCCTGCCGCGCGCAGTTCGCATGGGCCTCAAGCTGCTCCAACGCAAGCATGTCCCGCGCTTCACTGTCACGGGAGATGGGCTTTTCGGCGATCCCGTCAATCTCGCGCTCGTTGGCACGCTAGACCAACTCCGCGCAGCCTTCGCCGCATCCGGTTGGGTCGAGGCGGATCCCCTGAACATCAAAACATCGTGGCTTATGGCTAAGGCCTTCGTGCTGAACAGACCCTATCCAACGGCGCCGTTCAGCACCCTCTACCTGTTTGGGCGCGGGCAAGACATCGGCTTTCAGAAAGCCATCGGCAACAGTCCACGCAAGCGCCATCATATCCGCTTCTGGGCACAGGACGTCGCAAACGCGCAGGCAAACGCAAACACACTCGACTTCTGGCTCAACACAGACCGTCCCGACCATTCGGAAGTTGCGCTTTGGGTGGGCGCCGGAACGCGGGATACGGGCTTCTCGCTGACGCGACTGACATTCCAGATCACGCACGCGACCGACGCGGACACCAACGCCGAGCGCGACTTCATAATCGCCGAACTCACGCGATGTGGTGCCATCCGGCACGCCGTCTTGTTCAAGCCCGGAGACCGCCTGGAACGGGTCAACCACTATATTGCAGACGGCGAGATCGCAGTTGCCGAGATCATGTAGCTTCCACCGGCACCAGGATGGCGCAACGATAGCGGGAGCGACGACAGTGGTCAGTTTTTGAATAAAAGCCGCTCATCCACGCACAGATAAATGCCCCTATTGCGCGTTTGATCGAGGGCGCGTCATCCACTGATGATAGCGGTCTCCGTCGTGAGCCGGCGACCCATGCAGCTGCCACTGTTGGTCGGTTGCGAGCTTGTTGACGGCATACGCAAGCTGAAGCGGCGTAGAAGCTGAAACGATACAGAATGAATCTGCGACCGTGATATCGAACGGGTCTCCACTGGGCTCGGTACTGAATACGCCCGGCATACCCAAAGTGGTCATGCTTTTGAGATTTTTATACACTCAACTCTCCGGATTTCTTGCCTTTATCGCAACTGCGCGGCGCGGAATCAGCTCGCGAAATAAAATCTCGAGGCGAGCACCACGCCGTGACATCGAAATACATCGTGCCATGGACGCGGTGCTCGCCTCGGTGAGCCGGGCTACTTGCGTTTCCCGGAAGGCTCCCCCGGAAGTAAGGCGGTGCATATGCCCAATGCGCAGCGCGCGAGACCGGGATGCGCATGGGTTGCCCGCCACGAAGATGATGGTGATCTGATAAAATACCATCCCCGGTTTGGGGGAGACTTAAGGTATCAGGCGCCGCCGCAAAGCTTGGGCAACAGCGTGCGCTTGCGTTCGGACACCAAGCTTGGCTTGAGCCTTCTTGACGTGGCTGCGAATGGTCTCTTCACCGAGACCGAGACGCCTTGCAATTTCACCGACCTGATTTCCAAGTGAAAGCAATCGCAGCACGGCAAGTTCGCGCGGTGTAAGCAATGCGCCCTTTCCAATTCGAACGACTTGGGGGGCGAGAAGCTTCTGTAGGCGGATAGCTGCAAAGGTAGCGGCCATGAACAGGATTGCTCTGGCCCTCTCGTTCAGGCGAATGGAGATGACGCTGTGGGACCAATAGGAAATGAGCCATCGGCCCCCCACGGGACAGTTTAATCGGTCCCGCATCCCGTGCTTCAATGCCACCTCGAATGGCCAGCGATCAGCCGCCAAGGGCTCAAGTGCGCGCATCAATTCCGACATTGTGAATGGCGCGAGTGACAGCAGCGCAAACGACATCCCAAATCCTGGGTGAGCGCGGCTGAGTTCCATGTGCTCTTCCCACCATCCACGAGGCACGCTCTTGTGCAGGAAGACAGTCTTTCCTTTTTCAAGACTGTCCCAGTCGCCCTGGTGCAACGGCAGCATGAGAGCCCCGAGCACATTGATCTGGCACGTTTCGTTGGCCACCAGATGCAGGTTGTCGAGCACCTCGTCGGACGTGGTGAGCCCGTCCACGTCAGATATGAACTTCAGAGCTTCACGACCAAGTGTTGAAAGACAAATTGGAGTTTGCATCACCCGCTCTCCGCTGGAATGAGGCTACCTCTCCTGTGTAGTCACGCTCACGAACAACTGCTGGCTCACGCGTTCGAATGTTTGCACTGCGCCAACACTGCAGGCTGTCAATCCCAAAACCGCCAGCGAGCTGGTCGAGCGAAGGCGCCGAACAGGGTTGGCTGGCGGCCGGGATCTGACACGGAGCGACGGATAGTCGAGCTGAGGTCCTGCATCGACTTGAGTGGCGCGGACCTCAGCCGAGCGTCCAGCATGCGAGAGAATGCGTCGGACACCCGCGCAAACTAGTCCAGGACTGTCCCTCACCGCGCCAATTCGCAGTGATTGGTTACCCATTCATTGGAAGTACCGTAGTTTTCAAAGACATCCCGCACATGCGGTTTCACTCGTAAAGGTCCCGCAATCATCGCCGGGGTGTCGGCGGGCATGTCTTCCGGCAACATAACTGCTCGCGTCCCGACGCTCCCGGCCGATACCGGAACTTTGCAGAACGTTGCTAAATTGCCGTAGTCGCCCTACCATCCGCGAACCAACTATACACAGTTGGGGGTCGTGATGACACCAGCACAGCATCCTCTCGCATCTTCCCATTTGCCCTGGTTCCTGACGGCGCCCGGTCAAACCGACATACTATTCACGATCACGACGCTCGTTGTCATCGCCGTCGTGCTCGGGCTCGGCGTCATATTCTTCCGTCTGCATTCGCTGCCCGAGCGCTTCAGTCATAAGAAGCTGCAGTTCGAGGTCGTGGCCGTTCTCGGCTTGCTGTCTCTCTTCACCCACATCCACGCGTTCTGGGTCGCGGCCCTGCTGCTGGCGCTGATCGATATTCCGGATTTCCAAACTCCGCTGAAACGCATGGCCGCTTCGCTCGAGCGCTTGTCCGGCGTAGCGCCTCCCGCGGAGGACGATACTGCGCCTGCGGCAGCACCCCAAAAACCCGCGGATGCGCAGCCCGAGCCGGGAGTCTAGGACATGCTGGAAATCGCGCTCTGCTCGCTGTTTACGATCCTGCCCGACTATCTTTATCGGCGCTACGTGCAAGGCAAGCGGATCGGATACGAGATCACGCAGTACTCCGTCTGGTTCGAGTTGAGATGGGGAATTACGACCTGCCTCATGCTCGCGCTGCTTCTGATCACCGTCATATTTTACCACCATCCCTCGACAACGAGCGCCACGCCATTCTTCCGCACCATTCCAATCCTCCCGGAAACGAACGGGCGGGTGAGCGAGATCTTCGTCCAGTGGCGCGATGAAGTTAAAAAGGGTGCACCGATCTTCAAGCTGGACAGCACCAAGCAACAGGCGGATCTCGAAGTCGCACAACGCCGTATCGCAGAAATCGACGCGCAAAAGGTGATGACGCAGGCCGACCTCGCTGCGGCCGAAGGCCAGATCCAGCAAGCGAAAGGCGCCTATCAGCAAGCGGTTGATGAGTTGGATACGAAGAGCGAGCTGAGGCAGCGCAATGCCGATGTCGTAACGGTCCGCGAGATCGAACGGCTGCAGAACGCCGTCGATGGGCGCAAAGGCGCGGTTGTAGCTGCGGAAGCCGCGCGACAAGAAGCGGAGACGCGAATTTCAACGCTTCTTCCTGCGCAAAGAGACAGTGCCGAAGCAGCCCTCGTTCAAGCACAGGTCGCTCTCGAGAAGACAACCGTCTATGCCGGCGTGTCCGGCCGGGTGGAGCAGTTCATTCTCAAGGTGGGTGATATCGTCAATCCACTCATGCGACCTGCCGGCATTCTCATCCCTTCGGAGGCCGGGCGAACGCAGCTCCAGGCCGGCTTCGGGCAAATCGAAGCGCAAGTGATGAAGATCGGAATGGCCGCGGAGGCAACCTGCATCTCCAAACCGCTGACCATCATCCCGATGGTCGTGACGGGCGTGCAGGATTACATCGCAGCGGGACAGATCCGAGCCGGGGAGCAGCTGATCGAAGTTCAACAGGTGGCGAAGCCTGGGACGCTGCTGGTTTTCCTGGAGCCCCTTTATCAGGATGGATTAGACGGCGTAACGCCGGGCAGCAGCTGCATTGCCAATGCCTACACCAGCAATCACGACAGGCTGGAGAAGGGAGACGTAGGCGCCTTGACGTGGCTCTACCTTCACATGGTCGATGCCGTCGGCGTCGTGCACGCCATAATCCTGCGTGCCCAGGCGTTGATGCTGCCGGTCAAAACTCTGGTTCTTGGCGGACACTGACGCGCCGACTCGGAGAAGGCCGCCTCGACACGATATCCTCGAGCGCAATTTTGCGCGCGGGTGGCATCAACGCGGCGTTGCCTTTGAACGGCGGCCCTACGAGCCTCCGACGCCCGATCGCGGATAGCTCCGCACGACCTCCCAGGCCACCTGCTGCATCTTCGCCGCCAACGCTTCGGACGGAGCATTCTTGTAAGGCCCCAGCCGCCGCGGAAGTCCTTCGGGACTTTTCTTGTAGAGAGTCGCGAAATGAACCATCGTCACGAAATACTTGCCGACATCGGTGAGATGAATGTCGTCGGCAAAGAGCTCGCCCATCGCGCCGAGATCGGGAACGCGCCCCGCCGCGATTTCATCATAGAGCTTCGCGAGCGCCTGACCGGCCGGGACGATCAGCATATCCGGCGTGCCCGGTTTGCGCGCTCCGTTGACGCCGTCGACAATCCCTTCCCAAAGCGGTAGGTCCTCGTCGAGACGCTTGCGCCAGTGCGCATCGCCGCCATTGCGATCGTGCCACGTCTCGTAGAGATACACCTGCGCCTTCGGATTGGCCGACACTGCAAGCTCGTACCAGCGCAGCGCATAGCCGTTCGTGTCGTTGTATTCGATGTGATCTCGAAGCGCGATCGCCTCGGTGATGACGACGGCGCCATAGGCTCCGGACGCAAGCGCTACGCGTCCATTCATTCCTTGCGCATTCGCAGCGTCGGTCCAGTTAACCTTGAGCGGCGCCCCGTTGATGATTTGAAAATCGACGCGGCTTTCGATCTTGGCCGCCCTCGCGGAGATCGCAAGCATCTCCGGCACGGCCGGGCTGACGAGGCTATGGCCGATGAAAAACACCGAAAGAGAGAGCGCCTGAAGGACCATGGATCGCACCTCCACCTGAGATCTGAAATTGAGAGCATCGAGATTAAGCGTGTACGACGGGTCTCGACACGCAAACGATACGCATAGTGTCATCCCACCTTCAAAAACGCCCCGTGTCCACAGCTTCATCCCCCTATGCTGAACGCCATATCCCTGCCGAAGTTCGCAAATTCGTAGCCCACCGGGCACGCAGGCCTTCCCCATCGTCTTGTCACCGCGCCGTCGCCAAACCGTGACCGCCCCGTCGCAAACCGCTGCTAGCCAAATAGGGATGTGCGGCGTCTCCGGGCCGCGACGGGCGTGCGCCGGGGGGCGCGAGGCATGGATCTGCAGCAAGGATACGCGAACCGGGCTTCAGCCGAGACGCAAAGCGCAGGACGCGAGCGGATCGGGCAGGTTGTCGGCTCCGGAAACTTCCTGACGTTTCTCACGCTGCTTGCGCTCGTGACGGCCTTCCGCCTCGTGGCCCTCGCATTCAACGGCACAGATCTCTACATGGACGAAGCCCAATACTGGGCGTGGTCCCTGGAGCCTGCCCTCGGCTATTTTTCGAAGCCGCCGCTCGTTGCCTGGATCATCCACGGCGCCACGAGCCTATGCGGCGACAGCGAAGCCTGCATCCGGCTTCCATCCGTCGCACTCCACGGCGCGACCGCGATCTTGGTTTACCTCATTGGCCAGCGGCTCTATTCCGCCGAGGTCGGCTTTTGGGCGGGCCTCGGATACGCATTACTGCCTGCGGTCTCGTTGTCGAGCGGCATCATCTCGACAGACGTGCCACTGCTCGCCGCCTGGGCGCTGGCGCTGTTCGCCTTTGCCGGCCTTATGCAGGCGCCGAGCTGGACCGGCACACTCATCCTTGCACTCGCCCTCGGCCTTGGCCTCAACGCCAAATATGCGATGGCCTACTTTCTCGCCTGCGCAGCGATCTATTTCGTCATCGTACCGGAAAGCCGGACGCGCCTGCTGCAGCCCCACCTCTGGCTCGCGCTGGTTGGCGGGATCGCCCTGATTGTCCCGAACCTTCTCTGGAATGTCGAAAACGGCTTCGTGACGTTCTCGCACACCGCCGAGAACGCAAACTGGCGCGGTGTACCGTTCCACCCCGACAAAGCCGCCGAGTTCGTCCTCGCCCAGTTCGGCGTTTTCGGTCCCGTCCTGTTCGGCGCCTTAATCGCGATCGTCTGGCGCCTCTCCAAACGTATCCAGACCGCTTCCGCAACCGACAAGCTTCTGCTCGCCTTCTCGGTCCCGATCATTGCAGCCGTCACCGCACAGGCCTTTGCCTCGCGCGCGCACGCCAATTGGGCCGCCCCAGCTTATGTTTCTGCCGTCGTGCTGGTGACGGCCGTCATGATCCGCGACCGCGCCTGGATCTGGATGCGAGCCTCCTTCGCGATCCACGCCACGGTCGCGGTACTGCTCGCCCTCGCGACCTGGCAGGCCGGACACCTCGCACTCCCACGCGTCGGCGATCCCTTCGCGCGCACCCTCGGCAATCGCGAGCTTGCAGCAGCCGTGAAAGAGGAACTGGCGAAAGCCGCTGCTGCAGGCCGCCCCATTAAAACCGTGCTGACAGAAGATCGCGATATCGCGGCCGCCCTCGCCTACTACGGTCGCGACATCGAGCTGCCGGTGCTGTCCTGGCGCGAAGGCCCGGTGCCCCGCAATCATTTCGAGATCGCAAAGCCGTTCACGGCTTCGGCACAGCAGCCGGTCCTACTCGTCTCCCTTCGTCCTGCCTCTGCGGTGGTGAAAAGCTTCGGCTCAGCTTCTCCGTCCTCCCGGCGCGAAGTCTCCGCCGGGCGGCACAGCACCCGCACGCTTTACCTCGCAACGCTCGATCGCTTCCAGGAAAGGTGAGCCATGTTGGCTTCAAACCCCTACGCCCCCGAGGAAACCAAGTTCCGGCGCGAGTTTCTGATCGGTGCGGCTGCCCTGACGATCCCGCTCGCTGTCATTCTCGTCTTCAATCCGGACATCGATCTCGCGCTCTCGACGGCGTTCTGGGAAATGTGCCCGGGACCATCAGCCGGACGCCCCTGGTGCGCAACGGAGGCCATCACCACCGCGCGTGAGGTCTTTATGGCCATCTTCGCCGTCGTCGCATTCGCGACACTCATCGCCACCGCCCGCGTGCTGATCGAGAAACGCCGTTGGTTCGGGCTCGATCAAGCGCGCTGCCTGTTCATGATCGCCGTGCTCGTCATGGGACCCGGCGTCATCGCCAATCTCGTTTTCAAGGACAATATGGGCCGCGCGCGGCCGCGCGACATCGTTGAGTTCGGCGGCAGCAAGGCCTTCACACCTCCACTCGTCCCGTCTCGCGAATGTCCACGCAACTGCTCGTTCATCAGCGGTGAAGCCTCGTCGATCTACGCGGCCTTCTTCGCACTCGCGTTGTTGATCCCCCAATACCGGTTCGCATTGCTGATCAGCGGCGTGGCTGCAGGAACTTTGGCAGGCGTCGTACGCATCATCCAGGGCGCTCATTTTCTGAGTGACGTGCTTTTTGCCGGCGTCTTCATGGCCATTACGGTCGGTCTGCTTCACATCGCCTGCATCGGCCTTTGGCGCGATCCCGGGCGCATCCGAAGCGCAATCGCCACGGCGTTCCTGCCGCTCATGCGAGCCGGCAACCTTGCGCGAGGCCGCGGATGACGGAGAACCCGATCGACGACCACGAGAACCGCACGCGCGCGAGCGAAGGCACACTTCCCGACGACGCTATCGCCGTCGTCATTCCGGCCTTGAACGAAGCGGGAAACATCGGCGGCTTGATCCGCGAAACCATCGCCTGCATACCGGCTCACGCGTTGCGTGAGATCATCGTCATCGATGATGGCAGCGACGACGCGACGCCCGCCGAAATCCAGGCGCTGCTCGGAACGATCCCAAAGCTCCGCTATATCCGCCATGCCCGCCGCGCCGGGCAAAGCGCCGCCGTCAGAACGGGCGTGCGCGCCGCATTCGCGCCGCTGATCGCCACCATGGATGGCGACGGGCAGAACGATCCGCGCGACATCCCCGCGCTCGTCGCGCTTCTTCACCGCCTGACCTCATCGGATGTAGCCTTGGCGGGCGGCGTGCGCACAGCCCGGCGCGCCGAATCCTCGAAGCGCATCGCCTCGAAGTTCGCAAACTGGCTACGCGACGCGATCCTCCGCGACGACTGCCCCGATACCGGTTGTGGCATCAAGGTGTTCCGTCGCGACGTGTTCGTCGATCTCCCGTATTTCTCAGGTATGCACCGCTATTTGCCCGCGCTGTTCCAGGCCTATGGGCACGGCGCTGTCTACCACCCCGTCAACGACCGCCCGCGCCGCGCCGGGGTCTCGAAGTACACCAACTTCGGCCGCGCCCTGATCGGCATCTACGACCTGATCGGCGTGCGATGGCTGATCAAGCGTACGGCGCTTCCGAACACCGCCGCCTCGGTCCGCCGCGAGGCTCCCGAACATCTCACCGCTCACACACCGAACGAGGAACGCCTGTGGTTGCAAAACTGATTGCGTGGTGGAATGCGCTCTCGCCGGCGGAGCTGATGTGGCTCACAGTCGGCCTCATCGGCCAGGTGATGTTTTCCGCCCGCTGGCTCATACAATGGTTCGTCACCGAGAAATCCCGCCGCTCCACGATGCCGGAAACCTTCTGGTACCTGAGCCTGCTGGGCGGCCTGATGGTATTCGCCTACGGACTTCACCGCCTGGATCCGGTCATTATCCTCGGCCAGTTCGGCGTGCTGATCTATGCGCGCAACCTGTTCTTCATCCGCAAGGAAAAGAGGGAGCTCGATCCGATTTCCGGCTCCGCTGCGCCGGCTAGCCGCTGAAGCCCGCACGATTGTCATTCACCCGTCACACGGCTCCCCGAAATAGGCGGAACCAATTCCAATCCGAGCGCGCTTGTCACAGGCGAGCCGGCACAGCTCCATAGGCGCCCCCATGACCCAGCAAGACGAACTTTCCGAGAGAATGAAGGCCGAGCTGCTCGACAGCATCGACGAGGAACTCGAGCTGGAACTTGACGACGAGCGCCTGTCTGGCCCTCAAACCATCGCGGACAACGGCACCGAAGCCGACAGCATCAAGCGGCGCACCTATTTCAAGGAGTTGTTCCGCCTGCAGCGCGAACTGGTCAAGCTGCAGGACTGGGTCGTCAAGGAAAAGCTCAAGGTCGTCGTCATTTTTGAAGGTCGCGACGCAGCCGGAAAAGGCGGCGTCATCAAGCGCATCACCCAGCGGCTCAATCCCCGCGTCTGCCGCGTCGCCGCGCTTCCCGCGCCCAACGAGCGCGAGCGCACGCAATGGTATTTCCAGCGCTATGTCAGCCATCTTCCAGCGGCGGGCGAGATCGTCCTGTTCGACCGCAGCTGGTACAATCGCGCCGGCGTCGAGCGGGTGATGGGCTTTTGCAGCGAAGCCGACGTGGAGGAGTTCTTCCGATCCGTTCCCGAGTTCGAGCGCATGTTGGTCCGCTCCGGCATCGTACTTGTGAAGTACTGGTTCTCGATAACAGACGACGAGCAGAACTTCCGCTTCGGAATGCGAATCCACGACCCGCTGAAGCAGTGGAAGCTGTCACCGATGGACCTCGAATCTCGCCGACGCTGGGAGGCCTACACGAAAGCCAAGGAGGCGATGCTCGAGCGAACCCACATCCCGGAAGCCCGTTGGTGGGTCGTCGAGGCCGACGACAAGAAGCGCGCGCGCCTCAACTGCATCAACCACCTGCTGAGCCAGATCCCATACCAGGAGGTCGACCGCACCGACATCGTCCTGCCCGAGCGCGTCCATAACCCGGACTATTCCCGCAGCCCGGTCCCGGACGAGCTCTATGTGCCGGATCTCTACGACGAGGATTAACCCCGAAACGAGGCTTCGACCTGCGAATGCCTTGGCAGAAAATAAGATTGCCTGGCATTCAACCTGTAGTAACCCTGACAAATTCTATATTGTTTGAGCGACCCAATCCCTTGTAAGTCCAATTTTGGACGACGGCGCTTTTCGCACACCCAGAGGGGGGATCGCCCATGCACGATATTGTCCCGGTCATCCTGTCGGGCGGCTCGGGAACTCGGCTCTGGCCCCTGTCGCGGGCCATGTACCCGAAACAGTTCATCAGCGGATTGAATGGGCAGCCGGCAAGCCTGCTTGCCGCCACCCTCACGCGCTTGAAGCCCCAGGACGGCTTCGCCGCTCCGATTGTTGTCAGCAACAACGCCCACCGCTTCCTGGTGCGCGATCAGGCCGGCACCGCAGGTGTCGAACTCGAGGCCATCGTGCTCGAGCCCGAAGCCCGCAATACCGGCCCGGCCATTGCGGTCGCGGCCCTTCTTGCCGCCAGGCGCAATCCCGCGGCCATCCTGGCCGTCATGCCGTCCGATCACGTAATCGACGACCCGGCTGGCTTTTCGGAAGCCATCCGGCGTGCAGCCGACGTGGCAAGCCAGGGCCGCATCGTCCTGTTCGGAATTGCGCCGACGGAGGCGCACACCGGCTATGGCTACATCCGCAAGGGCGGCAGCCTCCCGGACGGCGCGGGCACGGCCTTCGAGGTCGACAAGTTCTTCGAGAAGCCGGATGCAGAAACCGCGGCCGCCTATCTCGAGGACGGCCGCTACCTGTGGAATAGCGGAATTTTCGTATTCCGCGCCGATACCCTGATCAACGAGCTGACCCGCCATGACGAGGCCATGCTGGTCGCCGCGCGCCGCGCGCTTGATCTCGCCGCCGAGGACCTCGGCTTCCTCCGCCTCGACGCCGAGGCCTTCGCCAAATCGCCGAGCCTCTCGATCGATTACGCGATCCTGGAAAAAACCGACAAGGCCGCCGTCCTGCCGATCTCGATTGGATGGAGCGATCTCGGCTCCTGGGCCTCGCTCTGGGATGCAGCCCCGCGCGATGCCGACGGAAACTTCGTCCAGGGCGATGCCCTGCTCGAAGACACGGCCGACTGCTACATCCGCAGCGAGAACGCCCTCATCTCGACCATCGGCGTGAAGGATCTCGTCATCGTCGAGACCCCCGACACGGTCCTGGTCGCGGATCGATCCCGCTCGCAGGACGTCTCCCGCTTCGTTAAGCGGCTAAAAGCCGCCGGCCGCACGGAGCACGAGCAGAACCTGCGGAACTACCGGCCGTGGGGCTTCTTCGAAACCCTCAACATCGGCCCCCGATTCCAGGTCAAGCTGCTGCACGTCAAACCGGGCGGCATCCTCTCCATGCAGATGCACCACCACAGATCCGAGCACTGGATCGTGGTTCAGGGCACTGCCCGCGTGACCGTCGACGGCCAGGAGAAGCTCGTACGCGAGAACGAGAGCGTCTACATCGTCGCCACCCAGTGGCACCGCCTGGAAAACCCCGGCAAAGTGCCGCTGGAGCTCATCGAGGTGCAGATCGGAACCTATCTGGGCGAGGACGACATCATCCGCACCGACGACATCTACAATCGCGCCGCAGGCGAAACCCGTTAGTCCGGGGCGCACTCCCCTTATCCCAGCCTCACATCAGCCATTTCCGTGCCGTAGGCGACGGAAACCGAGCCGATGTGAGAAACGGCGAGCGGAAAGCGCCGCCGGTCCCCGTGCGGGCGCGCCACGTGCAATCTCGGCCAGGCGAAATCCTGGCCGCCGGAGTTCAAAGTGTATAGTCACTTGTTCCACCCCCATTTTGCGGGCCGCCCAGCCGGTATTGGTCGGCTGGCCTGTGGCATCGCCCTTTTTTTGGGCATGTCCTCGGTCGCGGAAGCCCAATCTCCACAGCCAAATGCGGACGAGCCGGACTGCCTGACCGTGAGCCAATCCTCCTCGTCCACCTACATGATCGCCAACGCCAACTGCCCTCAGTCGAGCGTGCTGGCCTCCATCGAGCTGGCCGAAGACGTCTCAATCGCCCGCTGTTTCACCAAGAAAATCAGAAGCCAGATCTCGATCGCAAGCGATCGCGCCGTGCCTCACATTAATTATCAGTGCATTGAAGGCTCGCCCGGTTGCTCTCTCGAGGTCTTGCGGGGCATGTTTCCCGAATGTCATTCCGGCTGATAAAACGTCGGGGCACTTCCGAAAAAAAGCCTGATACCGCGTAAAGATAGCGTCGCGTCACATGGACGGCCCGGCTGCGAAGCTGTTTGCTGTCCGGAAACTGAAATTCTTCACCCGAGGTGGGACTAAGTCTCAATCATGGCTGCCTTCGATCGCGACTCCGCGCTTGAGCGCCAGCAGATCCATGAGATCTCGATCAACGTCGCGCGTCGGCTGCTGAGGCTCTTGGAGCGCAGCCGTAATACGCCGCCCCATGTCGCGGCCGATATCGGGTCCGGCGCCCGGGTCATCTCGGATGTCCAGCGCGAAATCGAGCAATTGATGGCGTCGCTCCCCGCCCATGGACCGCTCGACATCGCCGTTCTCACACATATCCTCGGCAGCCATCGCCGCGCGCTCGATATGCTGGAGGTCCTGGAGGCGCGCTTGGCGCAGGCCATCGGCCCCGACGAAACCAGATCGGACGTTGCGCGCGCGCATTCGGCCCTGCTGGCAACATCGCGCGAGATCGAACGCGATGCCCAGCGCTACGCTCAGAGCTATCCCCAGAGCTACCCGTTGCCGCCTCCAGGGGGAGGGGGGAGAGCCCCCCTCGCGCTCACCGGTCCGGCCAACATGCCGGGACCCTATCCGCCACAACCGGGCGCGCCTCAGCGCCAAGGTTCGCCACACCCCGCTGGGCAGCAACTGCTTCCCCCAGCGTCTGGATTCGGGCGGCGGCCCGAACCTCCGCTGAAAAAGAAGCGGCGAGCAGGCAACGGACCCAAACTGCCCGCGCTCTCCGAGATCCGCGCACTCCTGACCGATCGCAAGGTGACGGCCGCATTCGCAGTGATGACCGTGATCGCCGGGTTGGCCGTCTCGGCGTTGAGCTTCATCGGAGGCGGCGACACAAAACATGCAACCCACGAGCCCGGACAAAAGCTTGACGGCAGGCTCGATGATGCCGCTCCCGAAACCGGCAGTCTCGCTCCCTCCGGCGGCGGCATGAGCGCGGAAGCGGCACCCGTCTCCTCTGCGCTCGGCCCCGTGACCGACCCGCTCATGGAACAGCCCTATCTGGTGGTACTCGCCACCCGCCAGACCACGGAAGAGTTGCATCAGGATTTCCGCTCGCTGAAAGGCAGCTACCCCGACATTCTGGGCACCGCCAAAGCGCGCGTCGACCGTGTCCAAGGGCAGGATCGCCAGAACTGGTACCGCCTGTCGCTCATACCGCCTCAATCGCGCGATGATGCGAAGGCAGTCTGCAGCAGCCTCAGGAGCGCCGGCATGGTGGGATGCTGGATCAGGCCGTTGCCGCTCGGCCGGCCCCAGCAATAGCGGGGCCGCAGAACGCGGATTTGCGCCGTTCGTCCAGCGTGCCTTGCGGCAAGCCCGCAATATGCCTATGTGGTCCTCCGCGATAGTAGCCCTCGTTGTCTCTGCCCGGCGGTGCGCATGAATGCGATCATATCGATCAAGGACGTGAGCAAGACCTACGCGTCGGGCCACGTCGCCTTGAAGACCGTCAATCTCGACATCCAGGAACGCGAAATCTTCGCCCTCCTCGGCCCCAACGGCGCCGGCAAGACGACGCTGATCAGCATCATCTGCGGCATCGTCAACCCGACCAGTGGCGCCATCACCGTCGACGGCCGCGACATCGCCCGTGACTTCCGCACCGTGCGCGCAATGATCGGCCTCGTGCCGCAGGAACTCTCGACCGACATGTTCGAGACGGTGTGGGCAACGGTAAGCTTCAGCCGCGGCCTGTTTGGAAAACCTTCCAATCCCGCCTACGTCGAGAAGGTGCTGCGCGATCTTTCGCTATGGGAAAAGCGCGACAGCCGCATCATGACGCTGTCGGGCGGCATGAAGCGCCGCGTTCTCATCGCCAAGGCGCTTGCCCACGAGCCGCGCATTTTGTTCCTGGACGAACCGACCGCCGGCGTCGACGTCGAGCTCAGGAAGGACATGTGGGAAATCGTGCGCGGGCTGAGAAACTCCGGCGTCACCGTTATCCTCACGACCCACTATATCGAGGAGGCCGAAGAGATGGCCGACCGCGTCGGCGTCATCACCAACGGCGAGTTGATCCTAGTGCAGGACAAGGTCGAGCTGATGCGCAAGCTCGGCAAGAAGCAGCTCGTGCTCGACCTCCAGAAGCCGATTTCTGCCATTCCCGCAGCGCTCGCATCCTATGCCCTCGAGCTGGCGCCCGGCGGCGGCTCACTGACCTTCACCTACGACACCCAGGCAGACCGCACCGGCATCACCGCGCTCCTGAACGACATGCGCGAAGCCGGCATCGGGTTCAAGGACCTGGCGACGCACCAAAGCTCGCTCGAGGACATCTTCGTGGATCTTGTGAGGCAATCCCAATGAACCTGACAGCGGTTCGCGCGATCTACGCATTCGAGATGCACCGTTGGGGCCGCACGCTGCTGCAGAGCATCGTGTCTCCTGTGCTGTCGACATCGCTCTATTTCATCGTGTTCGGCGCCGCCATCGGCTCGCGCATCTCCCAGATCGACGGCGTACCTTATGGCGCGTTCATCGTGCCCGGTCTCGTAATGCTGATGCTACTGACCGAGAGCACGTCGAATGCGGCTTTCGGTATCTATTTTCCCCGCTTCACCGGGACCATCTACGAACTGCTCTCGGCCCCGATCTCTCCGTTCGAGATCGCGCTCGGCTACGTCGGCGCGGCCGCGACCAAATCCGTAATCCTGGGGCTCATCATCCTGGCAACCGCGAGCCTGTTCGTGCCGCTCCGTATCGCCCATCCTGTCTGGATGATCGCATTCCTACTGTTGACAGCCATCACCTTCAGCCTGTTCGGGTTCATCATTGGCATCTGGGCCGACGGCTTTGAGAAGCTGCAGGTCGTGCCGATGCTGATCCTGACCCCGCTGACGTTCCTCGGCGGCACGTTCTACTCGATCAACATGCTGCCCGAACCCTGGCACACGGTGACGCTGTTCAACCCGATCGTCTATCTGATCAGCGGCTTCCGCTGGAGCTTCTACGAGATCTCCGACGTCAACGTCGGCGTCAGCCTGGCGATGACGCTGTCATTCCTGACGCTCTGCCTCGTCGTAATTTGGTGGATCTTCAGGACAGGCTACCGCATCAAGGCCTAGACGCGACAGAGGCCGCCTTTACCGCTTCACAGGCGTGCCGGTCGCGAGATCGCTGCGCTTGGCCGTGCCCATCAGAATGGCAACATACTGAGACGCGCCTTCGATCATTGCGCCGGGATGCGCGAGATTGGCAAGCGCCCCCGCGATCAACGCGTCGTAACCGAGCCCCGCGCGTCCGATCGTCAACAGCGCCCGATCGCGCTTGTCGATCTCATCCATCACGGCTTCCACTTGAAGGCGGCTCTGTGCGCCTTCGAATTCGTGCGACACGAGCGCAAGGCCGTAGCGCTGGCCGGCCAGAAGCGCGCGCACGTCGAACGCCGGATCGGCAGGCTCGCCCGCGACACGGGCGGCCG
>OFDC01000292.1_pt1 | contig 42525 bp, 42 predicted proteins | sample 1520941 | NCBI WGS metagenome assembly OFDC01 (sample SAMEA94258168, study PRJEB24077) | hot springs metagenome | biome: Aquatic biome; feature: Water | place: India | collected 2012-12-06 | depth 5 m | reverse complement strand
CCCCCCCCCCCCCGGCCGAGACCGGCGGGACCGAGAAGCGGCGTTGCCTGCGCGGTCGATGATCGACTATGCGGACACGGCTTGAGGTATTTTTTCTTACGGCCCATCATCGCAGCTTTGAGGACGGATCAATTTTGTAGGACGATTTTGTGGGGCGTTGATGACCGGCCATTCAGGACCACCCGCGGACCGTCCGCCGCAAGTCTTCCTGTCCTATTCGCGCAAGGATCTTGCGAAGGCCGAGCTTGTTCGAGACCGGCTCAAAGCCGCGGGCTTCGCGGCATATCTCGACAAGATCGACATCCTGCCCGGGGAACCATGGAAGGAGCGCCTCGCCAAATTGATCGAGAAGGCCGACTCGGTGGTGTTCCTGCTCTCGCCCGACTCGGTTGCCTCCGAGATCTGCGACTGGGAGGTGAACGAAGCCGAACGGCTGGCAAAGCGCATCCTTCCCCTGGTCATCCGCGACGCATCTCCCGACGTGGTCCCGGGGCGCCTGCAGCGATTGAACTTCATCTTCTGGCGTAATGACGACGAGGAGCCATTGGGGCTTGCCAAACTCGGCGAGGCTTTGACGACCGACATCGGTTGGGTGCGGACGCATACGCGCCTTGGCGAAGCGTCGGCGGACTGGGAACGGGCAACCCGCCGGCCTGAGCTATTGCTGCGGGGCACCGCACTCTACGAGGCAGAGCGCTGGATCAGCGAGCCAAACTCCGGCGGCCTGACGCCAACCGAGGCCCAGCGCGCCTATATTCTGGCCAGCCGCTCATACGAACACTTGCTGGCCGAAGAGGATAGGGCCCGGACGGCGAGAACGCGCAAGTTCCAAAGACGAGCGGCCTGGGGGCTCGCGGGGACGTCGCTTCTGCTCCTTGCTGGCGTGCTGGGCGTTATCTGGCAGGACATCGCGACGACGCGGCGCGAACAGGCCGTCTTCAGTCAGTTTTCCGCCGAGGAAGCTGCCGGAGAGAATTTCGGGCTCGCGATGCAATACGCCATGCAGGCCTTTCCGCCCCAAGGCGCACTCCCTTGGGCGCCTACGTCCAGCGAGCTCGAGGGCCGGCTGGCGGTGGCTGCTACTCTGAGCCGTCAAAGACGCGCCGCGACGGGTCACGACAAGCCCATCTATCGAGCCGCCTTCAGTTCAGACAACCGGCATTTCGCGACGGCTGGCGCGGACGGGAAGGTTCACATCTGGAGAATCACCGGCGATAGGGACGCGTTTCTCGTCGACGCGGTCGCGGTCCTCGACGGGAACGGTGGCGAGGTGAACGCCGTGTCGTTCAGCCCCGATGGTCAGAGGTTGGCCACGGCCTCCGACGACGGTGCGGCGCGGATCTGGGACGTTGCAACCCAAAAAATCTTCGCCACGGTTTCCGGGGACGGTCTGGCGGGACAGGATCTCGAGAAACCTGGCGTACAACTCAATGCGGTTTCCTACAGTCCCGATGGCCGACGCCTCGTCACTGGGGCCTCGGACCGCAAGGCGCGGATAATTGACCTCACGACAGGCAAGGTCTTCCACACCCTAGCGGGACACGGCGATGACGTCGTGGCCGCGACCTACAGCTCTGACGGCCAGCTGATCCTCACAGCATCATCGGACAAGACCGCGCGTCTGTGGGACGCGAATTCCGGGGCGCATCTGCGAACCCTAGAGGGGCACATCGGCAGGGTCACATCGGCCCGTTTCATCTTCAACGGCGAGCGCATACTGACTGTCTCGGCCGACCGAACCGTTCGCCACTGGGAGACGCGTACCGGCAAGGAACTTCGGCGCTTTGGCGGACATGCCAGCGACGTGAACGATGCAGCCGCCGATCCGCTAGGCCGGCGCGCCGTCAGCGTCGCCTCGGACATGCGCGTGCGGTTCTTCGATCTCGAATCAGGCGCCGGACTCGGCGAGATCCGTACGGGAGAGGGAGCCGTCATCGCCGCAGCCTGGAGCGGCGATGGGAACTGGCTGGTGACCGCGGGGCAAGACAAGACCGCGCGCGTGTGGGACGCCTCCATGTTGTCGGCCTACGGCTCAAACCTCAGGGAGCGGGCCTGCTCGGGCCCCCTACGGTATGCACGCTGGTCGGATCGCGAACTCGACAGACCCGCAATGCGAGGGATCGATCCCGACGATCCCGTCGCCCCGGTGCCGTGCCTGCGTCGCGGGCCATTGTCACCGGACTACTGGAAGCGACTGATTGCGAAGCCAGAGCAGCCTTGGCAGCCGCCACCGCCGCCGCCTCAGTGATTCCGTAGCGGTTCAGCCGACCCCGCCGCCTTCGGTCTGAAGCCAAGCGCCACAGCAAGCTTTCGCAAGTTCGCGGACACGTAGGATGTAGCTCTGGCGCTCGGTGACGGAAATCACACCGCGGGCATCGAGCAGATTGAACACGTGGCTCGCCTTGATGCACTGGTCATAGGCAGGAAGAGCCATCAGGTGCCGCTCGTCGCCGGCCTCGCCCGCGCGGCCTTTTTCAAGCAGCGACCGGCACTCGGCCTCGGCGTCGCGGAAGTGGGCCAGAAGCATGTCGGTATTCGCGTGCTCGAAGTTGTGGCGCGAGTACTCGCGTTCGGCCTGCAGGAACACATCACCGTAGGTGAGCTTGCGTTCATCTTGACGACCGTTGAAGTTCAAGTCGAAGACCCGGTCGACGCCCTGGACGTACATCGCAAGACGCTCCAGGCCATACGTGATCTCGCCCGATACGGGGCGGCAATCATAACCGCCGACCTGCTGGAAGTAGGTGAACTGCGTCACCTCCATGCCGTTGCACCATACCTCCCAACCAAGTCCCCAGGCGCCCAACGTGGGGCTTTCCCAGTCGTCCTCCACGAAGCGGATGTCGTTCTTCGCCGTGTCTATGCCGATGGCGTCGAGGCTCTTGAGGTAGATGTCCAGGATGTCGTCCGGCGACGGCTTCATGATTACCTGAAACTGGTAATAATGCTGGAGCCGGTTCGGGTTCTCGCCGTAGCGGCCATCCTTGGGACGGCGCGAGGGTTGGACATAGGCCGCGTTCCAGGTTCTGGGGCCAAGCGCACGAAGCGTGGTCGCGGGGTGGAACGTGCCGGCTCCAACCTCCATATCGTAGGGCTGGAGGATGGCGCAGCCTTGCGCGGCCCAGAACTGCTGCAATGTTAAGATCATATCCTGAAACGACCGGCGCGGATCGAGGCCTGTTCTGGGAGCCTGGTCAGGCGCTGGTTCCGTTGTCGCTGCCCTGCTCGTCTTTTTCGTCCTGGAGGCCATGTCTAAACGCCGCGTTTTGTTCGAAAGGGGCTCACCGACTATACGAATTTCGAGCCGAGGTCACCCCGCCCGACGCGTCTGCGGACGCACCTGCCTTGAGGACGCAACAGAATGATGGACATCCTCGGCTGGCTGGGCTGGCTGCTTTGGGGCGCGCTTGCGCTCTTGTGGTCGATCGTTTGGCTGCTACTCGGCGGTTGGATCTCGACCGCCGCCCAGATCCTCGTCGTTCTGATGGCGATCTTCGTTTATCGCTACGGCTGGCAGAGGGCGCCGGCCGAGCTTTGGAGGCAGGCCGTCGCGATCTGGAGGTTTTCAACCGGCGCCATGCGCGCCAGCGAGGCGCTCGCCGAAGCCCGGGAGGACCGGGTCCGCGAGGACCGTCGCAAGAGGGATCACTCCGAACGGGCGTCCGCGCTGCGCCACGGTCCGCGCCATGCGGGCGACGTGACGATCAACCTGTCGACGGCACTGTCGGTGACGCTTCTGGTCTCGCTCTGGCTCTACAGCTACGTGGCCTGAGGGCATGCCCTTCGCTGAGACGGCTCAATTTGGGCGTTTCGGCCGATATGCGCCGGATGCCTCGTCCCATTCGAGCGCGCCGAGGTCCTTTGGCGCTCCGGCGCCGGCCTCGCGCTGGCGATCCGCGCGGGCGGCTTGCGTGGTTGCATCCGAACGTTCGACTTGTTTCTGGAACCAGCGGTAGCCGGCATAGGCGGCAAATCCGGCCGCCACGACGATCATAATCTGGGGCATTGCACGCCTCCTGTTGGAATGCGTTGATATCACAATTGCCAATGTTGCCCAATCCGAGGCGGCGGCAGGCTTCAGCGCCCGTAAATGCGGTCGAAGGTGCCGCCATCGTTGAAATGCTTCGCCTGAGCGGCGTCCCATCCGCCGAATACCTCGTCGATCGTGAACAGCTTCACGTTTGCGAAAGGCGGCGATGCGGCGGCCAGGACCGAAGCATCGCGCGGGCGATAGTGGTGCTTCACCGCGATTTTCTGACCCTCGGGGGAATAGAGATACCGCAGGTAAGCCTCGGCCACGGCGCGGGTGCCGCGCTTTTCCACCACCTTGTCGACCACCGACACGGAGGGCTCCGCGAGTATCGATACCGGCGGCACGACGATGTCAAACTTGTCCCGGCCCAGTTCACTGACGGCCAGCAGCGCCTCATTCTCCCATGAGATCAGTACGTCGCCGATGCCTCGCTGGCCGAAGGTCGTCAGCGCCCCGCGCGCGCCTGCGTCGAGCACCTTGGTGTTCTTGAAGATTCGCTTCACCAGGTCGCTGGCCTTGGCATCGTCGCCGCCCCGCACCAGTACGGAGCCCCAGGCAGCCAGATAGTTCCAGCGCGCGCCGCCCGATGTCTTCGGGTTCGGCGTGATAACTTCCAGGCCGGGCCGGCCAAGGTCGTCCCAGTCCTTGATGCCCTTCGGGTTGCCTTTGCGTACCAGGAGGACGATCGTCGACGTATAGGGGGCGGAATTGTGGGGCAGGCGCTTCTGCCAGTCCTCGGCCACCAATCCGCGCTCCTTGCGAAGCTGGTCGACATCGTAGGCGAGGGCGAGCGTGGCGACGTCGGCCTCCAGCCCATCGATGATGGCGCGTGCCTGCTTGCCGGACCCACCGTGGGATTGGCGGACGGCCAGTGTCTCGCCGGACTGCGCCTTCCAGTGCCGTGCAAACGCCGCGTTGAATTCGACGTAGAGTTCGCGCGTCGGGTCGTAGGAGACGTTCGTCAGGGTGACAGAGCGGGCCGTCGCCGGTGTCACCGACATGACCATAGCCGCCGCCATGAGCGAAGCACGGGCCAGGCTTGCGAATGCTGTCATGTGGCGATTGCTCCGATTCATTCGAGACTATGGGCCTGACCGTGACATGACAAAGGGCCGCCTCATAGGCCGTATCGCGACCACAAGAGCCGTGCCTCGACCGCCGCGATGGCCGCCGCCGGGTCGATCAGCCCCGAGGGCTCGGATATTCCCGCGTGCACGGACGGCGTGCGCTGGAGCCAGCCCAGGAGCACGCCCGCGCCGACCGGTATGACCTTGAGTTTGACCTTGGGTCCATGCAACGCGCGCATCTTGGAGCGAACGTCTCCGATGCCGTCGATGAGGCCGAGTTCCAGCGCCTTCGGGCCCGACCAGAACGCGCCGGAAAACAGCTCGGCGTCGCTGCCCTTCAAGAGTGCTCCGCGGCGCTCCTTCACCACGCCGATGAATACGTCATGGACATCCTGCTGGAGCGCCTTCAGCCGCTCGACGTCATCCGGGTTCTCGGGGAGGAAGGGATCGAGCGTGTTCTTCGAGTGTCCAGCCGTGTAGACCCGGCGCGAGACGCCGAGCCGCTCGATGGCGCGTTCGAAGCCAAATCCCGCCGAAATGACGCCAATCGAGCCGACAATAGAGGCGGGGTCGGCATAGACTTCGTCACCCGCCGCCGCGATGAAATATCCGCCCGAGGCGGCTAGGTCCTCGCAGAAGACATAGACGCGCTTCTTGTGTTCTTCGGCAAGCTGGCGAATGCGGCGATAGATGAGGTGGGACTGCGCCGCCGATCCGCCGGGCGAGTTGATGACGATCGCGACGGATGGCAACGAGGATGCCGTGAACGCTTTTTCGATCGGACCGGCGAGCCCGGCGAGCGACAGCGTGGGCCCCGCGAATGGACTGGGAGACGGCGTGATGGTGCCGAAGAGGCGCAGTACGGGCACCACGGAAGCGCGGCTGAATGGCCACATCGTAATTATCTCCCGGAATTTCGAACTTGCCGGCCGATCCTGTGCGTCAGGACTTGGCGGAAGGGGTGGAGTGCTTTTCGAGAAGGGCGTCGTCGAGCAGATTTGCCCGGACAGCGGCGGGCCGACGCGCAAGGCGTGCGTGGTATTCTACAAATGCGGGCCTCTTCTCGACGGTGCCGAACATCATCCCCCATCCAATGTGGGAGCCGAGGTAGAGGTCGGCGGTGGTGAAGCCTTCGCCGACGAGAAACTCTCGCCCTGCGAGCGCCCCCTCGATGGTGTCCATGACCGCCTCAAGGCTGCCGTAGCCGGCCATGCCGCGTCTTTCAGGCGGCAGCACGAAACCAGCCGCCTTGTTTGTGACGGCAGCTTCGAGGGGACCGGCGGCGAAAAAAAGCCAGCGATAGTAGGACCCGCGATCGCGCGACGACGTTGGTGGCGCGAGGGCGGCCGATGGAAACGCATCGGCGAGATACGTGCAAATCGCGGCGGTTTCCGTTACGATCATGTCGCCATGGCGCAGCGCAGGCACCTTACCCATGGGGTTGATGGCCCGGTAGGTTGCGGACTTCATGCTTTCGCCGAAGCCGACAATCTCGGCCGTGTAGGGCTCGCCGACCTCTTCCAGCATCCAGCGCGCAATGCGTCCGCGCGACATCGGATGGGTATAAAGCACAAGCTCGCTGGACATGACTTCGGCTCCTCGTGGCGGCGCGGATGCTCCGCGTAGCGGCGGATCTGGTTTCGATCAACGATCTTTCCTGGCCGGCGCCTGCTCGGACTCGAGCGGCAGGTACGTGGCTTCGCGAAAGATCGCGGCGGCATTGGGGAGGAACGCGTTTCCAGCGCCATGCAGAACGACGGGTGGCAACACCTGCAACGGAGCGCGACTGCCTTTGGTGCCGCGCACGATGATGCGGCTCGCGGGCTCGCCGTCGCGTGGATAAACGGGAAGGACCCGGATCGCACCGAAACGTCCCCGCATCGCCTGCAGCACCAATGCCAGGGCCTCCGCCTTGTGCACCATGGTCGCGTGGCCATCGGGCTTCGCCATGCGCGTCATGAAACGGACCCAGGTATCGAGATCGGCGTCCGGCATCTCGTGGCTTGCCGCCTTGATTGCATTCGGCGCCGACGTGCCTTTGCCCGACGAATGGTAGGGAGGATTTGCAACGACGTCGTCGTAGTGCTGCTCCTCGAGTTGCGCCGACTGCAATTCGAGCGCCGTTCCGCCGACACGGGCGGTGGCCACGGCGACCCGGTCATTGAGGCCGTTCAAGGCGACGTTTCGGGCGGCGAGTTTCGACAGCTCCGGCTCCCGCTCCATCAGCACGACATGAGCATGGGCCAGGCGAGCCGCGATGCACAGACCGACCGTGCCGACGCCGGCCCCGACATCGAGCACGCGATGCTGTGGCTTCCAGCTTCTCGCCGCCACCGTTGCCGCCAGCAACACCGCGTCTACACCAGCGCGATAGCCCTTGGCCGGTTGAAGTATGCGAACACGACCGCCCAGGAAGGCATCCTCGGTCAGATCGGGCGGCGCCGGCTCAGGCGTCATCGATCGATGCCAGCTCATCGCCGAGTCCGGCCTCGAGCAGCACTCGGCGAGCGTTGACGAGGTCGCGATCGCGGACCATGACGCGGCGCGGGAAAACTCCGATCGATCCTTCGACCGCGCTGATATTCTCATCGAGAAGGATCGGTTCGATCCCGGCATCGGCCAATAGACTTTGGACGTAGCCCAGCAGTATGAGGTCGTTCGTCTGGAGCAGTAAAATCACGTCCTTCGTCTCCTCTGGCGTCCGATCGGCGGATGCAGAATTGGGGACCAGTCCACAATCAATCTAGGATAGACCGTGGCATTGCCCTATGTCGTCATGCGGCAAAGTGCCGTTGAAGTGGCGCGTCTGCCAACCCCTATAAGCAGCAATCCGAAACTCGAACGTTAGAGCTTCAAACTTGGGCCTCGTCATTCCGCTCGATGGTGCGCGCGATCCCTCCGACCGGCTGAAGCCGCTTCTGGAGCTGGTTGCAGCCGATATGCAGGCCATCAACCGCATCATCCTCGACAAAGCCGTCTCCGACGTCGACATGATTCCCGAGCTCGCTCACCACCTGATCGACAGCGGTGGCAAGCGCCTGCGCCCGATGCTGACGCTCGCGACGGCGCGGATGTCCAATTATCGCGGCGATCGCCACATCCGCGTCGCCTCCGCGGTCGAATTCATGCACACGGCGACGCTGCTCCACGACGACGTCGTCGATGAGAGCTCGACCCGACGGGGCAAGAAGACCGCGCGTCTCATCTGGGGCAACCAGGCCAGCGTTCTGGTCGGCGACTTCTTACTGGGGCAGGCATTCCGAATGCTCGTCGACGTCGGCAACTTGCCGGTGCTACGCATCCTTTCGAACGCGGCCGCGGTGATTGCGGAGGGCGAAGTGATGCAGCTCGCCGCCGCAAAGAACACCGGCACGACCGAGGACGAATATCTCGCCATCATCAACGCGAAGACCGCCGCGCTGTTCGCGGCCGCGGCCGAGTCCGGCGGCGCCATCGCGGAGCGCCCTGCCGAGGAGGTCAGCGCACTCCGTAGCTACGGCCGCAACCTCGGGATCGCATTCCAACTCGTCGACGACGCGCTCGACTATGGCGGCGACAGCGCGCGGCTCGGCAAATCGACGGGCGACGATTTCCGCGAGGGCAAGATTACGCTGCCCGTCATTCTCTCCTATCGCCGCGGCAACGACGAGGAGCGCGCGTTCTGGAAGCGCACGATCGTTGATGGCGAAATCGGCGAGGGCGACCTGGAACACGCGGTCAGCCTCATGCGCCGCCACAAGGCCATCGAAGCGACGCTCGAACGTGCGCGTTCCTATGGCGCCATCGCACGGGACGCGATGGGGATATTCCGCGACAGCGAGCACAAGGCTGCCCTTACCGACGTCATTGATTTCTGCATCGACCGGTCGAATTGAAGTTTGAGCGACCCGGCAATTGCGGGTAGCGAGTAACGCCGCCTGCATCCGACCCCACGCGAAACATGTAAAGCCATGCCCGCCACCCACGCGACTTCCGGCCGTATCGCCTATCAGGGCGAGCCCGGCGCCAACTCCCACCTCGCGTGCCTCGAGCTCAATCCGGCTCTCGAGCCGATTGCCTGCCCGACGTTCGAGGATGCCCTGGCGGCGGTCAAGTCGGGCGACTGCGCCTATGCCATGATCCCGATCGAGAACTCGGTCGCGGGCCGCGTCGCCGACATCCACCACCTGCTGCCGAACGCAGACCTCTACATCGTCGGGGAGCATTTCCTGCGCGTGCGCCACCAACTGATGGCGCTGCCGGGCGCAACGCTCGACGGCATCCGGCAGGTCATGAGCCACGTGCAGGCGCTCGGCCAATGCCGCAATACGCTGCGCAAGCTCGGCCTGAAGCCTGTCCCGGAGGCAGACACGGCAGGCTCGGCGCGTCTCGTCGCCGAAAGCGGAGACCGTACGATTGCCGCGATTGCTTCGTCACTGGCCGCGGAAACCTACGGCCTGACCATTCTGAAGAGCGACATAGAGGACGAGGCCCACAACACGACGCGCTTCGTCGTTCTGGCGGCCGAGCCCGATGACGCGGAACCCGACAACGGCCCCGTGATGACCACATTCGTCTTCCGCGTGCGCAACGTTCCGGCTGCCCTGTACAAAGCGCTTGGCGGTTTTGCGACGAACGGCGTCAACATGACGAAGCTCGAGAGCTATCAGCCAGAGGGGACATTCTCGGCGACCATGTTCATGGCCGACATCGAGGGGCATCCTTCCGAGCGCACGGTTCGGCTCGCCCTCGAAGAGCTGTCGTTCTTCTCCTCCGAGGTGCGGGTGCTCGGCACCTACCCTGCATCACCTTATCGCGCCGAGGCACAGCGGTTGGCAGGACCGCCGGTGGGTTTGTGAACATGAGGCTTGGCGGGCTCGTTGCGATCGTGACTGGCGGGGCGAGCGGCTTCGGGCTCGGGATCGCCGATACGTTCGCACGCGAAGGGGCCAAGGTCGCCATTGCCGATATCAACGAGGCGGGGGCACGGGCGGCGGCCGGCTCCATCGGTTCTGACGCGATCGGGATCAGGGCCGACGTGACGAAACGAGCCGACGTCGAGGCCATGGTGGCCGAGACCGAGCAGGCGTTCGGCCGGGTCGACATATTGGTCAACAATGCCGGGTTCACGCACAGGAACCAGTCGCTGCTGACGGTCACCGAAGACGAATTCGACCGAATCTACGCGGTCAATGTCAAGGCAATCTATCTTACCACACTCGCGATCACGCCGGCCTTCGAGCGCGCGGGCGGAGGGGTGATCATCAATACGGCCTCGACAGCCGGCGTGCGGCCACGCCCCGGGCTCACCTGGTACAATGGGTCGAAAGGCGCGGCCATCACGCTGACGAAGTCGATGGCGGCCGAACTCGCGCCACGGAAAATCCGCGTCAATGCGATCAATCCCGTGATCGGGGAAACGGGGTTGCTCGAACACTTCATGGGAATGCCGGATACGCCGGAGAACCGCGCGAAGTTCGTTTCGACGATACCGCTGGGGCGTATGTCGAAGCCATCCGACATCGCGAACGCAGCGCTGTTCCTGGCCGAGCCTTCCAGCGCGTTCATCACCGGCGTTTGTATCGAGGTGGATGGCGGGCGGTGCGTTTGAGGCGACCGCACCGCGCCGACACATGGCGCCATCGCGACCGCTGACGCCGCGCCATCGCTCAAGTCGATTTGTAGCTCTGCCGGGTCATTGGCAGCTTGAGTGTACGCTGGCCGGTCGCCTGCAGGAGCGCGTTGGCGACCGCCGGCAGCACCACGGGCGTACCGGGCTCGCCGACGCCTGTTGGTGCTTCCGCCGAGGGGACGATGTGCACCTCGATCCTGGGCATGTCGGAGAGCCGGAGCGGCTGGTAGCCGTCGAAGTTGCCTTGCTCGACTTCGCCGCCCTTGGCGAGTGTGATCTCATTGCGCAACGCCGCGCCGAGGCCGTAGCCGATACCGCCTTCCATCTGTGCCGAGACCACATCCGGATTGACGGCGATGCCACAGTCGATCGCACACACGACACGCGTCACCTTGAATTCGCCGCTCGGCTCGAGCTTCACCTCGGCGACCTGGGCCACATATGATTTGAAGCTCTCGTGGACCGCCACGCCGCGGAACGTGCCGGCGGGCAACGGCCCCCCCCAGCCGGCCTTTTCGGCCGCTAGCTTCAGGGCCGCCGCATGGCGCGGCTTGTCCTTCAGATGCGCTAGGCGGAACTCGACCGGGTCCTTGCCGGCTTCCTTGGCGAGAAGATCCATCATGTGCTCGGTCGCGTGGGCGGTGTGCGTTGATCCGACGGAGCGCCACCACAGGACCGGCACGCCTGCCTTCATGGTGTGAAGCTCAACCGACAGACCGGGGATCTTGTAGGGAAGGTTCTTGGCGCCTTCGACGGAGGATTCGTCGATACCGTCCTTCACCATGCCGGACTCGAACGGCGTGCCGGCAAGAATCGACTGGCCGACGATGCGATGTTGCCAGGCCGATATGGTGCCGTCCTTGGCTAGCGACGCCGTGATCCGATGGACATAGATCGGACGGTAGTATCCGCCCTTGATGTCATCCTCGCGGGTCCAGATGACCTTAATCGGTGCGGCCGTGCCTGCGGACTTCAGATAGCTCTTCGCAACCTCGCACGCTTCGGCGACGAAGTGGGCATCCGCGATCGCCCGGCGCCCGAACGAACCTCCGGCCCACATCGTATTGAGGCTGATCGCTTCCGGCTTCAATCGCAGCACCTTCGCAGCCACGCCGTGGTCGACTGTCTGAAGCTGCGAGCCAGTCCAGATTTCGGCGGTCGAGCCATCGTAACGGACGACGCAGTCGAGGGTCTCCATCGGCGCATGCGCGAGATAGGGGAACTCGAAATCGGCGGAGACGATCTTTGCGCCGTTCTTACCGGCGTCGGCAAGGGCCGCAGCGGCGTCACCCTCCTTTCGGGCGATCAGACCGGACTTTTCCAACTCGGTGCGATATTGCTCGATGATCTCGGCCGAACTGCGCTTTTCCGCCTTGCTGTCGTCCCAGGTCACCTTCAGTGCGTCCCGGCCTTTGATGGCGGCCCAGGTGTTCTTCCCCACGACAGCGACACCCTGGGGAACCTGCAAAACCTTGACGACACCCGTCACCTTTTCGGCAGCCGACGCGTCGAACGATGCGACCGTCGCGCCGAACCTCGGAGGCCGCGCAATGACGGCCGTCAAAAGCCCCTCAGGCTGCAGGTCGATCGTGAACGTCGCCGTCCCGGTCGATTTCGACGCGCTGTCGACACGCGGGAAGGTCTTGCCGATGTAGACGAACTTATCGGGCGACTTTAGCGTGACGCTGGTTGGAACCGGGAGCTTCGCCGCCGATTCGGCGACGGCACCGAACGTCGCCGTCTTGCCGGACTTGATCGACAGCACACCCTTCGAGACCATCACATTCGACGGCGAGACGCCCCATTCGATTGCGGCCGCCTGGATCAGCATTTCCCGGGCCGTGGCGCCGACCTTGCGATATTGCTCGAAACTGTTGGCCAAGCCTGTCGAGCCGCCGACGCCTTGAACACCGAACGCGAAATTCTTGTAGACCGTGGGGTCGGAGGGCGCGAACTCGGTGCGGATCTGAGACCAGTCGGCGTCGAGTTCCTCAGCGACGAGGGTGGCGAGACCGGTCGCGGCCCCTTGCCCCTTGTCGAGGTGCTTGATCACCACCGTTACCGTGTTGTCGGGAGAGATCCGAAGGAAGGCGTTGACGATGCCTGGAGCCCCGGCGGCCTTTGCTTCGGTTGCATTTCCCGCCATCGGGACCGGCATCGCGAGCCCAAGCACCAGGCCCGCACCAGCACCGCCGGAAATCTTCAGGAACGTCCGGCGGGACGCTCCGTTGTCCATGGCGGCAGGCTCACCAGCCTTCCCTTCGAGCGGATTTTCGACGAGCGCGAAAATGTTGCGAATGTCGGACATCGCTCAACCCTCCAGGATCTTGGCGGCAGCGTGCACGCCGGCGCGAATGCGGTGATAGGTGGCGCAGCGGCAGACATTTCCGTCCATCGCCGCCTCGATATCGGCATCGGTCGGCTTCGGCTTCTCGGCGAGCAGCGCGACGGCCGCCATGACCTGACCGGACTGGCAATAGCCGCACTGGACGACGTCGAGATCGATCCATGCCTTTTTGACTGCGGTGGCGACCTTGCCCTCGAGGCCCTCGATCGTGCGGATATCCATGCCCTTGGCGTCGGACAGGGCGATCTGGCAGGAGCGCTGAGCCTGGCCGTTCACGTGGATCGTGCAGGCGCCGCACAAGCCGGCACCACAACCGAATTTGGTGCCGGTCAGCTTCAATTCATCGCGAAGTATCCACAGCAAGGGGGTGTCGGGAGCGGCGTCGACTTCCCTCGACTTTCCGTTGATCATGAGCGTCGTGGGCATGGAAAAATCTCCGAGTAACAAAACGCCGAACGATCCGTAGTACGGATGTCTTGTATCAACTTCGATCGCTTTAGAATGCGACCGGATCATGACCCCCATGCGGCGCAATTCTTGCGACGGGTCTCATCGAGATGAGGAGGCTCGATAAATGATCAAGCTACCGCCGCGGCTCGCACCCGTTGTCTACGGCGTCATCCAGGCCGCAATCACAACCGCCGTGGCGACCGCGATCGCCACCAATCACAGCATGGGACTTTCAGCGTTTATCTCGTCTTGGTTCGCGTCCTGGGGGCTCGCCTGGCTGACCATGCTGCCGGTGGTCATCGGCGTCTCGCCGGTCATCCAGCGGGCAGTCAGCTCACTTACAATGCCCGAGCGTTAGGCACGGCCGTCGGCGAACGCAGCGATTAGATGATGGGCAATCGATTGCGCGCCGGGCTCCCACAGTCCATCGGGATGCTTGCGCTCGAGCATGGCTCGCACTTCGGCGCGTTCAAACCAGCGGGCGAACACGATCTCGGAGGGGTCGGGCGTCGGCTCGGCGGGGGCTACGCGGGCGACACACCCGATCATGAGGGAATGGGGGAACGGCCAGGGCTGGGAGGCTAGGAATTCGACCTGCTCGACCGCAAGTGCGAGTTCCTCGAACGTCTCGCGGCGAACGGCATGGGCTACGTCCTCACCTGGCTCGATATATCCGGCGATGCACGAGACCATCCCTTCCGGAAATCGAGGCTCGTGGGCCAGCACACAGCGCTCGCCGTCGGTCACGAGCATGATCACAACCGGGTCCACGCGGGGATAAAGGTCGCGCTCGCACGAGTTGCATCTCGCCCTCCAGCCGGCATCGATCAGGGTCAGTTGACTGCCGCATGAGCCACAGAAGCGGTGCGCATCCTGCCAGGCAAACAAGCTGCGGGCCAATGCAGCCGCCGAGACCTCGCCGTGTGGCAGGCGCCCCTGAGACGCGATCGACCGGAAGTCCTCCGGCGGCTCGAGTGGACCTAGGGTATCAATGCGCCGGCGCGCGCCCTCGGTGATCCGGGCCGCGAACCGTCCTGCACCGCTCACGCGGTCGATACCCAGGAAAACCAGGGGCTCGAGCCCATCGCGCAATTGGGAAACCTGGCGCTGGCCAAACCAGAGATGGGGCAGGCCTGTTCCCGCCGTCACGCCCAGCATGGGCTGCAGTCCGTCGAAAAGCGTGAACCGCGCGTCCGGTTCGGTCGAGATGAGGGACATCAGTGCCGTATCCCCGCGGCTTGCGCTCCTGCGGTCGAGGCTGTCGTCTGCCTGGATCAGTCTTGGCTTCATCGCGGCTCCCCAGCGGCGGGTGCTGCCTCGCGCTGCGGCCGCCCCCGATATCTGTCCCGGCCGATGCCCGGGCCGATTCTGTCATGGCCTGTCACAAACGCCATTTCCCGGCTAACATGGCATCTGGAGATGGTTGAAACGTCGCACCCCCCGAGCGTGGCGCGCTGAGGGCGTGGCGCAATCATGCGATTTCCTGCTATCGGCCACGTTCAATTCACGTCACGTCCTGCGCGCGAACGCCGAACGCGCGCTCACAACGCCAATTCACGAAGAAAGTCCAGTCTCATGCTCCCTATCTTCATCTCGCCCGCTTACGCGCAGGCGCCTACGGGCGGCAGCCCGCTCGATACGTTCCCGATCGTGCTCCTGATGGTGATGGCGATCGTGTTCTTTCTCGTGATACGACCGCAGCAAAAGCGGGCGAAGGAATTCCAGGACATGCTCGGCAAGGTCCGCCGCGGCGACACCGTCGTAACCGCTGGCGGGTTCGTCGGCCGCGTCTCGAAGGTTACCGAAGGCTCGGACGACGTCGAGGTTGAACTCAACGAGACGATGAAAGTGCGTGTTCTCAAGAGCACCCTGCTCAGCGTCAAGTCGAAGACGGAACCGGTCAAAGAAGCGACCTGAGCCGATACGATCGCGCCCATAGCCTGGGAATTGCGCCCCGCACGATAGTGTGCGAGCCCCATTCGCCTACTTCCAACGACGACCGAGGCCCTGACCTATGTCGATGCTGTATTTCTCCCGCTGGTATCAGGCGTTCATCGTCGGCGTCTGTGCGCTCGGCGTGTTGATCTGCGTGCCGAACTTCCTTTCGGAGGCCCAGTTCAAAAGCCTGCCCAAGTGGGCTCAGCACAAGATCGGTCTCGGCCTCGACCTTCGTGGCGGCGCGCATCTTCTGATGGCGATCGATACCGACCAGCTCCGCAAGGACTGGATGACGAACCTGCGCGACGATGTCCGCAAGCAGCTTCGGGACGCAAAAATCGGCGCGACAGGCGTCACGATCTCGGGCAAGACGGTCCAGGTCCGCCTCGCGAAGTCCGAGGAAACGGACGCGGCATTCTCGACGCTTCGCAAGCTCGTCCAGCCCGTGACCGGCGCGGGGCTCGTCGCAGGCTCCGACCTCAACATCACCAAAGGCACCGAGCCGGGTCTCATCGTCATCGAGCCGACCGACCCGGGCATGAACCAGAGGGTCTCCAATGCAGCCGGCGCCTCGATCGAGACGATCCGCCGCCGCATCGATCCGGGTGGAACGACGGAGCCCAACATCGTCCGGCAGGGCGTCGATCGCATCCTGATCCAGGTGCCGGGCGTCGCCGACACTACCGAGCTCAAGCTGCGCATCGGCCAGACGGCGAAGCTCACTTTCCATGACGTCCATCCAACGATGGGCCCGGACGAAGCTCGCCAGACGCGGCCTCCGTCCGGCTACAGGATCTACAAATCGGACGGTCGCGAAGGCGGACCTGCCGAATATCTTCTCAAGGAAGCGCCCGTGGTCGGCGGCGAAGACCTCGCCGACGCTCATGGCGCGTTCGACCAGCGGACCAACGAGCCGATCATCTCGTTCCGCTTCAACCAGAAGGGTGCGCGCGCGTTCGGCGAGTTCACCAAGAGCAACGTCGGCCGGCCCTTCGCGATCGTGCTCGACGACAAGGTGCTTTCCGCTCCGGTAATCCGCGACGCCATTCTCGGCGGATCGGGGCAGATCTCGGGCAGCTTCACCACCGAGAGCGCCAACACACTCGCAATTCAGCTCCGGTCCGGCGCCTTGCCCGCCAAGCTCACGGTCGTGGAGGAACGCACGGTCGGGGCCAATCTCGGGCAGGATTCGATCGAGGCCGGCAAGCGCGCCGCCATCGTCGGCATGCTTGGCGTGGCCGGGTTCATGATCTTTGCCTACGGCCTGCTCGGCGTCTACGCCACAATCGGCGCAGCCATGCACGTCGTATTCGTGATCGCGCTGATGACCCTTCTCGGGTCGACCATGACGCTGCCGGGCATCGCTGGCATCGTGCTGACCATCGGCATGGCCGTTGACGCCAACGTTCTCATCTACGAGCGCATTCGCGAGGAATTGAGAAACAAGGCGACGCCGCTCAAGGCCATCGAGGCGGGCTTCGACCGCGCGTATCTGACTATCATCGACAGCCAGCTGACGACGTTCATCGCTGGTGTGATCATGTTTGCTCTCGGCTCCGGCCCGATCCGCGGCTTTGCCGTGACACTGACGCTCGGCATCATCACGACCGTCTTCACCGCGTTCACCATCACGAGGCTGCTCGTTGCCTGGTGGGTCAAGTCCCAGACCGGCAAGCTCGAGGCACCGCTCACCTATAGAATGGCTCGCACATGATCTTCAAAGGCGTCGATTTTTTCCCGCACGGGACGCGTTGGCCCATCATCGAGTGGCGACGGGTATTCGTTGGCTTCACGCTCGCGCTGGCCGTGCTTTCAGCCGTGCTGCTGATGACCCGCGGGCTCAACTACGGCGTCGATTTCAAGGGCGGCTCGCTGATTGAAGTCAAGATCAAGTCCGGCGCGATCGACGTCGCCGGCTTGCGACACAAGCTCGGATCGCTCGGGCTTGGTGAGCCGCAAGTGCAGGGCGTCGGCGAGACCGAGGCGTTGATCCGGCTCGCCCAGCAGCCGGGCGCCGACGCGGTGGCCGAGTCCCGGGCGCAGGAAGCGGCGAACAAGAAGGTGACCCAGACACTTGCCGGCGACTATGATGTGCGCCGCGTGGAAGTCGTCGGACCGGCCGTCTCGAACGAGCTCAAATGGACGGGCCTTTTTGCCGTGGTCGCCTCGATCATCGGCATCGTGCTCTATGTCTGGTTCCGGTTCGAGTGGCAGTTCGCCGTCTCGGCCGTCGTGGCGCTGCTGCATGACGTCTTCATTACGACCGGCATGTTTTCTCTGTTGTGGTACGAATTCGATCTTTCGGTCGTCGCCGCGCTGCTGACGCTCGCCGGCTACTCGATCAACGACACCGTCGTCATCTTCGACCGCGTTCGAGAGAACCTGCGCAAGTACAAGAAGATGTCGCTGGCCGACCTGCTCAATCTCTCGCTCAACGAGACGCTGTCGCGCACCGTTTTGACATCGAGCGTGACCGCACTTGCCGTGCTCGCGCTTTATATCTTCGGCACGAACGTGATCCACGGCTTTGCGTTTGCCATGCTGTTCGGCATCGCGATTGGCTCCTTCTCGTCGATCTTCGTTGCCGCTCCGATCCTGTTGTGGCTCGGCGTGCGGCGCGAGCAGGTGGTCGGAGACGAGAAGGGGGACAAACTCAGTGCTGCAGCCAGGGCCGAACTGCCCTGACATTCCCGTCAACCGGCGGCCATTCAGGTGGCCGCGGATTTGGCCGATCTGCGGTTAAGCAGTTTTGTGCAGGATCGTGGTGACGGGCGCACAAATTGGGGTTAACGTATACGTCAACTTGCGCAGAAGTCGCGAGTTGAAACCCCAGTGAGGAAGCATCCGATGAGCCAAACCACGCGCCTTGTCCCGACGCTCGGTCTCGCCGCAATCGTCTCCGTCATGGCATCGACCGCCGCATTCGCCTCTCCCTATGGAACCTGGACCCGGCCCTCTAACGGGACAAAGGTCGAGTTCTACGACTGCGGGGGCAAGCTGTGCGGGAAGGTCATCTGGTCGAAGAACAAGGATTCGGTCGGCAAGACGATCGTCAGCGGGGCCAGCAAGACCGGCGACAACACCTGGAAGGGTAACCTTCTCAACACCGAAGATGGCCAGACCTACTCCGGCGTGATCACGCTCGAGGGACCCAAGGCGCTCAGCCTCAAAGGATGCGTGCTCGGCGGGATCGTCTGCAAGGGCGAGACCTGGGTGAAGTAAGTCCGAACGGCCGGGGCGGCGCCGTCCCCGAACTGCGTTGAGGATCGCGCCGCTTCGAGCATTCGCCTGGTCAGACGCGACGCGCCTCGCGGGTTGCTTCGTCCGACTTCAGGTCGGCAATCACCGTTTCGCCCGCCACCATCCGCTGGCCGACGGCCACGAACGAGGCCTTGCCAGGCGGGAGGTAGATATCGACGCGCGAGCCGAAACGGATCAAGCCGAACCTCTGGCCAGCGCCGACGTTCTCACCATCGGCAACGAAGGTCACGATACGTCGAGCCACCATTCCGGCAATCTGGACGACGCCGACCTCGACGCCCTTGGGGGTCTCGATCACGATGGCGCGGCGCTCGTTCTCCTCGCTCGCCTTGTCGAGGGAGGCATTGAGGAATGCGCCTGGAATATAGACCGAGCGCTTCACCCGGCCGGCTATCGGCGAGCGGTTCACGTGAACATCGAGAACTGAGAGGTATGTGGACACGCGAACGCGCTCGGACGTTCCAAAGCCGAGCTCCGCGGGTGGGACCACGCTTTCGACCGATATGATCCGGCCATCGGCGGGGGCAAGAATGAGGCCTTCGCGCAGCGGCGTCACGCGATCGGGGTCGCGGAAGAAATAGGCGACGAAGACCGCAACCAGCGACGCGAGAAGCCCGATCGCCGGCCATCCGATCAGGAAGGCCAACACGGCCACGACGGCGGCGGCGGCGATGAATTTGTAGCCGTCGGGGTGGGGGGCGGCAAAGGCCTCGAACACGTTGTCCAGCAGGATCTGTCCTTGAGCCATCACGCTTCTCCTCGAGCCAGTGTCCTACCCATGTCCGCCTGTGCGTGTATAGTAAACATCCAGATGCGGTCCACTGGCGTCCTATGATGGGGTAAACATGATTACGGACCACAATGTACGCGCGGGCACTGTTCTGCACTTCGATTTCAAGGCTTTGCGGGGAAATGCTCCCGAATTCTACGATCAACACCCAGTCGTAGTTATATCGCCCACGGCCCGCCAGAAAGACCGGACGGTGATCGTGGTGCCGCTGACCTCGGTGATCAGCAACGAGGACAACACCAGCGCGGTCGAGATTTTTCACCGCGAGTTCAACGCCTGCAGTCCGACGAAGCGCACCTTTGCCGTGTGCAATCTTCCCATCGCCATCTCGCTCAAGCGTCCGGCGCTCGATTTCTATAGAATCTGTATCAATGGCCCGCGCGAGGCCCGGTTCGAGATCCGTGGCGAGGACCTGAGCCGCATTCGCGCGAAAGTTGTTGCCCATTTCTATACGGACGCCGATCTGCGCTCGGACGTGACCTTGCACGACCTCGTCGGCGGTCGCGCGGAGGCCAGGTTCATCTCGATCCGCTCTGGTGGTGGTCGTGCCTTGCGAACCCCGAGCGTCACCAGTGGCAGCCGAAACGAGCTCTGGCGCCCGCTACCCAAGGCCCAGATAGGGGCGGCGCTCAAGCGGCCGGCCGCACTCGCCAATCGGGCTCAAAGGCGCGGACTGCTGCGGTCCAACGGCCCTCGACCGGAGAACCCACGCCCCATCGCGTCAGCAATCCGAATCCGTCGCGGGAATAGCCGGACACAGGGTGTGTAGGCGGCGACCGGCCAGGTTAGCTGACCGGGACCGCCACGAAGCGAAGGTCACCCTTGCTGTCCTCGACGCGCAGGAGCACCGCCTTGCGGCCTGCCTTCTTGACCCGCTCGACGCTTGCGGTCACGTCGTCGGGTGAACTGACCGGCTGCTGACCGGCCTCCACGATCACATCGCCGACCTTGATGTTCTTTTGTGCGGCAGGGCTCTGCGGGTCGATCTCGACAACGATGACGCCTTTCAGCTTCTGGTCGATGCCAAATTTCTTGCGCAGTTCCTCGGTGAGTGGCGACAGCGTCAAGCCCAACAGAGATGTGACCGCGGGCTGTGCCTTCGGACCGTCGCTCTTTCCCGGCGCTACTGCGGGCTCGGACTTTTCGTCGTCCTCGATCAGCCGCCCGACCGTGACCTTCAGAACCTTCTTCTGGCCAGTGCGCAGCACCTCGACATCGACGGTCTTGCCGATCGGGGTCTGCGCGACGATCTTGGGCAGTCCGCGCATTCGCGACACGTCCTTGCCGTCGAACTTCAAGATCACGTCGCCGCCTTCGATGCCGGATGCGGCTGCGGGGCTCGAAGGAGACACGCCGGCGACAAGTGCGCCCATGCTCTCCGACAGCCCCAGCGTCTCCGCGATCTCGTCGGTCACCGTCTGCAACTTGACGCCGAGCCAGCCGCGGCGAACCTCGCCCCACTGCTTCAACTGTTCGACCACGGTGCCAACGGTATCGGAGGGAACAGAAAAGCCGATGCCGATCGAGCCGCCCGTCGGTGAGATGATCGCTGTGTTGATGCCGATCACCTCGCCGTCCATGTTGAACAGAGGGCCGCCGGAGTTGCCCTTGTTAATGGCGGCGTCGGTCTGCAGGTAGTCGTCGTAGGGACCCGAATTGATGTCGCGCTGCTTGGCGGAGATGATGCCGAGCGTCACCGAACCGCCGAGGCCGAAGGGATTTCCGATGGCCAGCACCCAGTCGCCGACTTGCATCTTCGCCGAGGCGCCGAGCGGAACCGATTTCAGCGGCTTCTTGGGTGTGACCTTGAGGAGCGCGATGTCAGACTTCGGATCGCGGCCAATGATCTTGTCGACCTTGAGCTTCGAGCCGTCGACGAAGTTGATGATGATCTCATCGGCTCCCTCGATCACGTGATTGTTTGTCACGATCAAGCCCGAGGCATCGATGACGAAGCCCGAACCGAGCGAGGAGACCTTGCGCTCGGGGAGCGGCTTGCCGCCGCGCTTGTCGAAGAAGTCCTCGAAGAACTCCTCGAAGGGCGATCCCTTCGGCACCTTGGGCAGGGGCACGCCCTGCGGCCCCTTGGCGGCCTGGGTCGTTGAAATGTTGACCACGGCCTCGCTCAGTCGCTCGGCCAGCGGAGCCAGAGACGGCGGAGCGGCAAACGCCCGCTGAGCGTACACAGCCGTCGGGACGGAGAACGAAGCGGCGCTCAGAAATGCCAGAACGAGAAATGAATGTGCAAGGCGCCCCAGACTACCCCGCGCCTCAGCTTGTTTCCTGCGCATGGCAATCATGGTCGGGTTCCTTGATACGAATGCTGGCGTCCACCGCCGACGTTTGGCCAGTGCCGTCGCCCTGTCAACGGGCCCGCAGGGAGCTTGCGAAGCAAGGCGCGGAAAACAGGGATGCAGGGCTCATCGCCCTGCACCCGTCGTCGATCGGTCAACCGCCGATTTTTCACCGAACCGGTGGCGTCTTGATGGCCTCGGTGAAGCTCGAGCACACCGAAGACGTGTCAGGCGACAGCATGAAGCGTGTCTCGCCGGGCCTGAAGGACTGCTCGCAGGCTTGAAGCGCACGGTAGAAGCGAGCGAACTCGGGGTCCTTGCCGAACGCCTCTGCGAAGATGCGATTGCGCTCGCCCTCGCCTTCGCCGCGAAGAATGTCGGCGGCCTTCGTCGCCTCGGCGCGGATTACCGTTACGTCCCGATCCGCGTTCGAGGTGATGCGGTTCTTCTCGGCGTCGCCCTGGGCGCGCAGTTCGGTGGCGACACGCTCGCGATCGGCCGTCATGCGTTTGAACACGCTTTCCGAAATCGTCGGATGCAGGTTCGCGCGCTTCAAACGGACGTCCACGACCTCGATGCCGTAGTCCTTGCCTTCGGCGTTCACGGTCGTTGCGATCTGACGCATCAGCGCCTCTCGCTTGTCCTTCACGACCTCGGGTAGGACGGCCGTGTTCAGAACGTTGCGGATGGTCGATTCCACGACCGGGCCAAGAACCGCGAGCACACGGGTTTGGCTGCGGACATTCTGGTAGAACTTCAGCGGATTGACGATGCGATAGCGGCTGTAGGCGTCAACGACGAGGCGCTGCTGGTCCTTGGTGGTGACTTCGATCTCGTTCGTGTCAAGGTCGAGGATGCGCTTGTCGAAGATCTCAACGGTGTCGAGAACCGGAGCCTTGAACTTCAGTCCGGGCGTCGTGATTTCACGCTGCGGTTCGCCGAAACGCAGCACGATTGCCTGTTCGTTCTGGTGGACGATGAAGGCGGAGGCGTAAACGGCCAACGCGGCCAAGCCCAGGATGACGAGGAGTGCAGTCAGAAACGTGCGCATGATCAGTTGCTCCCCACCGGCTTCTTCCTGGGCGTTCCCAGCTCATTCAACGGCAGGTAGGGGATGACACCCTGGCCGCCATGCTTCTGATCGATGACGATCTTCTCCGCGCCGCCGAGCACACGTTCCATCGTCTCGAGGTAGAGGCGCTGGCGGGTTACCTCGGGGGCCTTGCGGTATTCTTCATAGACCTTGAGGAAGCGCGACGCCTGGCCGGTGGCCTCGGCAACGGTCTGGTCCTTGTAGCCCTGGGCCTGCGCCTTGATGCGGTCGGCCTCGCCGCGGGCAACCGTAACGATCTGCTCTGCGTACTTTTGAGCTTCCTTGATCTTCGTCTCGCGATCCTGGGCGGCTGCCTGGACGTCGCGGAACGAGGCGATCACGGATGTCGGAGGATCGACTTCGCGCAGCTGCACCTGGTCGATGCGGACGCCCGCGCCGTAGGAATCGAGAATGTACTGCATCCGCGACTGCACCGACTTTTGAACCTCGAGGCGCGCTTCCGTCAGCAGCGGTTGGAGGAGCGTCTGGCCGACGATCTCTCGCATCACGCTCTCGGCGACCTCGCGCACGGTCTGCTCGGGGTTTTGAATGTTGAAGAGGTACTGCTGGATCGACTTCTCATCGAGCTTGATGCGCCAGTAGACCGCAAAACGAACGTCGACGATGTTCTCGTCGGCGGTGAGCATCATGTCCTTGTTGCTCGAGGCCGCGCTGGAGGCCTTCGTGCCGATGTCCAGAATGCGCTGATCAGTGACCTTGATCACCTTGACCTCGTCGATCGGCGGCGGAAGGCGGCGATGAAGGCCGGGCCCCTCCTGGCGGACAAACTCGCCGAAGCGAAGGACCGCGCCGATTTCGTCCGCGTTCACGCGGAAGAAAAAAGCGTGCCAGACGATGAGCGCCGTGCCGGCCGCCGCCGCCAGAAGCAGAAGCGGTCCCGGCAGGCCGCCGCCATCCATGACCTGCTTAACGCGGTCCTGGCCACGCTTCAGAATGTCCTCGAGATCGGGGGGCTCCTTGCCGCCGCCGCCACCACCCTGGCCCCAGGGTCCTCCACCGCCGCCCTTGCCCCATGGGCTGTTGTTGTCGCCGCCACTGCCGCCGCTCTTCCAGCCGCCGCCACCACCACTGCCGCCTTGATTGTTCCAGGGCATGCCGTTCTCTAACCCTCAGGTTGTATTACAATTGTTTCGGGAAAGCCGGCTCGCCTGAAGCCAGGCCGACCGAAGCCACCAACCAAGGCGGCAACGGCGATCATGGGCGACCTATAGGCGAGCGGCGGTCGACAATCAAACGCGCCCCGAGCATTTGGTATCGGGAACCTTTGCGTCAAGCCCCCCGACCATGCCCATTTGACCTGAGGCACATTCGATAGCGCCCCATTAAGATTTGGATATCCGGTCGAGTACGACGAGGGTTGCGGCGTGGTCGTCCTTTGGGCCCTGGGGGATCGGCTCGCGCGCCGTTTCGGTCCATTGCGACCGGTCAAAGTCTGGGAATAGCGTATCGCCCGCGGGACTTGCATCGACCTCGGTCCAATACAGACGGTCGGCATGCGGTAGGAGTTGGGCGTAGAGATCCGCGCCACCGATGATCATGATCTCATCCACCCCCCTCTCGTTCGCACGGGTACTCGCCCGTTCGATGGCCGCCGGCAGCGATGAGAAGACCTCGGCCCCCTCGGGGTGAAAACCCGGATCGCGGGTGACCACAATGTTGTCCCGACCATCCAACGGCTTTCCGAGCGAGGCGAACGTGCGACGGCCCATGACGAGGGGCTTGCCCATGGTCAAACGGCGGAACGTCCTGAGGTCGGAGGACTGGCGCCAGGGCAAACCACCCTTGAGGCCGATGACGCCGTTGCGGGCGACCGCGACGACGAAGGCGACAAGTGGGCGGCTTTGCTGCGCGGACTGGGTGGGGGCGGAAATTGGGGCGGGCCTTCTGTTGGGCTGACGGGCTGCGCGGGCGATACGGCACGCGCCGGCAAGCGACTATACCTCTAGCGGAGACGTTTGCCGCGCAGAACACCGGCGTCAAAACACGACGTCGTAACCGGGGGCTGGATCGGGGAGGCGAAGCGGCTCGAACATCACACCGCCACGGGCGCCTTGATGTGGGGATGGGGATCGTAGCCATCGAGCGCGATATGCTCGGCGCGGAACGCAAACAGATCGTTGACCGCCGGATCGACGGAAAGGCGGGGCAGTGGGCGCGGCGTGCGCGTGAGCTGAAGCCGGGCCTGCTCGACGTGGTTCACATAAAGGTGGGCGTCGCCCAAGGTGTGAACGAACTCGCCCGGTTCGAGCCCCGTCGCGCGCGCCATCAGGATCGTCAGGAGGGCATAGCTCGCGATGTTGAACGGCACGCCTAAGAACACATCGGCGGACCTTTGATACAACTGGCAGGACAGCTTGCCGTCGGCGACGTAGAATTGAAACAGGCAGTGGCAGGGGGCGAGCGCCATTTTGGGGATATCGGCAGGGTTCCAGGCCGACACAACGAGGCGCCGGCTGTCGGGATTGCGGCGCAATTCCTCCAGCACCCAGGTTATCTGGTCGATGCTGCTGCCGTCGGGCGCCGACCAACTGCGCCATTGGTGGCCGTAGACGGGTCCCAAATTGCCTTTCTCATCGGCCCACTCGTCCCAGATGGAGACCCCGTTCCTCTTAAGGTAGGCGATGTTGGTATCGCCCTGGAGGAACCAGATCAATTCGTGGACGATCGACTTCACGTGCAGCTTCTTCGTCGTCACCAGGGGGAAGCCCTCGGCGAGGTCGAACCGCATCTGGTGTCCGAAAACCGACAGCGTGCCGGTGCCCGTCCGGTCGGTCTTTCTGGCGCCGCTGTCGAGGATGCGGCGCAGGAGGTCGAGATATTGTTGCATGGGCCAAGACTATCCGATTCCGGCGCGGGCAAGCTGCCGTGCAGCCACTATTCACTTTTCCGCCCACAAGTCGCACGTGGATCGCCTTGAAGCTGCGCGGAATAAGCCGCGGGCAATCCCGAATCTCAGCGCTGTTTAGGACTCGTTAGGCGAATCCGCCGAGACCCGGAATCGCACCGTTTGCCCTTGACCCCGGGCTGCTTGAGGAGAGAATGAATGTTGATGAGTGTGATCGACAACAGTCTGACGTCGGCGCGTTACGGGGAGCTTGCTGGGGCCCGGGTGATGATCACTGGCCTGTCGCCCGAATCGGGCGTCGACATCGCTCGTGCATTTGCGGACCACAAGGCGCGGCTCGTCATTGGAACCGCCGATGCCGCCGAGCCGGAGACAACGGCGCTCGTGGCCATGCTCGCCGAAGCGGCCCATGAGATCAAAGTGTTCGAAGCTCCCCTCGGCACGGCTGAGGAAGCCCGGCGCGTGGCCAGGTCCGGCGCGGAGGTGTTCGGCGGGCTCGACACGGTCATCAATCTGGTGACGGTCGATGCAGGCGAGCTGAACGGGTTGAAAAGTCTCGAGGATATCGAGGCCTTCGCATCCAGAAAACTTACCCCCCTGCTCGAGACGACCCGGATCGCGGTCAACCGGATGCGCCTGCTGATGATCGAGGGATCGATCCTCAACGCCGTGCTTCTAACCGGACCAATCAGCAGCGGCACGTCGCTCATTGCGGGCTATCTCCGGTCGGCGCTCGCCGCGATGACGCGGGTCGAGGCGGAGACGGCCGCTCCGCATGGTATCAGGGTCAACGCCATCGGCCCGCGCGCCAGCCTGCCCGGCGAGCGGCCTGCCATGTCGCTTGCCAGCGAGCCGGAAATGGCGGCGATTGCCCTCTATCTCGCGTCGAAGCGCTCGCGGAAGCTCTCTGGCCACATGTTCGACGCGGAAGGCGCGCTCACCCGCTGCGGATGAGCACGCCTAGCGTTGTCGTTCGATCAGGCGGCCAAGGCCGGGTAATCCACGTAGCCGACGGGGCCGGGCGTGTAGAAGGTCGCTTCGTTCGGCGGATTGAGCGGCGCATCCCTTCGTATCCGCTCGGCCAGATCCGGGTTTGAGATAAACGCTCTGCCAAATGCGACGGCATCGGCGCCGCCGGCGGCAACGAGCGTGGCCGCGGCCGTCGCGTCATAATTTCCGGCCGCCATCAGCGGGCCAGAATAGATGCCGCGAGCGAAGGACACGGCATCGAAGGGGACAGTGTTTGCGGTCGGGCGCATCACATGCAAGTAGGCGAGCTTGAAGCCGTCGAGCGCCCCGATGTAATTGCGGTAGAGATCGAATACGTCGGCTTCCTCGATGTCGTTGAAGGCATGGCCTGGGCTGATGCGGATGCCGGTGCGGTCGGCTCCGATGCGTGCGACGACGGCCTCGACGACCGCGAGAGGAAAGCGAATACGATTTTCGATTGAACCGCCGTACTGGTCGGTGCGCTGGTTGGCGTTCGTCGACAGGAACTGCTGGAGCAGATAGCCGTTTGCGGAGTGAATCTCGACGGCGTCGAAGCCCACTTCGACGGCGCGCGCCGCGGTGTCGGCGAAGTCGGTCACGACCCCTGAGATCTCGGCTGTGGTCAGGGCGCGCGGCATGGCGTGCGGCTGCATGCCCTTCTGATCCGTATAAATCTGCCCCTTGAGCTGGATTGCGCTCGGCGCCACGGCCTCGGTGCCGGGCTGGCGATTGAGATCGGCCGTCACGCGGCCACAGTGCCAGATCTGCAGCGCAATCTTGCCGCCCCTGGCGTGGACCGACTCAACGACCTTGCGCCAGGCGGCCATCTGCTCGGGCGTGTGGGCGCCGGGCGTGCGGCAATACCCCTGGGCGCCGAATGAGACCTGGGTCGCTTCGGCGATCACAAGGCCCGCACCGGCCGCCCGGTCGCCATAATATTTCGGGGCGTGCTCGGATGGCACGCCCAGCGCGTCGGCGCGCGAACGCGTGAGCGGCGCCATGACGATACGGTTCTTCAGGGCCACTCGGCCGAGCTTTGTTTGCGTGAACAGAGGATTGGTCGACATTCGGGTGTCCTTTTGCATTGGCCTGATGCGGGCGGCCTCACTGACGCGGAACCGCCGGCCGCACACATCACTAGTTCGGATGCTCCGAACTAATAAGGGCTTCATGCGGGTTTTTCAAGGTGGCTCGGGGCCGGCCGGCAGACCTATCGGCGCCAGAGCAGCGCCGCTCCCAGAAGTCCGGACACGAACGAGCCCGACAATACGCCGATCCGCACCTGATCCATGACGGGGCCTTCGCCAAAGGCGAGGTAGCCCGTGAAAAGGCTCATCGTAAATCCGATGCCGGCCAGCGCTCCGGCGCCGACGATCTGACGCCAGTTCGATCCTTCAGGCAGGGCCGCCAGTCCTAGTCGGCTCGACAGAAGGACCGCGCCGACGATACCGACCGGCTTTCCGATGATCAGCGCCAGGGCAATCGCAAGGGAGAGCACAGTCGTCGCTCCGCCGTTGCCCGACAGCGCGACGCCAGCGTTTGCGAGAGCAAACACGGGCATGATCAAAAAGAGGACGGGTAACCTCAGAGTACTTTCGAGGCGGTGCAGCGGGCTCGCGCCCGCCAAATCCTTCATCGGAACAAACGCGGCGACGATCACGCCTGCGAGCGTCGGGCTCAAGCCGCCGTGATAGATGGCGATCCAGAGCGGAACGCCAATCGCAAGGTAGGGCCAGAGCCTCGTGATCCGTGCCAGATTCAAGATCTTGAGCGCCACAATCGCCGCGCCAGCGAAGCCCAGGGCCACTAGATTGAACTCGCCGGAATAGAAAATCGCGATCACGAGGATCGCCGCGAGATCGTCGATGACGGCGACGGCGAGGAGGAAGGCTTTCAACGCCACTGGGACGCGGCTACCGAGCAACCCGACGACGCCAATCGCGAAGGCGATATCGGTGGCGGTCGGCACGGCCCAGCCCCGGACCAGTTCGCGGTCAGCACCGACGATCGCCAAGTAAATCAGGGCCGGCACCACGATACCACCGAGCGCGGCGACGACCGGCAGCGTCGCCCTCTTGGCGTCCGACAGCGCCCCTTCAAGGGACTCAGCTTTGATCTCGAGGCCGACGTGCAGAAAAAATACGGCCATCAGACCATTCTTGATCCACAGCTTCAGGCTGTCCGAGATGTGGAAAGAGCCGACGCCGATCGTAATCGGCGTCTCCCATAACCGCTTGAACTCTCCAGCCCAGGGGGAGTTCGCCGCAATCAGCGCCAGTAATGCCGCGGCAAACAGAACGAGGCTCGCACGGACTGCGACATCATCTGAAGGGTGGGGATCGGCCATGGGGTGGGTGAAATCTCTCTCGGGCGAGTTTGCCAGAACGGCGAACGGCAGTTCCTATTCTGCCCCTTCGACACCCGAGTAGACCGTGCACCGGACGTTTTCCATGCCAATTTGGACCTGCGCGACGGTTTCGCGCGTGCCTACGTCGTCGTTTGGTCATATTGGACGGCGACATCATGCTGCGCTGCGGGGAGCGCGGTTTCCCGGCAATCGGTTGGGTGGCGTTCGGTTCGAGACACGGACCGGGAAGTTATTCGCTGCCTGACTATTGGCGTGTCCGGAGCAATCTGATCCGGGTGAACCGCGGACTTGCAGCAGTCGGGCCATCGACACAAACGTTTTCACGAACCGGAACACGATCCATGGATGCGACGGACCTCGTCAAGGGCGCACTGGCCCCAGCCCCGGGCAGCTTCGGCCCACTCGAGATGTTTCTGGTCGCCCACCCCGTCGTCAAGGTCGTGATGATCGGCCTCGTCATCGCGTCGATCTGGTCCTGGGCCATCATCATCGAGAAACTGTTCGCCTTCCGGCGCGCGCGGATCGAGGCCGACAAATTCGAGCAGACTTTCTGGTCTGGCCAGTCGCTCGATGAAATCTACGGCGCGCTTCAGCGCACGAATACCATCACGACGGCGGCCCTGTTCGTGGCGGCGATGCGCGAATGGAAGCGATCCGTCGAGGGCAACATTCGCGCCATGGGCGGCATCCAGATGCGCGTCGAGAAGGTCATGGACGTCACAATTTCGCGCGAAATGGAGCGTCTCGACCGGCGTCTGCTGTTCCTTGCGACCGTCGGCTCGACGGCCCCGTTCGTCGGCCTCTTCGGAACGGTTTGGGGCATCATGACGAGCTTCCAGGCCATCGCCGTGACCAAGAATACGTCACTGGCGACGGTTGCGCCCGGTATCGCGGAAGCCCTTTTTGCTACCGCGCTCGGCCTCATCGCGGCCATCCCTGCGGTCGTTTTCTACAACAAGTTCTCTGCCGATTCCGGCGCCATCGGGCAGCGGCTCGAGACATTCGCCGACGAGTTCGCAGCCATCGTCTCGAGACAGATCGATACACGGACGTGACGCGCGCCTCCTCGGGCCGACAACTCTAGAACAGCGGACGTCGACACCATGGGCGCGAGCCTCAACACCAACGGATCATCGGGCGGACGGCGGCGCGGACGACGCGCGCGCAAGGCCCCGATGAGCGAGATCAACGTCACGCCGTTCGTCGACGTCATTCTCGTGCTGCTCATCATCTTCATGGTGTCGGCGCCGCTCATGACAGTCGGCGTGCCGCTCGACCTGCCCCAGTCGAAGGGGCAACAACTCGAGCAACCCAAGACCGAGCCGCTGACGATCTCGATCCGCACGAACGGCGACGTGTTCATCGCCGAGCAGCCCGTGCCCATGGACAAGCTCGTGGATCAGCTCAAGGCCATCGCGAAGAACCGGAAAGGCGACGACGAACCGGTGTTCGTGCGCGGCGACAAGGGCACGCCCTATGGCGTCATCATGAAGGTGATGGGCCGCATTTCGGCCGGAGGGTTCCGCAAGATGTCGCTGATCTCCGAGGCGGAACAGGGAGGCTAGTGACAGCGGCATATGCGTCTTGGGCTCACCATCTCGCTCCTGATGCACTTGGCCCTGCTGGCTTGGGCGGTCATATCCATCCAGCGGACACCCGAGCTGCGTCTGCCGGAGACGGTGACAATCTCGGTCGCCGTCGTGACGCCTTCGGACGTCACGCGCATGAAGCAGGGCGACGAAAACACCAAGAACCTCGAAAGCAAGGCCGCGGACAAGCCAAGCGAACTGCAATCGGAACAGGAGGCGCCGAAGCCGAAGCCTCCGCCACCGAAGCCATCGGCTGCGCCGCCACCGCCACCGGAACCCGAGCCCGCGAAGCCCGAGCCGGAGCCGCCGAAGGCCGAGCCCAAACCCGATCCCATAGCTGAAAAGCTCGCGGCGCTTCCCCCCGAGAAGGCTCCCGAGCCGCCGCCTGAGGCTGTCCCGGAGCCTGCGCCGGGCCCGACGCCGGAGGAACTCGCCAAGGCGGAGGCCGAACGCAAGGCAGCCGAAGCAGCGGCCAAGGCCGAAGCCGAGCGGAAGCGAAAAGAGGCCGAGGCCAAGCGGAAGGCGGAGGCGGAACGCAAACGCAAGCTTGCCGAGGCAAAGGCGAAGGCAGAGGCCGAAAAGCGCAAATTGGACCTCGACAAGCTCGCCAAGGCGATCGACCAAGCCCCCGACGACCAGCAGAAAGCGCTGATCGACAAGTCTCAAAAGCCAACGGGTGCGCGCCCGCAGGGCGACAGCGCGACCGCAAAAAACACCGGCCCGTCGGCCGGAACGCGCGATGGGCGCGACACCGTCCTTTCCGCTCGTGAGGCCGATCTGTTACGCGGGCTGCTCAACAGCCAACTCACACAATGCTGGCGACTGCCGGCGGGCGGTGGTGGCACGGACACACCCGTCGTCGTATTGACCTGGCGACTCAAGCCGGACGGGGCACTCGACGGAGAGCCGCGCGTCGTGCAGCCACAAAACAGCCCCCTATTTCAGGTTGCTGCTGAGGCCGCAATCCGCGCCGTCAAAGCTTGCTCGCCATTCCAACTGCCGCCGGATCGGTATCAGAACTGGCGTGAAATCGTGAATTGGGAATTCGACCCCCGGAAGATGCTGTAGGACAACACCATATGCGCCGAACCGACTCCTCGAGGCTCACGCTCCTCATGGCGGCCCTTGCCGCGCTAGCCGGGTTCACTATCGCCACACTGCCAGCGCACGCCCAACTCTCCGGCTCGACGACGCAGGGGCAGATTGCGCCCGTTCCGATCGCCATTCCCGAATTTCTCTCCGAAGACCCGAAGCTCGGTGCTGATATCGCAAGCGTGATCGCGGCAAACCTCGGCCGGTCCGGATTGTTCCAGCCGCTTGATCCGGCCTCGTTTCTGGAACGTCCGCGCGACGTCAACGCGCCGCCCAATTTCCCCAATTGGCGTGCGATCAAGGCGGAGGCGCTCAACATCGGGCGCGTTGCGCGCGGACCGGACGGTCGTCTCGTCGCCGAGTTCCGACTGTGGGACGTGCTTTCGGGGCAGCAGAAGGCGGGGCAACGCTTCGCGACAAGCCCCCAGAACTGGCGGCGGATCGCTCACATGATCTCGGACGTCATCTACGAGAAAATGACCGGCGAGAAGGGCTACTTCGATACGCGTGTGGTGTTCGTCGACGAGACCGGACCCAAGGAAAAGCGCACCAAGCGTCTCGCCATCATGGACCAGGACGGGGCCAACGTACGATTGCTGTCGCAAGGCAAGGAACTGGTTCTGACGCCGCGGTTCAACCCGGTCGCCCAGGAAATCACGTTCATGGCCTACCAGGGCGAGAAGCCCAAGGTCTACATCATGAACCTAGAAACGGGGCAGCGGCAGCAAGTCGGCGACTTCCCGGGAGAGACGTTCGCGCCGCGCTATTCGCCCGACGGGCAGCGCCTTCTGATGAGCGTATCGAACGGGGCGACGACCTCGATCTACGAGGTCGATCTTCGGTCGCGCCAGTACCGGCAGCTCACCCAGACGCAGGGGCTCGACACGGGACCGTGCTACTCGCCCGACGGGCGGCAGATCGTGTTCGAGTCGGATCGCGAGGGGACGCAGCAGCTCTATGTGATGAATGCCGACGGGTCCGGCGTGCGGCGACTTTCGACCGGAGACGGTCGCTACTCGACCCCGGTATGGTCGCCCCGAGGCGACTATATCGCTTTCACGAAAACGGCAGGCGGGCGGTTCATGATCGGCGTCATGCGCCCCGACGGCACTGGCGAGCGCATCCTTTCCGAAAGCTTCCACAGCGAGGGACCGACGTGGGCGCCCAACGGCCGCGTGCTCATGTTCTTCTCGGAGGGACAGGGGGCGGGCGGCGGGCCCAAGATCAAGTCTGTCGACGTGACGGGCTATAAGGAGCAGGTGATCGCGACGCCGGCTTTCGCCTCCGACCCCGCCTGGTCGCCGTTGCTGAACTGAGGCACTGGCGACTTATCCACAGACCCCGCATCCCGAATTGGGATGATCCTTTACTCCATTTTAACCATAGCTGAGACACTGTCGTCGTGTTGCCGCACTATGCGCGGCCACGCACGACGCTTTGAGTGCGTTCGGCCAGTCCGCCGAAAAAGCGCTGAGGACCTTGGAACACTGAGTGTCTTTTTGGCACCAAGTAGGCCGGAAAACCGGCCAGCAAGGGGATCGGTTCTTGATCAATGAGGGCTGCGCCAGTACCCAGAGTGAGGCTAGTGCCGATAAAGCAGCAGGAGACATATCATGCAGGGTTATACGGGGTTGGTCGTTGTGTCGGCTATGATCGTGGCTGTCGCGCTTGGCGCATGCCGTCGTGAAGTCGAACACAAGCCGATGAAGCTTGGTGCGCCGGTTGCTGAGCAGGTTGCTCGCTAATCGTCGGACACCACCGACAGGAGAGAAGACATGAAGAGCGCAGTTTTCATTGCGATCGTTGCGGCTGTTGCGCTTGGCGCTTGCCGCAAGGAAGTCGAGCACAAGCCGATGAAGCTTGGTGCCCCGGTTGCCGAGCAGTCGGCTCGCTAAGCCTATCGCTCAGTAGCGTCGAGTATCTCATATCAGATCGGCCCTGCGGCTCGCTGCAGGGCCGATTTCTTTTGCGGCGGCCCGCTGTGGCGGCCCGCGCGAGATTCGCTTGCCCTCTGACGGGCGTCGCATCTCCACCGGGCGATTGGGCCATTGGGTCGATTGAGCCAATGGGCCAAGGTGACTTGTGCCAGCGCCCAACTAACCTTCGGGCGGGTCATGCTGACTTCGGCGAGCCTCGTCTTGGGCAGGCCCGAACGAATCCGACCTGAGCGGCCGGGCTTTCCAAAGGTCGCCTCCGGTCGAAGTCCATCCCCGCTTTGGACAGCTTCTGATCTTTGACGACAGGCGACGGGGCAGGTGCGCGTTTATGGCTGTGGTTATCCCCAGCACCTGGGTTCTGGTGGCTCGATCGCGATGATATGTCGTCTTCGAAGCACGCTACCGTCATATTTTCGCACGACAGAATGCTTACTGCGTGAAGCTTAGAGCGAGTGCATCAGTGGATCTGCAATGATGGCCGAAAAACTGTCGGCTGTTGCAGACGCGAGATGAACGTTTGGGTATGCAAGTGTCACTACTTCCGGCAACGGGGCGGGCCAAGCGGGCACCGTCATCTGGGGTTGGATTTCCGGAGACGCGTCAGAAAGGACGAATTCGTATGGCTGTCTTGCACACCGCCCGGCGGGGTCTGATCGCTCTGCTCGTATGCGCCGCGCCACTCGCATTGGGCGCCTGCGCCAACAAAGAGGGCCAGGGCGCCGACAGCGCGCTGCTCGGTCCTGGCGGTAAAGGCGGGCCCGTCACGCCGGGTACGCAGAGAGACTTCCAGGTCAACGTCGGCGACATCGTCTACTTCTCGTCCGACAGCACGGACCTGACGCCCGAGTCGCAGTCGACGCTGCAAAAGCAGGCTCGCTGGCTTGCACAATATCCGCAGTACACCGTCACGATCGAAGGCCACGCGGACGAGCGCGGCACGCGTGAATACAACATCGCCCTCGGTTCCCGCCGCGCGACGACGGTCCGCAACTTCCTGGCCCAGAACGGCGTCAACGGCTCCCGGATACGTACGGTTTCCTACGGCAAGGAGCGCCCGGTGGCGGTTTGCGGCGATATTTCGTGCTGGTCGCAGAATCGCCGCGCTCAGACGGTGCTCAACAACCGTGCGGGCACCTGATCTGCTACTGGCGCGACGCGAGACTGAGTTCTATCTGACCGTATGTTAGGGTCATTCGCTCGAACAGGTCGCGCGCGCTCAAACCGACTTGCATCGAGAGTGGTCGGCTCGCTTGCGTCTTGCTCCACTCCGATCAGGGCGATTGCCAGTCACGCTCGAATGTCTGCAATACTTGGCCGGTAGAGACGGTTCGGCCAAGATCCTTGTTGGTGCCGGACCCGGCCTTGGGTTTGTCCATACCTGCCCCCGGCGCCGCCAGTTTCGACGTTCCTCATGCCGACGTGATGACCGCACCATGAATTCCAGTACCCCCCATTCCCGTGTGCACGCGTTGCGCCAGGCGCGCGCAATTGGCTTAGGAGTGGGCGTTTTGGCGTCGTGCCTGTTGGCCGTGCCGGCAACCTCCCAACAGGCTCCGGGAGCGGTCCCGGGCGGCGCACCACCTGCGGGCGCGCCGGCGCCCAAAGCGACCAAGCCTGCTGCGGCCCCGAAGGCACCCAAGGCCGACGTCCAGGGCGGCACCGGTGGTGGCGACGCCGGGCTTCGGCAGCGGATCGAGGGGCTGGAGGAGCAGCTCGTCGATCTGCAGGTCGTCATCGGGACACTGGAATCGCTTGCGAAATCGAGCGGGGCGGCCTCAGCCTCGGCGACCTACCGTGCGGGTAGCGCCGGCGAAGCGGGCTCGACGGGCGCGGACAGCGCACGGATTGCCGGGCTCGAGGCCCAGATCCGCAATCTGACGAGCCAGGTCCAGCAGTTGTCCGAGCAGGTGCGTGCGATGGGCGGGCAGCCTACGACCACCCCCGCCCAGCCGCGGCGGGAGGGGGCACTCAACCCCAACGGTTCGCCGGGTGGAACGGTTGCACCTCCCAGTCCGCCGGGCTGGGCGGCGAGCCCCGTTGCGCCGGCGCGCGCCGAGGGTAATGGTTTCGGCGCTTCAGCCGGCCCCGGCGACGTCGCGAGCGGAAATTTGCCGCCGGTCGCAGTGGCGGCTCCTGCCGGCGACCCTGCGTCGGCGAAGCAGGCCTACGAGACGGCATATCAGTATCTGCTGCAACAGGACTACGGCGCGGCGGAAACTGCGTTCGATGATTTTCTGAAGCGATATCCAAACGACTCGCTGGCTGGGAACGCGCAGTTCTGGCTTGGCGAATCCTATTTCGTGCGCGGACAGTTCAAGGCAGCCGCCAGTGCCTTCCTCAAGGGCTATCAGAGCTATGGGCGCAGCTCGAAGGCGCCTGACAGCCTGCTGAAACTCGCAATGTCCCTGGGCCGCCTTGGCCAGAAGGATGCGGCGTGCTCTTCACTCGCCGAACTCAATACCCGCTTTCCGACGGCCACGGCGGACGTCAAATCACGGGCCGTCGCCGAGAAGCAGCGCACGGGGTGCCCGTGACGGGGGAACTCCGGTGAGCGAGGATGTCGACCGCGGCGATGATGACCGTGGCCAGACATACTCGGCCGGCGTGGACGCGCCGATCGACGACGCCGAACTTGTCGCGATCTTCTCCCCCCTCCTCCGGGCACCGGACGCTGGCAAGCCACCCGAGCCGCTCTACCCGCTCGTGCTGCTGGCTGTTTCGGGTGGGGGCGACAGCCTCGCCTTGCTTCATCTATTCGCGCGCTGGAGGCAGCTCGTTGGCGTCCCTGCCGTCGAGGCCATCGTCGTGACGGTCGATCACGATCTGCGGTCCGGGTCGGCCGACGAAGCCCGTTTCGTGGCCGCCGAGGCCACGTCGCTCTGCCTGGCGCATGAAACGCTATTGTGGGCCGGCGACAAGCCTCGGACGGGGTTGCAGAATGCCGCCCGCGAGGCGCGCTACCGGCTCATTCTCGATCGCGCACGCCGTGCGGCCGGACCGGTGGCGGTGCTCACGGCGCACACCCGCGACGACCAGGCTGAGACCTTCCTCATGCGGCTGGCCCGTGGCAGCGGTGTCGACGGACTTGCGGGCATGGCGCCAGCCCGGACGCTCTACACTCATCCCCGGATCGAGCTCTTGCGACCGCTGCTCGACACGCCGGGTGCGCGACTGCGGGCCACGCTTCACCGAATGGGGCGCACCTGGCTCGACGATCCGACAAACGCCAACCTCGATCACGAGCGCCCACGATTGCGTGCCGCACGTCCACACCTTGCCGCGGCGGGGCTGTCAGACGCTGCATTGGTCCGGTCGGCCGCCAGATTGCGGCGGTCGCAAGCGGCGCTCGCCTGGGCTACGAGACTTCTCGCCGAGCGTGCGTTGACCGAGCAGGCCGGCGCCGTGGCTCATCTCGACCGGGCGAATTTCGACAAAGCTCCGATCGAATTGAGAACGCGACTACTGGTGCTGATCCTCGCCCGCTATGGTGGAATTCATCCGCGTGCGCGGCTTACCGAAGTCGAACGCCTGGCGACACGAATCGATACCGGCCCCCTCGCGGCGACGCTCGGCGGCTGCCGGATCGCGGCGGACCCGACGGTCATTCGCATCGAGCGGGAACCGGGCCGAAACGGACTACCGCATCAATTGCTGGCGCCGGGCCAGACCGCGGTCTGGGATAACCGGTTCGAGGTGACGGTCGTGTCCGATGGGGCCATTGCCGGTCGGGGGCCGCTCGTCATTCGTGCCCTTTCGACTGACGAGTGGGCGCTACTGCGCCACGAGTTGCCTCAGCAGCCAACTTCCACGCGCACGGTGCTTACGCTACCGGCGGCCTTTGCCGCGACCGATGCCGGTGGGCAGCAACTCGTTGCGAATGTGCTGGCCGGCGGCGGCAACCCCTGGTTCATCGTCAAGGGCCTGTCGGCAATGGAAGTGGAACCACAGGGTGGCGCGTGAACCCATTTGCGCCAAACTGGCATGGAAATTGAGTTCCCTCACGTCAATTATACGCATGCCGGTCGATTCACCTGGGAAGTGGAGCGCGCCGCGCTTGGCAAACGGGCGCGAGCAACCTATTTTCCCAGGATGATGCACTACGCGGCTGTCTCGATGTCGAGAGCCAATCCCCGCCGTCCATCGTAATGCCATGACCGGGGTAGATTAGGACACCTGATGAACTCGCATTTCCAGAAGCTCGCCATTTGGGTCGCGTTGATCGTTCTCGCGGCGGCGCTGTTCAACATATTCAACACGACGGCGCGCACGAATCGCGGAACGCAGATCGGCTATTCAGAGTTCCTCAATCAAGTCGCGGCTGGCAACGTCACCAAGGTGACGATAGCCGGGAACCGAATCTACGGCACATACAAGGAGGGCAACCAGCCCTTCACCACGCTGAAGGACGAAGACCCGCGCCTCGTGGACCGCCTGCGCGAGAAGGACGTCCCCTTCGAATACCGTCCGACCGAGGAGGAGCTTCCCTCGCTCATGGGCGCACTCATCAACTGGTTCCCGATGCTGCTGCTGATCGGCGTCTGGATTTTCTTCATGCGCCAGATGCAGTCGGGCTCGGGCCGGGCGATGGGATTCGGCAAATCGCGGGCCAAGCTCCTCACCGAGCGTCACGGACGGGTCACGTTCGACGACGTGGCCGGTGTCGACGAAGCGAAGTCCGATCTCGAGGAGATCGTCGACTTCCTTCGCGATCCGCAGAAGTTCCAGCGCCTTGGCGGACGTATACCGCGCGGCGTGCTGCTCGTCGGACCTCCGGGTACGGGTAAGACGCTGTTGGCCCGCGCCATCGCCGGCGAAGCCAACGTTCCCTTCTTCACGATCTCGGGCTCCGACTTCGTCGAGATGTTCGTCGGCGTCGGCGCAAGCCGCGTTCGCGACATGTTCGAGCAGGCGAAGAAGAACGCCCCGTGCATCATCTTCATCGACGAAATCGACGCCGTCGGCCGTCACCGTGGCGCCGGCCTCGGCGGCGGTAACGACGAACGCGAGCAGACGCTCAACCAGCTGCTCGTGGAAATGGACGGCTTCGAGACAAACGAGGGCATCATCCTGATCGCGGCGACCAACCGACCGGACGTGCTCGATCCCGCGCTGCTGCGCCCTGGTCGCTTCGATCGCCAGATCGTCGTTCCGAACCCCGACGTCGCCGGCCGCGAGAAGATCCTCAAGGTCCACATGAACAAGGTGCCGCTCGCACCTGATGTCGACCCGAAGATCATCGCGCGCGGTACGCCCGGTTTTTCCGGCGCAGACCTCGCCAACCTTGTCAACGAGGCGGCGCTGCTCGCCGCGCGCCGCAATAAGCGCATCGTGACCATGGCCGAGTTCGAGGACGCCAAGGACAAGGTCATGATGGGCGCCGAGCGCAAGACCATGGCCATGAGCGAGGAGGAAAAGCGCCTCACCGCCTTCCACGAGGCCGGTCACGCTGTCGTCGGATTCTATGTGCCGGCCGGCGTACCAGTGCACAAAGCTACAATCATACCTCGTGGGCGCGCGCTCGGCATGGTCAAGTTCCTTCCCGAGGGTGACCGCTACTCGATGAAATATATCGAGTTCACCTCGCAGCTCACGGTTGCGATGGGCGGGCGCGTCGCCGAGGAGATCACCTTTGGCAAGGAAAATATAACCTCGGGCGCCTCGAGCGACATCGAGCAGGCCACGCGCGTCGCCCGGGCCATGGTCACCCGCTTCGGATACTCCGACAAGCTCGGAACCGTGGCGTACGGGGAGAACAACGAGGAAGTGTTCCTCGGAATGAGCATGGGGCGTCAACAGAACATTTCGGAATCGACCGCCCAGACGATCGACGCCGAGGTCAAGCGGCTCGTTGACGGCGCCTACGAGGGCGCCCGGAAGATCCTCACGGACCACAACGAGGAGTTCGTGCGGCTGGCCAACGCGCTGCTCGAATACGAGACGCTGACGGGTGACGAGTGCCGGGCGGCCATGCGCGGCGACAAGATATACCGGGCTTCGGGAGACGACGGCAATTCGCCGGCTGGCTCGGCGGTTCCGGCAGCCGGGCGCACGCGGCCTCGCGGCGAGCCCAGCGGCGGGCTGGAGCCTCAACCTCAGACCTGAACCGCCCACGGGACAAAGGGCGACGTACACTGAACGCTCATATCGACGCCGCGGATGGCAACATTCGCGGCGTTGCCATTTTCTGTGCAATGGATCAGTAAGCGCCAAGCGTACGATCCCTCTCGCAATCGAGGCAACCGCTCCATGAACGTCCTACTCATCGGCTCGGGGGGCCGCGAACATGCCCTCGCCTGGGCGCTGTCCAAGTCTCCATTGCTGAAGACGCTGCACTGCTGCCCGGGCAATGCCGGCATCGCCGAGATCGCACGCTGCTCGCCACTTGATGCCTCGAACCATTCAGCGGTCATCGAATTCTGCCGGGCGAACTCGATCGATTTCGTCGTCATCGGGCCGGAGGCGCCACTCGTTGGAGGCCTGGGCGACACACTGACCGGGGCGGGTATCAAGCATTTCGGTCCGTCGGCGGAGGCCGCCCGCCTAGAAGGTTCCAAGGGCTTTACGAAGGAACTGTGCCGCAAAGCCCATATTCCGACCGCCGCCTACGCCCGTTTCGCGGACGCGACCGCGGCCCGGACCTATCTAGCCCGCCACTTCCGCCAATCGGCCCGGCCATCGCCCATCGTCGTCAAGGCCGACGGACTTGCGGCGGGCAAGGGTGTCGTCGTGGCCGAGACTCTCGCGGACGCGGAAGCACACGTCGAGGCGTGCCTGGCTGGCGCGCTTGGCGCAGCGGGCGCAGAGGTCGTGATCGAGGAGTTCCTCGTCGGCGAGGAGGCAAGCTTCTTCGCGCTCGTAGACGGCAACGCCTGCCTTCCGCTCGTGACGGCGCAGGATCACAAGCGCGTGGGCGACGGTGACACCGGACCCAACACAGGCGGGATGGGCGCCTACTCGCCGGCCCCCGTTATGACGTCCGCCATGGTCGAGCGCACGATGGCCGAGATCATCCGGCCGACGGTAGCCGCCATGTCGGACCATGGGACGCCGTTCAAGGGCGTGCTGTTCGCAGGGCTGATGATCACCGCCGAGGGGCCGAAGCTCATCGAGTACAACGTGCGCTTCGGCGACCCCGAATGCCAAGTTCTCATGATGCGGTTGAAATCGGATCTGCTGGCCGCACTCGTCGCGACGGCGGACGGCGTGCTTTCATCTTTCGATCTGCGCTGGCACGAGGACGCGGCGCTGACAGTCGTCATGGCGGCGGAGGGTTATCCCGGCCCCCCGCGCAAGGGCACAGCAATCCGCGGGCTCGAGAGGGCGGCCAAGGTTTCGGGCGTCGAGATCTTCCACGCAGGCACGAAACGCGCAGCCGATGGCGGCCTCGTCGCCGACGGCGGGCGGGTCCTCAGCGTCACCGCGCGCGGCCGGACCGTCGCGGAAGCTCAGGCACGAGCCTATGAGGCCGTCGAACTGATCGACTGGCCGGAAGGGTTCTGGCGGCGCGACATCGGCTGGCGTGCGATCGACCGTGAAACTTGAGCCCTTCCCCATGTGGGCCGTTAGACAAGTGAACCGTTACCTTCGAGGCTGCGTTTCGTTAGCATGCTCAAAACCGTGATGCGCCTGTTCGTACTCCTGGCTGCGATCGTGCAAATCGTCACGCCGGTCTACGTCAATCCGTTCCGTGAAGGCGGAAAGGGACTTAGCGTTAAGGTTGCCTCGCAGATCGAGCCCGCCGGGTATGCGTTTTCGATCTGGGGCCCGATCTATCTGCTCGCTCTTGGATACGCTGTCTGGCAGTTGACTGCACGCGGGCGGGCTGACCCTGTCACGGCCAGAATTGCGCCTCTCGCCATCGTGCTTTACGCGGGCTCCAGTATCTGGTTGTCGGCCGCCCAATTCGGACCGCTGTGGGCTACCATGCCTATCCTCGTCGTCATGGCTGCCTGCGCAGTGTGGTCGCTTTTGATTGCGTCCAATACTCCGATTGGCAGCGAGGGCAGCCAAAAGGAGAGGTTCTTCGCAGTGGAACTGCCCTTCGGACTCTATGCCGGCTGGACGACGTGCGCTGCCTTCGTCAACGTGGCCGAGGTTGCGCCCGCATTCGGCTTCGACCGCTTCGGCCTGTCCGTTCCCGGGTATGCGGTTAGCTCCATAGCCGTTGCCGCCGTCATCAGCAGTGCAATTCTGTGGACAACCCGTGGCAGCCTGCCCTTCGCGGGCACCGTGGTCTGGGCCCTCGTGGCAATCCTGATTGCGGCCTTAGCTCGTGGACACGCCAGCGAGGTCGTCATCGCGGCCGGCGTCGCGATTGCCAGCGTCGTTGCCGTGACGACAGCGGCACGGATGCGCGGGGACGTACCGCCCGCCAACGCCGCAGCCGCCCGCTCAGGCAGCACCGCGAGCTAGCCGACGGCGGCGATCGTGCGACATCGGCACAGGATACTGTTTGCCGCGCGATTTCGCATTGCAAACAAACCGCGGTAAGCTTGGTTGCGATGAACGATCCCACTCCACAGGCCAACGCGCAGACCCATGCAATATCGTCGACCGGCCTCACCCCGGCTGGCGACCTGCGTGGCGCCTATGCCTCGCCCGTCGACGACCGCCGTTTCTACAAGTGGCTGCTGGTGGCCACGGCCTTCCATGCGCTGTTTCTGATCAGCTTCGCGTCATCGAAACCGCGCCGGCTGGGCAACCCGGATGGGGCCGAGAGTGCCATCAGCGTCGACTTCATTTCGGAGGCCGATCTCAAGTCGCGATCGACGGTTGCCGACAGCGCGTCGGGCGCGCCCA
>OFDC01000291.1_pt1 | contig 42627 bp, 32 predicted proteins | sample 1520941 | NCBI WGS metagenome assembly OFDC01 (sample SAMEA94258168, study PRJEB24077) | hot springs metagenome | biome: Aquatic biome; feature: Water | place: India | collected 2012-12-06 | depth 5 m | reverse complement strand
TCGGCAGTGGTTGCACCAACCGCACCTGCACCTACTACTGTTACTTTCATAGTTTTTTAAGCCCCCTACCCCAGGAGAGGAACTTTTTATAAATTAATTCATGTCTTGGGGTTATAGATTAGACATGAAAGTTGAAGAAATATTTAGATAAATTTATAACAGACCAGGAAGCAGTTTTAGTATAAAAATCAGCAAAATGGTTTTATTATAAATTGACAACAAATTTATTGGACAAAACTAATACAAAACAATGTATTTGAATGTTTTTTTTGCATTTTTTATATTTCGTGGATAATTTTTATAAGTTTTTACGTTTCTATGTTAAGTTTCATAAAGTCAATGCACCGATGTAAGCTATTTTTGCACAAAAACCTCAAGAAACCAATTACTTGAAAATTTCTTTTATAAAGCACATTAACCTAATAAAATGAGTACCAAAGCGAGTTCAACACAAAGTTTGCTATCAAAAATAATCGAATCTGCCATTTATAAAAGTGCTTTGGGGAAAGCTCCTCGAATCGCAAAAAATGCAAAAAGTCTATTACAATTATTGCAAGCTGCCCTTACGAAAACCAAAGAAATGGGCGTAGGAGGGATTTTTGATGTTATAAGAGAAAAAATTACCATCATGGGAACACTCATTAAGGCTTATGCCGTAGGTGATTATCGTCAAATCGAACTCGGAAATTTAGTAAAAATCATTGCTGCTTTTGTCTATTTTATCTCACCGATTGATATTATACCTGACTTTTTGCCATTTATTGGTTTGAGCGATGACGTAGCATTATTGGTATTTATCTTCAAGAGCATTGACAATGAACTTGTAAAGTTTGACCAATGGCAAAATAAGAAATAGACAACCCAAACTTTTCAATCGACATAAACGAAAATTTAGCTGATAATAAAGCTTTTAATACTAAAACACACTATTTTAATGTAAAACATCTGATTAAACATTTGAAAAGTTTAAGACGAAATTAATTTTTTAATTTCTAATTTACTTTTACATTTGTAATAGAATAAAAAAATACTGCGGACAGTCGTCAGTGGTTTATAGACTAAAAAACACTTTAAATAAATAATATTATGTTCGGTCTCGGTAGTACAGAAATGATTTTGATTTTGGTTGTTATTCTTTTCTTTTTCGGTGCAAAGAAACTTCCTGAGCTTGCTCGTGGATTAGGAAAAGGTATCCGTGAATTTAAAGATGCTTCACGTGAAGTGAAAGAAAATATCGAAAAAGCAACTTCAGAAGAAAAATAAGGATTTTTTTGCTAAATTACCTTTGCCTTCGGCTTCGCTCATGCAACGATAATTTGGCAACACCTTAACAACAGCCACTCGGTTTTAAATTGAGTGCTGTTGTTTTTTTGTTTTTACATTATTATGATTCAGAAATGACCAAATATAATTCATTTAAAGCTGTACAACAAGCCATTTCCAGCGGTGAAACCAACTGTGTTTCGTTGGTAAAACACTATTTAGAACAAATCGAAACGCATACAAACCTCAATGTTTTTCTGGAAGTATATGCCGACGAAGCTCTAAAACAAGCAGAAACAGTTGACCAGAAAATCAAAGATGGAACAGCTGGACGATTGGCGGGTATGGTCATTGGCTTAAAAGATGTACTGGCTTACGAAAATCATGGTTTGCAAGCATCGAGTAAAATCTTAAATGGCTTTCAGTCGCAATTTACGGCTACTGCCGTTGAGCGAATCTTGGCCGAAGATGCCATCATTATTGGTCGCCAAAACTGCGATGAGTTTGCGATGGGTTCATCAAACGAAAATTCTGCTTTTGGTCCAACCCTTAACTTTGCCGACCCAACTCGTGTACCAGGTGGCTCGTCAGGAGCATCGGCGGTAGCTGTACAAGCCGATATGTGTTTGGCTTCGCTGGGTTCTGATACTGGTGGCTCGGTACGTCAGCCTGCGGCTTTTTGTGGAGTAGTTGGCTTAAAACCAACGTATTCAAGAGTTTCTCGTTGGGGACTGATTGCTTACGCCTCATCTTTTGATTGTATCGGACCAATCACTAAAACGGTTGAAGATGCCGCCCTCCTACTCGAAATCATTGCGGGTGCTGACGAACACGATAGCACAGTTTCTCATTTGACAGTTCCAGCTTACACAGAAAATCTTACTCCGAAAAAGCAGTATCGCCTTGCCTACATGCGTGAAGCCCTCGAAAGTGAAGGTTTAGATGAAGATGTCAGAAGGAATACAGCCGAAAAAATTGAGCAGTTAAAAGCTCAAGGTCATATCGTTGAGGCGGTTGACTACCCTTTAATGAAATATTTATTACCAACTTACTATATCCTGACAACTGCCGAAGCAAGTTCAAACCTTTCGAGATTTGATGGGGTTCGCTACGGACATCGTGCCTCGGGTGTGAAAAACTTAGAGCAACTCTACAAAAAATCTCGTGCTGAAGGGTTCGGATCTGAAGTACGTCGTCGTATTATTCTGGGTACTTTCGTGCTTAGTGCAGATTATTATGATGCTTATTATACGAAAGCACAGAGGGTTCGTCGTTTAATAAAAGAATCGACTGATGATATCTTATCAAAATATGATTTTTTGATTTCACCAACAACACCGACACCAGCCATCAAGATTGGAGAGAAATCAGACGATCAATTACAAATGTTTTTGATGGACATCTTTACAGTTCAAGCAAATGTGATAGGAAATCCGTGTATTTCGATTCCCAATGGTGAAAATTCAGAAGGTTTACCCATAGGCATTCAAATTCTTGGCAAGAATTTTGATGAAGCAGAAATGCTCGCATTTGCAAAATCATTGGAGCAGTAAAATATTTTCAGATAAACTATACTTTCAGAAATATTTGAAAATACAAAAATAAAACCTAATTTACTTGACAAAAAAGTAGTTATGAATTATTTTTGACAATGGTTTGCTTTCCTAACACCATAAATCAGGCGTAAAGTACCTTCGCTAATACATTATAATAATGAAAATATCTAAAAAAATTCTTGTCCTATCGAGTTTTTTGGGTTGTGCATCATTCATGACAAATGCACAGTCTGTTATTCCTGAAGAGGCAATCACTGTCTCGGCCGAAGACTCGCTCGTTGAAGAACTCCCTACTGTCGAAGCCTTTATTCCAACGGCTGACGTCAATCGAGTAAGAGAAGGATTTCAAAATCTCCAACGTTCGATTCCCTTACAATATAACTCAATCGTGCATAGTTTTGTAGATTATTTCATCTATAAAAAACCGAGCTTTACTAAAAAAATGCTCGAAAAAAAGAATTTTTACTTCCCGATTTTTGAGAAATATTTAGCAAAATATAATATGCCTGACGAGTTAAAGTATCTTTCGATGCTTGAGTCTGGCTTGAATCCGAAAGCAATTTCGCACGCTAAAGCCGTTGGTCTTTGGCAGTTTATGAAACCTACGGGTAAAGATTTTGGTCTTCGTGTGGATGAATATGTGGATGAACGCATGGACATCGAAAAATCGACCGAAGCTGCTTGTAAGTACTTCCGCCAGTTATACAATATTTTTGGTGATTGGGAGTTGGTATTAGCTTCTTATAATACTGGTCCAGGAAACTTACGCCGTGCGATTCGTCGTGCAGGAAATATCACTAACTATTGGCAGTTGCACCCTTATTTACACAAAGATACCCGTGCGTATGTACCTCAATTTACAGCCATAATGTATATGATGCACCACGCTGGCGAATACGGTATCTTTCCTGAAGAAATCATGGAGCCTGTAACGGTAGAAAAAGTAGTTATTGATGGGTACTTAGACCTTGAAACTTTCTCAAACGTAAGTGGTATTAGCATTGATGATATTCAAAAACATAATCCTTCAATTCTGAAAGGCGTATTACCTGCACATTCAAGAGGTTTTGAGTTGAAAATTCCAACCGAAAGTTATGCTTATTTTGAAGCAAATCGTCAGATGATTTTAGACTCGGCTCAACGTCAAAACGGTGTGCCAGTTATGTTAGCCTCTAATAAAGATGTTATCGAAAATGGTGTTGTTATTATTGGAGGTGGTTCTGCAAGAGCATTGAATGATGAGAATATAGTTGAAGAAACTGAAAAACCAGAAAAGGTTGAGGATGAAATCAAGAAAATTCGTAAGGTAAAAAAGAAAACATACACAGTTAAAAGAGGTGATGTTTTGAATCGAATTGCAGAAAAATACGATGTTGATATGTATGATTTGAAAGTGTGGAATCACTTGAAATCATCAAAAATCATGGTTGGGCAAAAATTAGTTATTTTAGATGATGTTGAAGAGGTTGTTGAAGTTGAACGCACCATCAAGGAAGAAAGAAAGTCTAAGAAAACGATTGAAAAAACAAAACCTAAATACCACGTCGTACAGAGAGGAGATACACTTTGGAGCATTTCACAAAGATATGGAGGCATTTCGGTAGAAAAAATAAAGAAAATAAACGGTTTACGCTCTAATTCAGTAAAGAAAGGACAAAAATTAAAAATCGTTTAGTTGAATAAAAATGTAAAAAGCGGTATCTGGAGCAATCTTGGTACCGCTTTTTGGTTTTAGGTGGTTTTATGACAATATCCCCAAAAACTGCATTTATAAGGATCATCACAATGTTCGCCAATTGCAATTTTTGGAACAGAGTTTTGTTCCAAAATATTTTTAAATCGCTCAATATTAGCCTTAATATTACCTTGTAATGCTTTTACATCGGGGGTAACATCAATTATTTTATAGCCATTTTCACCATCATTCAAAATTAATTTTGCATCAAGTTCTTGCCCCAAAAAGCCTTTTGTAACAAAGTATTGCAAAGCTATATCTTGAATATGTGCTGATTTTAGTTCGATACTATTCTTAATTTCTTGAATCTCCCATTTTCCACTGCTTCGAGTCAACACATCGTTCATTACTAAAACTTCTTGATGCACAAAAGTTGCCTCAAAAATATCAGCCACTTGTTTTTGTAGTGCCTTTTGAGTCAGGCTTGCATAGTCATTTCTATTTTTAGCAATTTTCTCAATATCAACCGCAAACGGAAAATTAGCAGCCCGATAGGCATCCTCAAAATCATGTCCCCCTTTAAACTTTGCCAAAGTTTCGGGGCTTAGTGGGTCTTGGAGTTTATAGTGATATTTGTAGAGATACAATTGTTTCGGGCATTGCACTCCTTTGATATAAGCTGTCTTTGAAAAAAGATAATTTGGCATAATTCCTTTCTTAGTTCGCAAAAGTATATTAAAAAATTTGTGAGTGTAAATTAAATAAAGAATGTTTAACTTTTCTGCATAAAAATACTATTACTGATAGTAAGCCTCCACTCTTTCTTGGCATTATTTAAAAAAAACACTTCTTTAAGCTCGTTCATTTTGCAGAAAAGCAATTATATCCGCTAAATAAGTTTATATATATGTATGATAACGAATGATAAGGATTTGTATTTAGGGTAGGTAAGAGGTATGTTTTGTGTCCCGAAATCAAGGATAAAATGTATTTAAAAACACTTTTACCCAACATATACTTACAGAATAGTTTCCTAAAAAACATAAAAAATCATATATGTGTATTGACCTACAAGGTTTTTGATGCTAATGATGTCATTCATCAGTCATTCTGTTATGGGGCAAATTTGCTATCGAGTTGGTTTAGATGCCGATAAGATTATCTATCGATTTTTTATGAAATCGGTGGCATCTTACTCTAATATTCAAGCAAAAATTAGTACCGCTCTTCCCAACGAGCCACAACTTTGGGATGCTTCGGCTCTCAAGCAAATGACTGCCCGTGCTAATACCCTCCGCCCACTCCTACTCGACAAGAAAATTCCGAATATAGTTAGTCGTCATTCGGTCAACCAGGTTAATTGTGGCCAATGCTTTGGCCCATCATTGGTTTGAATTTCTCCTTTTGTACTTCTGCCGTCTTTTATATATTTTGTGAGTAAAATCGTGAGTTCTTTTACAATTTCTGGGTGTTTATCATACACATTTTGGGTTTCTGCACTATCAGTTAATAAATTATATAATTGTACGGCTGGTAATGTTTTTGCTTCCTCGCTTGTTTCTTTTGGTTGGCCATTTCCGCCTGAATGTGAGCACATTATTAACTTCCAATTATCTCTTCTTATCGCAAAAAAACCGTTTGACGAATGATGAACCACCGCCTCTCGTTTGGCATAAGTTGTATTTTTGCCTGTAATTTCGCTTAAAAAACTATAACTATCTTCGGCAACATTATCATCTAATTGAGTAGCAGTGAGTTCAGCAATTGTTCTGAAAAAATCTGTTGTACTTACCAGCTGTGGGCTAACCTTACCTTGATTGAATCTACCTCCCCAAGAGACAATAAACGGAACTCTATGACCACCTTCAAAAATATCGGTTTTGAGGCCACGATATGTCATCGAAGGGTTATGACCTTTAGCGAGTTGAGCTTTCAAATCGGCAGAATTGGCAAAACCATTATCCGAAGCAAATACTATAAGTGTGTTTTCGTAAACACCGTTTTTTTTGAGGGTTTCGACCACTTGTTTGAGCACATCATCGACCATCAGTACAAAGTCTCCATAGGGCGAGACATTACTTTTGCCAACAAATTTGCCAATTGGCAGAACAGGTGTATGAGGAGCGGCCAAGGGCAAATAAAGAAAAAACGGTTGGGATTTTTTCGAGCTATTTTCGATAAATGTGATGGCTTTTTCTGTAAATTTTCCCAGTACTTCTTCTGGTAAAAAATCGGGGGCAGAAATACCCGCTCTAAAAAGTTGAATACCTGTACGACCAATACATGTATCTTTTGGAATCGTAGTGCAGAATCCATTCTCAACATATGCATAAGGTGGCATGTCAAGAGAGGCAGGAATACAAAATGAATAACCAAATCCCTTTGCATTAGGGCCGTTCTGCACTTTTGAGGTAAAATCTACTTTCTTTTCGCCAGCTTCAATATTTCCCCAATTCCAGCCTAAATGCCATTTGCCAACTATGCCTGTGGTGTATCCTTGTTTTTGTAGAAATGAAGCAATTGTTTCTCTCTTTGCCTCAATTAAAGGGGTATCATACCCATGTAAAACTCCTTTTTTAAGAGGCGTTCGCCAATTATAACGCCCTGTCATTATACTATATCTTGTAGGTGTACAAACCGATGATGTTGTGTGAGCATCAGTAAAACGCACGCCTGTTTTAGCTAACTGGTCAATATTAGGTGTTTGAATCTTTCCAGCAGGATTATAACTTGATACATCTCCGATGCCTAAATCATCGGCAAGTATATAGACAATATTTGGTTTTTGTGTAAAAGCTTTTGTACCTAAAAACAAAGCAAGTATTACAAACAGGATATATTTTTTGTTCATTTTGTTTTATGATAGTTTACGGTCAATATTTTTTAGGAGTAATTTCGATGAGCGTTTTCTGAATATCCCAACTATTTGGAATTTCGTACACCACCTTATACATGCAAGGTATTTGGTCTGAAACTGCATAATCATTATGAAATTCTTCCGAAGTAATTTTCTCAATTTTGACTCTTTTTAACTGAGTTTTAATCGCCATATTCATCTGTGGCAAAACCCAAACATTTTCCTCAAATGTCTTAATATCAACACTTTTGGCATAAACATAAATTTCAAAACTTGTTGGTCTTGAATCAGAAGAATAGATATCCATTTGGGTTTGGTTTACTTTTACGTTGGTTTTACCATCGCCCAAAATCATCAACCATGCAATTTCTCCATCTGCGGTTTTCCAATGAATAGTTCCTGTTTTTATTTGCTCCCAAACTCGTAAATTCCCCCATAAACCACCCATCATCCAATCTTTGTTTATCATGGCGGTCACTTTTTTAATGCTATCACCTTTATAATTATTCGGAACGCTGCGAGTAATGAATTGAGGTTTAGTAAACGCTTTCAGTTTAATCAAATCTGATTGAGGAATGGATAAACCTAAATTAAAAATTGGAGCAAGATTACTCATTTCGCCATACTTTGGGCCTTTTTGAGGCGGTAAAGGAGCAAGACTTGCATCATCGAGAGCAAGGGCAATCCAAGTACCTGTGATGGCAAAATACTTCGTCATATCCATGCCATAAGCCCGAAAATATGGCCCAGGCATGTTTTTTAGATAAGGATTATAAAAAGTAGCAGTTTCATGCCAAAATTCTTTTTCGAGGGCTTTACCCATTTCTTGAATTTCTTTTGAAAAAGCCAATTCTCTCCATAAGGCAAGACCGATGATGGTTACACCGTAATAAGTTGGAGAATTGTATTCGCTGAATGTTTTATTGGTTTGATAAAGTTTGTAAATATCTTTGGCTTTTTTCAAACCTGCATTTTTTACTTCATCTAATCCAAATTCTGTTCCGACGTATTCCATCAAAAAAGCACTCATTATCGAAATATTAGTATAATCAGGGGCAACGTTTCTTTTAAAAGCTCCTTTTGCGGCATGAATAATACCCGTTTCGATGTCTGCTATAATTTTTTTGGGCAATAAATGTTTGAATTTATTACGAATGATAATCAAATCACAGCCAATAAATTCTCGCCAATTTTGGTCAAATTTATCATTGGCAATGTTCGTTTTCCAAATGCCATAAATCTTGGTATTTTCATCTTGGTGCTGGTTTTTCAGAATCCATTCTAAGATAATCACCGCATTTTCTTTATCGCCAGCGGCATTTCTAAACAAAAGTGCTTCGGCTAAACGAGTTTTGCTTCGTAAACTTGTATTATCAGTCAATACGGATTCAACTTTTACACCCGCAGGAATTTCGTCAGCCAAAAACTCCTCAAAAAGGTGTTTCTGATAGGGAGATAAAGTTTGATAGGTGTATGTATGGTAATATATACTATCTTTTAAAAAAGAACCTTTCGCTTTTAATGCCCCTAAAAAGCCAAAATAAACAAAAATTATCAAGTAAAATTTAGCCTTTTTTGTCATGATTATATTATATTTAAGAGTGTTTATTCGTTAAATCACTTCTCAAAGTCAGTTTCGAGCAATTGTTTTTCATTGAAAAGTCCACCACCTGCGGGTTTTCTATCTCTGAGTTTTTTTACTTCTTCTACCGTGATATTTTTACCTTCTTTGGCAAACGCATTTTGGGTAAATCTGATAATATCAGCAATATCTTGGTCGCTTATATCCTTATTGGTAGCCAAACCAGGCATTTCATTATTTAATTGATATAACTTCCCGTTCACAGTAATTGGCCCGCTTAATCCATGTAAAATAATTGAGGCCAACCTTTTCATTGAGCCATCAATGTATTCAGACCCTTTGAGTGGCGGTGCTAAATCTTGAATTCCTTTGCCATCTGCACCGTGGCAAGCCGAACAGACCGTTCGGAACAATTGTAGTCCTTTGGTTCGGTTATCAACAACATTTTTTTCCTTGACAAAAATCGGGTTTAATTCTTGCTTTTGATGATTGCTTAGTGCCAATGTTAGGTTTGTTTTTAGAATAGCATTTGGACTTTGGGTTTTGAGATAAAGTTCTTCTTTGCCTTCAAGACTGCTGGTAATGGCCTCTTGAAAAACCTTCTTTTCAGTGTATCTTTTCTCGATTTGAGAAAGTATCGGTAAAAATATTTCTTCACTTATCTTGAGCCAGCTATTTACCGAAAAAGCCAAATAAAGGTCTATTTTTTCATTATTTTGAGCCAATAATTGAGTACTGATGGCCTTCATTTTTGTTAAATTCTGGGGCGTGGCAAAACGCTCTAAAAGCCCTAAAGCATGAGCAATGAGTTCGGGTTGTTTTGATTGGTTGATAATATCTGTTAGCACAGCTAAAGTAAGAGCATTTAAACCATCTAAGACATAAAGTGCGTGAATAGCCCTTGAAAACTCATTACTACTTTTGGTTAGGGCAATCAAATCTTTAATAATTGTTTTATCATGCTTAATCATCAAAAGATGTTGACTTCTATCACGCAGCCAGCCATTCGGATGGCTCAAAAACGCTAATAATTCCTTGGAAGTAGCCTTTGATAAATCAGGAATCGCATGAAGCTTACTTGATTTATGTACAACTTTCAAAATACGTCCTTCATTTTGTAAAGTATCCAATTTTTTGCCTGCGAGTTGTTCGGTCAAATATTGAGAAATATAAGCCTTGTGCTGAATAATTCCTCGGTGCATATCAACGATATAGATGGCTCCATCAGGGCCGTTGAATAGATTAACCGGGCGAAAACCTTCATCGGTTGATGCTATAAATTCTTTCTCTGCAATTGCCTGATTAGCAAATGTTTGAGTATTTTCAAAGCTTAAAATATTTCGTTTGATGAGGTTTGCTTCTGGGACACACACAAACGCATTTTGGTTATATTTTTCAGGAAAAGAAGCACCTCGATAGACCAATGGCCCACATGCAGCCGTAACATTTACCAAATAACCCTTTTCGTCTAAAATCCCCTTTTGATAGCCACGGTTAACCGATGTTTGATGAATAGGAAACACCTTATTATTTGTTAGTTTTTGTCCCTCAGCAATCATTGGCTTAAAGTACTTATTTCTAATGGCTCGATTTGGCAACACATAGTCACCCTGCAATTGTGTGCTATTATTATTATAGTATAATCGCCCAAAATTATCTTTTGTAATTCCCCATTGACCACGATAAGAAGTTGGCTCTTTTAACCACTTACCATTTTTTAGTTGATACCTAAAATTATAATTGGAGTTATATATCCAATTATCAATATTCATCATCAAACCGTTTGAAGAGTGTTCAACATTCCCCCCCTCAGCGTATATTGGGTCAACGAGGGTTTTCTTCCCAGGTTTATCATTTTTTATTTCTACAAACCAAAGTTTAGGGCCATCAACGTATAAAAGCCCTCCATATACATGAGCAAGGCCACGAGGCAAAACAAGTTTATCCAAAAAAGTTTTTGAGCGGTCAATCACACCATCTTTGTCAAGGTCTTCCAAAATAGAAATTCTACCATTTGCTTCGTCTTCACCGATACCTTCAAGATTTGGCATATAGCCAATCATTTCTACTACCCACATTCGCCCTTGATTATCGAAATCCATACTTACTGGAGCTTTGAAAAATGGTTCGGATGCGATTACACTCAATTCAAAACCTTCTTCAATTTTATAGTTTTCAAGCGAAATTTTGGGTTCTTCAAAAGAAATTATTTTAAATCCTACGATGAAAGCCGAAAGTATTAAAACAGAAATGTACGCTACCCTAAATGGTCTCTTTTTTGCCATGACTATCAAAAATTTTAAAATTATTGTTTTGGGTACATCCGCAGCATCAACACACCATGATGACGAATGTCTGTTTTAAATGAATTGTTAAAAGAACCGAGGTCTTTTTGTTGCCAAACATCTCTCAGTTGATATTTTCCTTTCAAGTTAATTTTATTAAAATCGAAGGTAAAAGTTTTCGATTTTTCATCACCCCAGCGAAAGTAAGTTTCAGGAGTTTTTCCAAAGTCAGCTACATTAAATAATCCAACGGCATACGAACCATCCTCTAATGGTTTTGCCCAAATCTGAACACCCTCTTCTTCCGATAAAAGCCTTGCTGACTTTCCGAGTGGGTCTTGATTAATTTCGATTATTTCATCGTTTGTCAATAAATTGAGGGTAAAGTCATCTAATTGTTCAATCGGACAACCAATGAGTAAAGGTGCTGATAATAAGCTAAATAAACTTACGTGGCTATACTGTTCGTCGGGTGTAAGTCGAGTTGGGTGCAGACTTGTACCTGTGGTAACATTTCCCAAAATCATCATATCGGGGTCAAGCCAATGCCCATGCCCACCAAACGGACTCCATTTGTCAAGCGTAAAAGCCGATACATAAAGGCTCAACCAAGAATCTCGAATGTCAGGGCCTGTGCGAAAGGTATTGGTTAGTTTTGCCCAATCTTTGGCATTTGTAAAAGGAGCAGAATTAGAAATACTATACACAATGTCTCGTCCAGAATTTTTCAAGGCTATCGACATTCGCTCGGCCGAAGGGACTTCAATCCGCCAATCATATTTCAGATAATCAATGCCCCAAGCTGCCATTTGTTTAGCATCATTTTCTTCAAATGTATATTTGCCTACATAGCGAAACGCTCGTTTATTATTTTTGATAAAATCAGTGATTTTCCCATTTGCAAAATCTGACGAACCGCCAATATAGCCTGCATAGCTCGTAATCATGGGCGTAGAATAGACTCCTACTTTTAAGCCCAAACCATGCACATAATCAATCATTTCCGTAAATTTTGGAAACTTTTCGTTAGGCTGAATGGCATTAAATTGTCCGCCACGTTGTCCTTGCCAAGCATCGTCAATATTAATATATGTCCATCCATGTTGGTTCAGCCCCATTTTTACCATTGCATCGGCCGAGGCAATTACTTTTTCTTGGTCTATATTTCTTGCCCAAGAATTCCAGCCATTCCAGCCGATTGGTGGCGTGAGGGCAATGGTATCGCCTATGATAATTTTTAAGGTTTTGGTGGTTTCTCCAAGTTCATTTTTTGCTTTCAGCGTTGCTAAGTAAGTACCTTTTTGAACGACATTTCCAGTAATAATTCCAGTTTTGGTGTCAACTGATAGGCCTTTAGGTAGATTTTTTGCTGAAAAACTCATCGGTCTTTGACCAGTGGCGGCAATTGTATAAAGAAAAGGGTTGTTGGGTCTTGCTCCGAAAAGTTTTGGTGAATTAATCTTAGGTTTTTTATCGGGTTTAGGTGTTAAAATGTATTTTTCATCAGAATTTGGCATATTTTGAGGAATAAAATCATCTTTCATTACAAACTGTGCATTTGCCCAATTAGAATATGACCGATTAAACCCTTTTTCTTCGATTATTACCAAAAGCCCCAACCGTTTAATGCCCTCCAAATTAACTTTTACGGGTTTTGGTTCGTCGCCGAGTTTCATTTCTCCGCTTTCAAATAATATCTTTCTATCGCCAATTACATAAAATTTGAGTGGTAAATCTTTTACGCCTTTGTCGTCAACTCCTATAATGGCCGAAAATTCAGCGGCGTGACCATCTAAGAAAAATGATAAAACACTCGTTGAACTTACGCCAACACCGTGTTTGAAATATTTTCCGTTCATCCGAATCGAGTCTCCGCCTGCATTGGTTTTGGGTAAAACCGCAGGTATGCCTTCTGAAAATGATTTTATCCCTAAATCATCCAGCCAAATTTGCTTGTTTTTTTGTGCAAAACTGCTGATGATTACGCAAAAACACAGTAGGAATAATGGATATATTTTGTTCATTTTGTTCAAAAAATCAAGAGAGTTTTATTGTGTGTTTGAATGGTGTAAAGCCTGTCAGATAAACCGTTGGAGCATCCATTGCGGGTAGGGCTCCTCTTAATTGTACGTTTTTATGTTCGATTTTTCCTGAACTAAAACTAATCGTATCGCCATTGACAGTATAAGTGCCTTTTTCACCCGAAAAAAGATACGCATTTTCTTTTGCTGGAAGTTTTGAAACACCCGAAAACTCCCCTCCTGCCCTAAAAATCAATTCAAGCGAAACAGGAACCCCTTCTGTTCCGTTCATGTCGATTTCGACCTCAAGTCCGTTATTGGCTTCTTTGATTTTTACAGTTGTTTCGAGCTTCTGTATTTCACTTTGTTTTCTTAGAGTTCTTGGCATTTTGTCTAAATCACCATCTGGAGAGATTTTATCTTTTTCAAGTGGTTGATAATAAGGTCCTTCGAGCGATTTTGTCAAAACCCAAGTATTGCCTTGCTGCTCAATTTTTTCTGACTGAAATTGTCCCTTTCCAAAAAAAGAACTTGCTACTCGCATAGCTTGCAAAACTGCATTTCCTTTATGAAAAGTAAGCCAACTCGTATTATTTGATAAAAGGGTACTGTCCCAATTAGTACGTCGGATACGCACTACTCCCGAATACGGAAATGCCTTTGCATAACTGGTCGGCAAGGGTTTATCGGCGGGTAAATCTTTCCAAAGTGTTGGGTCTTCTAAGAAATAATCGAGGTAGCCCGCCAATTGCTCTTTGGAGCTGGTTTTCTCAATTTGACGAGCCATTGCAGCCATTTCTCCATTATTTTTCTGCAATGCCATGAAACGATAGCAATAATAATATTTCGACATATTGCCAATCGTGCCTTTGTCTTGTCGGTTCGATGCTTCCGTTACAACCTCGCCGTTCGGGTGAACATAAAACAGAGTCATTTCGAGGTTCTTTAATACTGGCTCCAGTAATTCTGGTTTATTTAAGCCTTTTGCCATGATTATCAACGAGCGATTAACAATAGGCGAATAGCTATTGGTACTTTTTTCGGTGTATTGTCCGTCTGGGTCGAGGTCAATGTGCTCGGCGAGCCACTGGTCAATACGATTGAGGTAGCGTTTGTCAGGAAAAAGCTCATTTAATTTTGTTAATGCAGCCGACACAACCCAGCGGTGATTGGGTGTATGAATTCCACCAACAATGAGGCCTTCTCCTGCATTTTTCAAGAATTTTTGCAGTAATTCAAGCGTGCTTTCTGAACCTTTTGTGTTTGATTGTTTCAAAAATTTGTAGGCAGGAACAATATTTTCCAGTACGAAAGCAGTATCGGGCGTTGAGTGAAAATTGGTTGCTAATAAATCAATCGTTCCGTCAGCGTGCTGAAATTTGAGCATCGCTTTTGCAGCGGCTTCGACTTCTTTCAAAACCTCAGTTGATTGATAAAACGAAGACTCTGGACAAGAGATGAGCATGCAAGCCTTTGCAATAAAACCGCTGGTCGTATGTGGGTTCGGAATTTCAACATCGTCAGTATAGCCGCCTACATACCTATGCTTTGGGTCAGTAACTTTAAGTTTCTTAAAATTGGGTAACTGCTGGTCATGTATTTTTATCCATTCGATTACCCAAGCTGGTTTTTCGGCACTATTTCTTTTTTCAAAAACGTTAAATCCAAGCATTGGAATTGCACAAAGAGAGCTTACTCCCATTGTCACAAAATTTCTTCTATTCATGGTGGTTGTAATTGGTTAGGGTTGAATGGCTTTTAAAACTCTCTGATTTTTATACTTCTGAAATGCACCTCATCGCCGTGGTCTTGTAAAAGAATGTGTCCCGAGATGGCTTGAGCAAAGTTTGGGTAGGTACTGTATTTGCTTTTGGCAATTAAATTACGAAAAATTTGCGAATGGCGGTCATATTCAACCATTTTAAGGTTATTTAGCCAATGTTCGATATGTCCATCTTTTGAGACAATGCGTAATTTATTCCATTTCCCAGGCTGATTCATACGTTTATCCAAATTGCCTTCAGATAAATTTTCGGCCGTGATTAAATCATAGAGTGAACCAGTGGTTCGGTTACCATTCACACCCGCTTTGGCATCAGGGTGTACTTTATCATCTAAAATCTGAAACTCTGGGCCTAATCCTGTGCCTGCTTTTTTCTTACGGTCTTCTACAACAAAATATTTTATCCCACTATTTGCTCCAGTTGTAAGTTTGAAATCCATTTCGAGTTCAAAATTTGAAAACTCTTTGTCAGTGATGATGTCGCCACTTTTCACCAAAGTGTCTTTTTTTGTACCTAAAACCTTCAAAACCCCATCTTGAATTGCCCAGCCCACTGTTGGAAATTTATCATAATTTGCTAAACGCCAGCCTTCGGTCGTTTTACCATCCCAAAGCAAACGCCAGCCTTTTCTGATTTCGTTTTCAGATAATTTATTGACCAAATAGCTTACTTCGGGGGCTTCTTCGCCACCTTTCCAGACAACATCTTGCAGATTTTCAGTAGCGATTCTTATATTTTTCCATTGAACAGAAAAGCCTACTTGTTCTTCTCGTTTGATTTGGTGTACTTGTAATGCAATGAAGCCACGAGCGGTTTGTGTATCTAAAAGGTTCGCACACGGCACGCCGTTTATCCAAGTTTTGATGCTATTTCCGATGGCTTCGATATGATATTTATTCCATTGGCCGTTTCGGAATGCCTTTCTACCTTTCTGATTTACCGATAAAGGGTATAACCAGCCGTTGCGTCCTTCGTCGAATATTCCACCACTCCAAGCTCGGTCGCCAGGGTCAATTTCCACCTGATAACCATGCACTTTACCTGCTTGAATGTTTGGGTCGCTGATGCTTCTGATTTGAATACCCGAGTTTAAGCCAATATCAACTTTCACCTCCAATTCCAACACAAAATCACCGTATGTTTCATCTGTACATAAAAATGAATTGGGTGTATTGAGTTGAGAAAGACCAACAATAGTTTTGTTGACAACTTTGTATTCGGCATTGCCATTCTTTTTTGTCCAGCCTTTAAAATCTGTACCATTAAAGAGTTCTTTCCATTGGGCTTGAGCAAATGAAAAACAGCAAAGAAGTAAGATAGTGGTTAGGATTGAAAATATTTTTTTTTTCATAGTTAGGGTTGAAATAATGGTTTTAGTAAAAAAAAGAGAAGAAAAAACTTCTTCTTCTCTTTCAACCTTATGTTTATTAACTAATCTACTCTAATTAATAACCTTCATTTTGCTTCATTGCAGGGAATGATAAATCAATTTCACTTTGTGGAATTGGTCGTAAATAATGTTTGTCGGCAATTGCTTGTCCTTTTACCCAAGGGTTATATTTTTTCACTCGCTCAACCAATTTTCCTGTTCTTTTCAAATCGAACCAACGGCTATATTCACCCATAAACTCTCGTGTTCTTTCATCCAAAATCATATCAACTGAAATATTCGATGCGGTGGCTCGGTATGAAGTTGTTTCGAGAGATTTTTGGTTTTCGGGAGCTGCTGCACGTTTTGGGTCTGTTCCTTTTTTTGTACCTAAAGCACGATCAAGAATTCGGTTGTAGTAAACTTCAGCACCGCCCAGTTTTCCACCTTTAGCACCTTTCACAATGGCTTCTGCTGCAATTAGGTAGGCTTCGGCCGAACGAAAAACACACTCATTGAAAGTTCCGAAAGCATCGCCATAAGGAATACCTGGCTGCCAAAACTTCCACATCAAAGGAGCTTGAATATTAAATCCAGAATTATCAATCGGATAACCACCGCCATATTCGTCAGTATTCACGACAGCATAGTTTTTCTTTCCTCCTAAATCAATTCCTCTTTCGGCCAATGTTGTAGCTGGTTTATTCCAAGGGCGGCAAACCAAAACAGTATCACCAACTGCAAAATTTACTTTCAAATTAGCATTGCTTAATGGTAGCGGTTTATAATCTTTCACCGCTGCAAGTGCATAGCCTACATTTACAAAATTATGAGCATAGCGAGTATCATTATCGGGGTCGAAAAAGCGATAAGTCGCCGTATTGATTTGATGAGTACCGAGACAACGATTATAATCACTCGTTCTGCCTTTGCTTCCCACAAAACCTTCACCACTTGGGCCAAATTTTGAGTGTAAATCATTTCCTCCTGCTACATCTTGTGTGAAAGCAGGGTCAGTTTTATTAGTTAAAACATCAGAATTATACTGTACAGCAAAAATGATTTCGGCATTTTTATCGTTCTGAGCTCCTGTATATTGCGTCAAAGGATTATTTGAACGCTTAGGAAATAAATCACTGTAATTTGCGGCCAATGGATAAGTATCAATTATTTTGTCGGCATAAATTAGAGCCAAATCAAAATCAGCGTTTGTTCCACCAAGCGAATTGTTGTAATTCCAGCCCCTTGTCAAATACACACGAGATAACAAAAACTGAGCAGCACCTTTGGTAATACGACCATAATTTGAGGCAACAGCAGGTAATTTTGCCTCACAATCAAGCAAATCGGCAATGATTTGTTTGTAAACATCGGCCGCAGGCACACGAGGAAAATCTTTTTTGGGTGTGGTTACTTCTGCCAATGGCATCGGAATATCGCCCCATTGTTGAACAGCGTAAAATAAGCATAATGCTCTCAAAAATTTCGCTTCTGAAACCCTTGTATCTTTCAATGCCGCTGCCATTGTTGTTATATCACCTGCACGAGAAACTACGGTATTTGTTCGAGCAATTTCGGCGTACAACAATTGCCACAAACTTTGTATTTCGGGCAAAGTTGCATTAAATCGGGCATCATATACATCATACAAACTTGGAAGATTCTCTTTGCCGTTGACCGCCGAAGGATTCCAACCACCTTGAGCTGAAAACACATCGGTTCCGTTAAGTACCAAAATTCTGTTTTGATGAATATTTCTTAATAAAGGATAACAAGAGCGAACCAAATCTTCAAAACCTGCTTCCGTTTGATAATATACGTCAGTTGTTAGGGTCGATTTTGGAATTTCGTCCAAAAACTTATCTTTACAGCCAGTTAGAACAAGAAATAAACTTGTAACCAGCCAAAAATTATATCGTTTGAATAGTATTGATTTCATTTTTTTGTCAATTTTAGGGTATTAGAAACTTACATTAAGACCAACACTTACGGTCATTGACGGTACGTCGTCTTGGTAAATTGCTGAATTGAATTCTGGGTCAAATCCTACGTATTTTGTAAATATGAAAGGATTCAGCACTTGCGTGTAAATTCTGGCATTCGATAATTTCCAAGCATCCATTTTTCCTTTTGGGAGCGTATAACCCAAAGTGATGTCAGAAATTCTCAAGAAACTTGCATCTTGATAATTGATAGCACTACGATATGGATTTGCCGCTACTACACCAAAATAAGTGTTTGAAGGATTATCGCTCCTCCAGTAATCTAATTCGGCAAGTCGGTTATATCTTGTTCCAGTAAGTTCGCCAAATGTTCCAGCCAATGTATTATTTGAATATTGCGTGCCGTTGCGATAGTATGCAAAAAACGATAAATCAATGTTTTTATATTTGAAACGATTCGTAAGCCCCATTAAGAAATTAGGTAGCTGTGTTCCCAGCACCTTTCTATCGTCGATTCCTTCGGTTGAGGAAATTTGCCCATCATTATTTTGGTCAACCACTCTTACCGAACCAGGCACTTGCTTATATTTTGTAGCTAAATCTTTATCAGCCGTTTGCCAAATTCCATCAAATTCATAATCAAAATTCGCTCTGATTGGATAACCCACAAAAAGTTTGTTTCCTTTATCGGCCAACTGTCCATTACCATATAATTCGAGTAGTTTATTATTGTTTTTCGTGAATGTAAGCGAGGTATTCCATGAAAAATTTGGTCTTGCCACATTGACGGTGTTTAATAATATTTCGACACCTTTGTTCTGAATTTTACCCACATTTGAAATTACCTGCGAAAAACCCGAAGCAGTTGGAATTTTTTGATTGAGAATTAAATCAACCGTTTTTCGGTCATACACTTCAACAGTTCCAGCGATTCTGTTTCCCAAAAAACCAAAATCTAAACCAAAGTTCAACTCTTTACTGCGTTCCCATCTCAAGTCTTTGTTGGCTAAATTAGAGGGAGCAAATCCATAGGCAGCAGTTCCATCAAAGTCATAACCAGTATTTAGCAAGCCAGCTTGCGTACTGTATGGATTTACGGTCGAATTTCCTACTTCGCCGTAGCTTACTCTTAATTTTAAATTAGATAAAACTTTGACATTTTGCAGAAATTTTTCGTCAAGTAATCGCCAAGCAAAAGCAACTGATGGGAAAAATGCCCATTTGTTTCCAGCCGCCAGTTGCGATGCACCATCCGAACGACCTGTGAGGGTTAATAAATATTTATCATTGAATGAATAATTAACCCGCCCCATATAGGAAGCAATTGAACGCTCAACCAATGAACTCGAAAAGCCTGTGATCGAACCCGTATTTAAAGCATACCAATCAGAGTTAAAAGGAAGGTCTCTTGCTGCTATCGTATATGATTCATTTCTTTGATAAAATGCACTCTGTAAACCAGTTAAAGTAATTCGGTGCTTACCCAAATCTAAATTATAGTTGATAATATTATCAAGCGTATAACTTCCAATGATTCGGTTGTCGTATTGAGCTCTTGGTTTTGCCCCAATTTGCGATTTTGTCCAAGAGCCTCTGAAATCTCCAATTCTTGAATTTCCGTAAGTCGCCGAAAGCGAAGAACGAATACTCAAACCCTTGATTGGCGTATATTCGACATAAGTATTACCCATGATATTAGCCGTTGTGGTTTGCAGTTTCGACTGCGTAGGGTCAACATCATTCAACGGATTTGGTACTTGCTTATCATTAATTCCCATCCAGAAAGCCAATCCATCTACATTTACTTCTTGATTTTCACTTGGGTTTGCTATATCAGCGTAATATGGCACACCAGTTGGTCTGGCACGGTATGCACCTCTCAATGATTCTTGCGAACCTAAATTTTGGTTAGAGTAAGTAACATAAGAAGTAAACCCAACCTTGAAATGTTCGCCCAGTTTACTATCAAGCCCCGCATTTAAATTATAACGCTTGAAATTGGTGCTGATTACGTTTCCATCTTCGTTTAAATATCCACCCGAAAAGCGATAGGTTGTTTTTTCTGTTCCACCCGAAACACTAATATTATGGCTCATTTGTAGGCCATTATGTGTCACTAAATCAACCCAGTCAGTACTTTTGCCACCATTAATAACTGCTAATTCGGAAGCTGTAAAAGTAGCCCCTGTTGAACCTTCTAAAATTCTATCAGTGTAGGTAGATTTGTAAAATTCCTGAGCGGTCATCATTCTTGGTAGATGAGCGGGGGTTTTCATCCCTACATAAGCATCATAACTTACACGAGGCTTTCCTGAAATACCTTTTTTTGTGGTAATAATAATGACCCCGTTTGCCCCTCTTGCTCCGTAAATAGCCGTTGATGAAGCATCTTTTAGCACATCCATTGTTTGAATATCATTTGGATTGAGGTTATTAATATCTCCACCCATCAGACCATCAATTACAACTAAAGGAGCGGTCGAGTTATTAATCGTATTTTCGCCCCTAATTGTGATATTATAACCACTCCCAGGGCGGTTATCAGATTTTGTTACGGTTGCTCCAGCTACTTGCCCTTGAATAGCTCTTGCTGCCAATGTTGGGTTTGCTCTTACAATATCTTTCGATTGAATTGAAGACAAAGCACCTGTTAAGTCTCTCTTTTTCTGCTCTCCGTAGCCAACCACAACCACCTCTTCGAGCTGTTTTAAATCAGCTTTTAGTGTAATGTCAAAGATGGTGCGATTGCCGATTGCCACTTCTTGCGACTCGTAGCCCACAAAACTGACAATCAATAATTCACTTTCGTTTGGGACACTCATACTAAATTCCCCATTGATGTCAGATGTTGTGCCCTTATTTGTACCTTTTACCGCTATACTTGCCCCAACTATCATTTCTCCTTTATCATCTTTTACACTGCCTTTGATAGGTTTATCTAAAATTATGGGAGCAGTTTGCAGGTTTTCATTTTCAATAAGTCCTACTTTTGGTTCGATTCTTTTAAGGATAATTTGTTTGCCCATTACCTTATAATCTAATTGAAGCGGTGAAAGTAGATTTTTCAACACATCGCCCAAAGTAGAGTTATCCATTTTTATACTTACCGTTTTCTCTGCTTTTATTAGATTTGAGCTATAAATGAATCTAATATCTGCCGATTTTTCGATTTCATTCAAAACCTTTTTTATGGGCTGAACTTCCGCTTTAAGGCTAATTCTTTTATTCAAGATTTCTTGCGAATAACCATCATGAGCGAAGGAAACTCCAACAAAAAACAATAGAAGAATCAACTGTGAAAATGTAACTCGCAAGAAACTACTCGTTTTCTTACAAATCAGTAGATTTTTTTTCATAGTTTTATTTAAGGGAAAAATAGATATTACTGTTTGTTTACGCTTATAGTGATTAGGTGATTTGAATAATGTTTTTACTTACAGCCACTACTTTTGATGATAAATTTATTGTCAGATTCTTCATAAGTTGCGTCTAAGGCAATACATATCAGTTTGATTTTCTCGATAAGTGGTTCGTCTGATAAATGTGCTGTAAGTTTGCAGTTTGCCAACTTTTCTTTGTTATAACTTATCTCAATGTTGTAGGCTTTTTTGATTACCTCAAGAATTTCGGTTGCAGGTGTATCGTCGAAATCGAAAGAAAGTTTTTGAATAATTTGGAATAACTGGTCTTGTTTAACAATCGCTGGTTTTTCTATTTTTTCATCATTTTGGTTAATTTTCACTTGTTGATTAGCCTCTAACACAAGCCCTTCTAAAGTTTTACCGTTGATTTTTTCATTTTTGCGAATATCATTTTGCATGATAATTGATACTCGTCCAGTTTTGACAATCACCTCGGTTTCAGCAAGATTTGTTTTCACACTAAAACTTGTCCCTAATACCTTAGTAATCAAACCATTAGCATAAACAAAAAAAGGGTTTTTAGAGTTTTTTTGTACTTCAAAAAACGCTTCTCCCGACAAAATCACATCTCTTTTGTTTTTATTATATTGTTGTGGTGAATAGCTAATTCTACTTTGTGGTTGTAAAATCACCGAACTTTCATCGGGTAGAGTTAGTAGCATTGGAAAGGCTGTGGTATTTTCTTTTTCGTAAATTTCTCCTGTTTGTTTTTTTGTATTTTGTACGAGGTTTTCATAAGAAACTTTTGTGGGCTTTGAAAACTCTGACCACCCTACCCATGCAAAAATTAACATAGCGGCTGCCATACCAAACCATTTTAAGAACACATCTCGCTGGCTTTTATCTTCAATAGTTTCAAAAGCTTGTTTTTCTATGGCCGCATTTGCAAGATTCTGTTTGATTTTCTCAAATCCCTGCTCAAGGCTATGAAAATATTGCGGATTTTGCGATTCCCATTCGTCAAGGTATTGATAGAAAAGTTCTTGATTTTCTTTGACTTTAAGCCACTCTTCAATCATTTTGTATTGCATTGAAGAGTGCTTTCCGTCGAAGTAGTCAAATATTATTTTTTTTGTAAGTGATGATTCCATGTTAAAAGCCTAATTTTTAAATTCTTGTGGGTTTAGTTTAAAAATATCCAAAGTACAGCACTCAGAATCCATTCTGATTTGAGTTCTTGACGGATTTTTGCCAATGCCCTACTTATCAAACGTTCTACAGCACTAACCGTAATTTGCATTTCAAGTGCTACTTCGGTATATTTTTTCCCTTCGAGTCGGTTTAATTGAAACGCTTTTCTGGACTGCTGCGGCAAATTCTGAATTGAAGTTTCCAGTTTTTTTGTCAGTTCGTGAAAATGTAAAATTTCATCAGGCTGAAGTACCACCGAACTATCAGAATACTGAAAATCAAATTCGTTATTTTCTAAATTGGTCGTTCGGTTAATTTCATTTTTTATAGTATTGTAAGCCCTATATCTAACCGAAGTATAGAGGTACGAGCGATAAGAAGTGGCAATATTTTCATATACCTTATTTTGCCAAAAATTAGTAAAGACCTCTGCCACAATATCTTCGGCCATTTCTTTTGAATATACAAATCGAATAGCGTGATTACATAAATTAGTATAATATTTTCTGAAGAGTAATTCAAAGCCTTTTTGTGGGGATTCGACGAAAGTTTTTTCAATAAAATATTCTTCAGAAATCACCTTAGTTTCTTCCGAAAATTTAATGATACTTATTATATCTTTCTCAGTGGTATCTTCCTTGTGCTTAAAGTGTAGCATTATTCGGAAATTTTATTGTACAATTCTAAGACATTTTTTTCTTATTTTACCCCACATTAGGAGATGTTTTTTTTTGATATTGTTGAAAATGATAAAGAATATTTTGGTGGGTTTCAGTAAGTTATGCTATGATCTATGGCATAAAGGCCTCGTGAATTTTAATGGTAGCATTGCTTTAGTGTAGATTTGAGACCTGAAATAATAACTATTATACCTTTATATCTTGAATTTCACTATACAGTTTTCTCCACTAAGTGACAAGTATTGATCCGAAGTATATTAATAAACAGCGTTTAAGTTTCAGTCCACTTTTTCATACCATTGATAGACTTTAAATGAAAGAAAGACTGGCAATTTTGCTCATTCCAGATAAAATTAAAATTGTTGAGGAAAAAACTACGAATTGAATGGTCAAATAAAGAACTCAATACCTCTTCAAGAAAAACGTTACTTGAACTGGAGAAACCCAGCTTCAAGTTTCAAGCAGATAGAAAGATTTACTTGTTTTTCAATTCCTTCATTGAAAAATTGATATGTAATTTTGATGAGCGACTTTCAGTAGGCAGATTTCAAGAAGTCAACCAATGGGGAGTATGTATAAAGTTGTGCCACATTTAATAAATATGGCACAAGTATTTTTCTATTTCTGATAAATTCTACCACCAAAAATCTTGCTTCCAACTCGAATCATGGTGCTGCCTTCTTCGATTGCAATAGCGTAATCACCACTCATGCCCATTGAAAGAATGGTTAATTGTGAATGATTGATTGTTAATGATTGGTAAAAATTTTTCAGCTTTTTAAATTCTTTTCTGATTTGAGTTTCATCTTCGGTGAGGGTTGTCATTCCCATCAGACCTACGATTCTTACGTTTGGAAGTTTTTCCAGCGTCTCAGCTTTCAAAATCTCCAAACATTCTTCTTCAGTCATGCCGCTTTTAGTGTCTTCTTCGGCTATATAAATTTGCAATAAACAATCAATAACTCGATTATTTTTGGCAGCTTGTTTATTGATTTCCTGCAAAAGTTTCAAACTATCTACCGAGTGAATCAAACTCACAAAAGAAGCAATATATTTCACTTTATTCGACTGTAAATGGCCAATAAAATGCCATTCAATGTCCTTTGGCATTTGTTCGTATTTATCGACCAATTCTTGCACGTAATTTTCGCCAAAACGCTTAAAACCAGCATTATAGGCTTCCATTAGCATTTCCACAGGCTTGGTCTTCGACACCGCCACCAGCGTTACACCTTTCCCTTCAATCTCTTTTTCGATGAACTGAATATTTTCTACAATTGCCATAGTTAGAGTTCTGAGTTTAGAATTCTGAGTTCTGAGTCTGGACCGAGTATCTCACTCAGAATTTAGAACTCAGCACTCATAACTCTATTATGATGCCACCGAAGTTTGGTAAATATCGTACCAGTCTTCACGGCTCAATTTAATATCTGATGCACTGGCAGCATTGCGAATACGAGCTTCTGACAGTGAGCCAATGATGGGTAAAGTACCCAACTGCATCAACCATGCAACAGCCGTTTGCTCTACGTTAGCATCGTATTTTTTACCGATTGCTTCGAGTTTTATCTTTAAAACTGCCGATTTGCCTTCTTTTCCATCAAGAATTTCGCCACCAGCGAGCGGAGCCCAAGCCAAAGGCTTACTGAAACTTTGCTTAATAAAATCAAGACGACCATCTTCGATTGCCGAAATGTTCATCAAATTTAGCTCAATATGGTTCGTCACGATTGGAATCGTGAGGTAAGAAGCCAATAATTGGTGTTGGAATGCCGTGAAATTAGCCACTCCGATATGCTTAACTTTTCCCGAATTAACGATTTCGGCCAAAGTCATAGCTGTTTGCTCTGGGTCAGCTAAAAAATCACTTTGGTTCAGTAAGAAAATATCTAAATAATCTGTTTTGAGTTTTTTCAATGAATTTTCAACACTACTCACAATATAATTATGAGAATTATCGAAATAACTTACTTTACCATTTTTGCGAATACCACACTTACTGAAAAGTACGATGTCTTCACGCTTGAATGACTTATTGCTGATTATCTTTCCAAAATGCTCCTCGATGGTCGAATCACCGTAAATATCGGCATGGTCAAAGGTATTAATGCCCAATTCTAAGCATAAATTAATGATTTGCTCCATTTTGGCTGGAGTATTTTCTAAATTTTCCCAACGCCAAAATCCATAAATAGCTTCCGATACTTTCGGCCCCGAATCACTGAGATATACTTTCTTCATGTTGTACAAGATTTTTATTAAAGTGCGTAAAGATAATAGTTTTAGTTTACTGCTTCTCTAATTTTTCTTGTTCTTTGCTCAATTCTTAGTGATTTCCGTAATTTTTCTCACCTGCTTTTATCTCAATCGTTAAGAGATTTTGTTTTGGTGGCAGCGGACAAGTTGCATAAGGTGTGAAAGCACACGGTGGATTGTATGCTTTATTGAAGTCAATATACGTGTATCCATCGGCATCGGGCTTGGCGGCATATACAAATCGGCCAGCACCGTAGGTTTCTTTTTTATTGGTTTTATCACCGAAGATGATAAAAAACTCATCACCTTCTTTCAGAGCATCTAATTTATATTCTTTTCCTGCAATCGTAAAGGCCAAAATCCCAGGTGAATCTTGTTGTGAAGTTTGTCCCGTTACGTCCAAAATAGCAATTTTCTTGCCTTCTGTTGGTACAAATTTGGCTTTTAGCTTCCATTTTGGGTCAATTTTGAAAGTTTCGATTCCGTGAAATTCTTTCAAAAATGGACTTTCTAAATCTCGAAGCCTGATGGCGTAACGTTCGCCACGTTTTATTATAAACCAACGTAAGGAATTATGTTTCAAAACTATGCTTTTTTCGGCGGGAAAAAGTTTGAGTTTTTCAACCGTTTCATTCTCATTAAAAACCTCGGCATCGGCTTTAGTTTCCACAAAAACTTCTCCTTTTGATAAAATTATTTCACCCAAGAAAGCCTTACTTCTTTCTTTCGGAAAAACAATTTTGTTTTCAGTGTTTCCACCAAACGAATTTCTGCCTTCTTCGAGCCAAAACAAGCCCGCCAGATTTAGCCAACCGTTTTCTTTTTTTAGCCCCTCAATTCGATTCTGATGCCAAGTTTTTATTTCTTTTTCGTAGTCAGAATCATCGGTTTTGAAGCTAAACGAAAATAAGATTATCGAAGCTAAAACTCCTAAAATGCTGAATTGGGTTTGATTCTTTTTCATGAGAAATGTTATCTTTAAAAGCCTAAATTAATAAAAAACTAATCTTTTCTGGCAAAACATTATCATTTTTAATCGTATCACACCTTATTTTCGGCAAAAAAGGCGTGACACGAGTCTTATTAAAACGAATATCGAAGCGTTGTTCCATAAGTACGAGGGTCGCCCAAAATACCTGCGTATTGTCCAGCACTACCTGGGGCAGCCAATAACTGCTCAAAATAATCTTTGTTAGCAAGATTTCTTCCCCAAACAAAAAGCGAAATACCATTTGATGCTCTAAAACCAATTCTACCATTGAGCAATGAATATCCATCAATATTTAAGAATTGAGAAGGCGATGGACTTGATGAAAATTCCGAACGAAAATAGACATCAACAGCCGCAAAGTAATTACCTTTTAAGCCCAGCAGATTTCCTTTAGTACTTGCCTCTGCCCCAAACGACCCTGACCATTTTGAAATACCAGGTAAACGTCCGCCCGAAACATCTTTGAAAGCCTGCGTTCCACCCACTTCTTCCAATGGCACTGGTGCATTGGTGAATGAAATATATTTTCCATCGGTATAAGCCAGTGCCGCATTGAAAGTAAAATGATTATTTATTCTAATATTTCCGTCAACCTCCACTCCTCTTACTCGCACTTTTTCGGCGTTTGCTAAATAGCCACGGTTTACCCCAGGTTCGGGCGTTTGTACTTGCGTTTGATAATCCTTGATTTCATCATTGAAGATTACAACATTTAAAACAGAATTAGAAGATGGTTTTGTTTTGAAACCGACTTCAACATGTTTCACAAACTCTGGTTTTACTTCTGCAAGTTCAACCAATACTCTCCCGCTGGCCGTTGGCAAACCACCAATATTTACACCAACTGGCTTATAACTAACCGAATACGTAGTAAAACTATTGATATTTTTATTGATTTTATATTGTAGCGTTAGCTGACCTGAAAAATTTCCTTCGGTAGCTTCTGTATCGAATGCCTGATTTGTATAAACTGCATTTTTGAGGGCAATTAGAGCAGCATCAGTTGTTTGAAGGCCACCATAAGTTTCTCTTTTATAATGGGCGGTTTTCTTGTCATAATTATATCTTATACCTGGCAAGATATGTAGTTTTTCGTTAATTGACCAGTCGGCTTGACTAAAAGCCGCTAAACTTGTGCTTTGGATTCGGTTGGTTGTACGAATACCAAAATTATCAAACAAACCAGCGGTTTTCCATAAAGCACTTGTCGAACTTTGAGCAAAACGCCATTGTGCAGAACCCGCTTCTTCGGTCTGAACTGGGTCAGAGTTTAAATCTTGCCATAGACCAAATACGCCTACAACTCCACTCAATTTTGAAGATATTTTTCCTGAATAACGAATTTCTTGCGATAATTGCTTATGCACTGAATTTCCTGATGAAATCGTAAAAATCGGTAAGCCCGTATAGTCACGGTCATTTAACGGCACCCATTTCCAATAACGCCAAGCCGAAGTTGAGGTAAGCGTTCCATTTCCGATTTTAATATCAGCATTCAACGAAGCTCCACCGAGTTGATTATCAGCCTTTGATGGCGTATCGAGGTCGACAATTCTCTCGAATGGACTGCTATATGGTAATTTATAATTTAGGTCTTTGATGATGGCATCAAACTGGCGATACGCTGCACGTTTGGTTGTAACAACACCCGCCACTGGCCAACCATAACCATTTGGTTTTTGGTCAGTCATATCGGCAATGAAAGTGATTTTAATTTTATCGGTTGGCGTGTATAACAACTGCCCTCTCACACCCAAATTATTTATATCGTTCATGCTTTGTTGGGTCTTTACATTATAAAGAAGTCCGTCTCGTTGAGTACCCGAAAAAGAGATTCTTGCCGCCAATTTCTTGCTTAAAGCCCCTGACAATGAGCCTTTTGCTTGAATATAACCATAGTTTCCGTAGCTCAATTCAAAACTGGCAGTTGGGTCGAAACTGGCCTCACGAGTAGTAATATTGAAAGCACCAGCCGTTGTGTTTTTACCAAAAAGTGTTCCTTGTGGTCCACGCAAAACCTCCACACGGTCGATGTCAACGAAGTCGAGAGCCGTGGCGGCTGGGCGTGCGTAATATACACCATCGACATAAAAACCTACTCCTGGGTCGATACCATCGTTGGTCAAACCGAAGGTCGAACCCAAACCACGAATATTTAAAGTAGTATTACGTGCATTTGAAGCGTAGAGCTGAACGGTTGGAACGAGTTCTTTCAGACGATTTACGTTGAAAGCACCTGCATCTTCGGCCGCAGCCCCACGAATCACCGAAATTGGAATCGGAATATCCTGCACAGCTTCCTGACGACGGCGTGAAGAAACCACTACATCGGCCAATTTATTTACGTCTTGTTCGAGTTTGATAATTACTTTACTTTCATTAATTACGATTTCTTTTTTTATATATCCGACATAAGAAATAATAAGTATAAAGGGCAATTTTTGACCAGTAATGAGAGCAAAATCTCCGTTTGCATCAGTCGTAGCACCATTGGTTGTACCTTTAATTGAAACCGTTGCTCCAATGAGAGCTTCGTTTGTAATCTCATCTATTATTTTGCCCGATACGGTGGCGTTGATAATTGGTTTGTCTTGAGCAGAAACATAAAGTGGCAAAAGAATTGCACCTAAAATTAGTATTGAATTTAAAAGTTTTTTCATTAATTTGTATTCGTTTAATGCAAAATAAGGTCTTGGCAGACAATCTTCGGATTGCTGTCGGGAGTCATTTAGCGGTGATATTTTTTTTGTTAAACTCGACCAGTTTGGTGGCAGCCAAACTGGTTTTTTATTACATAATTTGTTAGTTTTTACAGATAATTTTTAAGTTCATTTATTGAATATTTTTTGTTTGATGAAGCAAAACTAAGAATCTATATTTAATCTACCAAATAAGTAGAGTAATAAATTTTAAGTTTTTTTAACTAAAAATAAAAAAAGTAAATGAAATATTAGAATGGTGCTATTTACATGCTAATATTTCATTTAAAATATCGTTTGAATGTGGTTTTACTTCAATAAAAAATCATCTTATTTTACTGATATGCACTTGCTCATTGAGGGCATCTTCAAAGAAATGATGAATAGTGAAGGTTTGCTCCGCTCCCACTTTCTGGCCTGTTTGGCCTAACATCCATTCGATTATTGCCCCAATCGCCAAAATTGGTACAATCCATAAAATAGTAGTATCGAGTTTTAGACTCATTCTGACCAGCCCAATCATCGTGATAAAAAATACTCCCAACCCAAAAAAAACATAGCCCATCAGAAATATCGCCCAAACACTCGGATGTGGACCGTACATTCCTCTAATAATTGTTTTATGGTCGTCGGTTTCTTCAAAACTAATGCTTAATTGTGGCGACCAATAATGCTGTTGTTCGGGTTTGATTCTGAGCAAGCCGTGCGTATTAAAAACCTTACCTTCAACGGGCAGCGATGTTTTTTCAAGTCCATCGGTAAGTAGTTTTACAATCTCGTTGGTACTTTTTTCGGTAGTAATCTTAAATTTTGGACGGGTACGAAATGAGGTCATTGTATCAAGGGTTTAGAATAGATAATGACCAAAACTATCGAATGATTTTTTATCTTGAAATGAGAAAAATCATATTTTAGTGTGAAGATTCGAGGGATTTTAGCAACTGGACAAGTTTTCATCTATATAATTTTTATATTTACCGCACCAAAATTGCAAAAACCAATGCCAATCAAAGATTTATTGAAACCCGAAAAGACTTTTCGTATTACTGGAATGCTTAGAATTGAGAGCGAAGATGACCGTTTTCTTGGCCCTGGCCGATTAGAATTGCTCGAAAATATCATCGAAACTGGTTCGATTAGTCAAGCTGCCAAACAAATGGGAATGTCATATAAAAAAGCTTGGGATTTGGTAAATTCGATGAATCAGCATACAATTAAGCCCATCGTCAGCACGCAAACTGGCGGCGAAAAAGGTGGCGGAACAATTGTTACCGATGAGGGTAAACAACTGATTGCGGCATTTAAAAAACTCCATGAAGAGTTTCAAGCATCGTTTGATGAAAAAATTAAAATCTTTCTACAATCTTAAATTTAGATTTTTTTAATCTCAATACTTTGTAAACCTTTTACATGTCGGCGACCTGTCTTAAAATCTTTTGTGGCAATTAGTAAGATTCGTTCAGTGCTTTCAGCTTGACTTTTACCATCAGCTTCCAACACAATAAAAAACGAATTTCCGATTTCAGTATTAAAAAGTTCGTTCCAAGATAAAACAACCGAATATCCATCAGATGCCTTGATTATCAAATAATATTCACTCAAAACTTTAGGACTTTCAGCCGTAATCTTTACATCTTTGAGCAAATTTAGCAAAGGCACACCCTTTACATTTTTATATTCTTTCCGAAATTCTCCTGCGTGATTCGCAATTTTAAAATCACCAATTTCGATGCTTTTTTCTCGCTGTAAGTCAGAAAAGTTTATTGTTTTAGGTTTATCGACCAAACCCGATATTGTAAACTGATTTGTTGATTCTACATTTTTTTGTGCAAAGCCAAATGTTATCGAAAAAACAAAAAGTAAGGTAACAGATAGTTCTTTCATGCTGTTTATGTTTTCTTTATTATATTAATTTTCACCCGTAAGAACGTCCAATTTGGATGTTCCTACAAAATGACCCATTTATTATCTGAACACTACGTAAAAATCAATTTCAAACAAGCAATGACCAATCCCACTGCTAAAAGTTTTTTTAGGGTTGGTATATTGAATTTTTGACTACCAAAATACGACCCAGCCAAACCACCGATAATTGTAGCCAAAACTGCCCATTGCATGTTCTCTGGAAGATTGATACCGCCTTTTTGCAATTGACCATAAAGACCAGAAAGAGAATTAACAAAGATAAAAAGTGCCGAAACGGCCGCCGTTTCTTTCAAATTCGCCCATCGCATTAGTAGCATCAAGGGGCTAAGAATAATTCCTCCGCCAATGCCAATCATTCCCGAAAGTAAACCAATCAAGCCGCCCGAAAGGACTCCTGCCCATATCGGAATTGGTCTATTCGTTTCATCGGTATCAAATTTATAGATTAACCTGACGATTGAAAATAAGATACATACAGCGAGAATTTTCTTATAAATGGAATCCGAAAGAGTCATTGTGCCTCCCACAAATGCCATCGGAATACTGGCCAGTGCAAATGGCAAGAAGAGTTTTAAGCGAAAATGCCCCGCTCGATAAAAGCCAATGAAAGAGAAAAGAGAAACGGCTAAATTCATCACCAAAGCCGAAGATTTCATCATTGCGGGAGCTACACCCATAATTGCCATCACGGCCAAATATCCACTTGCTCCGCCATGCCCAACCGATGAGTATAAAAAAGCTACAAGGCTCAATAATAAAAGTAAGAGTAAAACAGATGACATTTGCTTGGTTTATTTGGATGTAAAGCTCACAACGTTATATATTTGCAAATATAACGAAAGTAATGAAAATCCAAACCTTATGTTAGAAAATATACCTTTGCTTGCCTATCGTAATATAATCAAATACATAACGATAATTTTATTACTAATTAGGATCCAATCAAATGCTCAAGAGTCGGATACATTGAAATCTCGAACTTTAGATGAAATCGTGGTTTCGGCTTCGAGGATTAAAGAAAATTACCTAAAATCGGCTACGAGTATTGAGTTATTGACCTTGAAGCAGATTCAGCAAAGTCCAGCTTTGAGCTATTTTGATGCCATCGAAAACTTAAAAGGGATTCAGCTAATTACGCCAAGTTTGGGTTTTAGAGTCTATAATGCTCGTGGATTTACCAACACAACCAATGTCCGTTTCGTACAACTCGTTGACGGAATTGACAACCAAGCCCCACATATTGGCTCTCCGATTGCTTCGGGCATGGGGCCAACTGACCTTGATATTCGTCAAGTTGAGATGATTCCAGGCGTGGCTTCGGCACTTTATGGGATGAACTCGTTGAATGGCTTGGTAAATTTACTAACCCTCAATCCATTTGATTCGGAAGGGTTGAGTATTCAGCAAAAAACAGGGGTAAATCACTTATCAAGTCCTACAATCGACCCAAAATTATTTTCAGAAACGAATTTACGTTATGCAAAAAAATTAAGCGAAAAATGGGCATTTAAAGTAAACTTTGGGTATCAGAAAGGCTATGATTGGATTGCGAACTCAACACTCGACCTTAATCCTTTGGCCAATACTTCAGTAAATTTACTCGGAAAAGATAATGTCGGAGCCGACTACGTGAACTCTTACGGCAATGAATCATCGAATCGAAGAACACTTACGCTCGGTGGAAAAAGATATGTAGTGGCTCGAACGGGTTATTTTGAAGAAGAAGTAACCGATTATTCTATCAATAATCTCAAAGCTGATTTTTCTTTGAACTATCGATTCAAGCCTCAACACGAAATTGCTTATAGTTTCAAAATTGCTCAACTTGATAATGTGTATCAACGCACCAATCGTTTTCGGTTAAACGACTATCGTCTTTCGCAAAATGCCATTACTTATCAAAGTCCGAGTACGCAAATTAGAGCTTATCTGACCACCGAAAATACAGGAAAATCGTATAATATTCGTTCGATGGCCGAAAATATCGACCGAAGTTTTAAGTCAGATAATGTTTGGTTTACCGATTTTACCAATGAATTTAATGCCCAAACCAAAACAGGAAAAAGCGTAATTGATGCACTAAATTTGGCCAGAACGCAAGCCGATAAAGGCCGACCGCAAGCCAATAACGCCGCTTTTGATGAGTTAATCACAAAATTAGGCGATATTAATAACTGGGACATTGGTGCAGCATTACGGGTAAAATCGACCATGCTTCATGCCGAAGGGCTAACCGATTTGAGCAAAAAAATATCTTCTACGCTACAAAACAAAGGCTTTGGACTTTTGGCTGGCTTCGATTACCGAAATTATTTTGTTGTGCCTGATGGCAATTATTTCATTAATCCGAAAGAAGATGGCAAAAACCTCAGTTACTGGAAAGCGGGCGGTTTTGTACAAGGAAGCAAAACAATTTTAGACGAAAGGCTAAAAATTGTCTTGACTCTCAGAGCCGACAAAAATCAATATTTCAATGTACGATTCAATCCTCGTGGTTCGGTCGTTTATTCGCTCAATGACAATAATCATTTTAGAGTTTCGTATCAAAACGGCTATCGTTTTCCGAGTTTGTTTGAGGCATTTTCAAATATCAATAGCGGAGGGGTGAAGCGTGTGGGTGGCTTACCGATAATGTCGCAAGGTATTTTTGAAAATTCATATTTACGAAAAACCATTGATGATTTTACAGTGGCAGTCAATCAAGACATCAATGTAAATAAATTAACTCAAAATGAGGCAATCATTAAAAACAAAGGGCTTCTCCGCAAAAACGATTATACCTATTTGAAACCTGAGTATGTAAATAGTTTTGAAATCGGCTACAAAGGCTATCCTATGGGCAAAAAACTTTTTGTCGATGCCGATTTCTACTATAATGTTTACCGAAATTTCATGGCTCAAATCGAAGCAAATGTGCCGCTCGGCAGCAATCCAGATTCGTTGGCATTTTATATGTACGACCGTAATAAGCAGGGGCGTTATCGCCTTTGGACAAACTCAAAAACCATCGTCCGAAACTACGGTGCAAGCATCGGCATTAATTATAACTTCTACAAAAACTTCTCACTCACAAGCAATGCTTCCTTTGCAAAACTGAAAAATGTAGCCAATAATGATGGTTTTGAAGAAGCTTTCAACACCCCTCGCTGGATAGTAAATATAGGAATTGGCAATACCAAACTGACCAAAAATATTGGTTTTGGCATAAACTATAAATACCAAGAGGGCTTTTTGTGGCAATCAGCACTGGCAACGGGAAACGTACCAGAAATTCATAATGTAGATGCACAATTTACCTATTATGTGCGAAAACAAGGCTTACAATTCAAGCTGGCAGGAACAAATATCCTGAACCGACCTTATGTGAGCTTTATTGCTGGCCCAACAGTTGGAGCATTTTATTATTTGACGATTACGGCAGATTTGGGGAGAAAATGATTATACCAATAGTAGTCAAGATTAACTTTTACAACCAGTTAATCTTAACTATTTTGTTATACCTAATTTTGATAAATCCGTTTTTTTGAGCATTTCATTTACTTCATTTAATTTTTTTTGTACGATTTGCTCGGCTGTTGTTTTCGCAACTATTTTCTTACTTGCTTTCATTTTTTCCCTATTAAGTAAAAATCCATTTCCTTATTTAATTCAAAAATAGTGAGTTCATTGTCAACCACTCCCCAAATTTGAAAATTCTGTTGTAAAAGTTCTAACTCTCGACCGATTACAATTCTATATAACCTTTGCCTTCTGTCATCACTTCCTCTAAAAACAACAAACCTATCTTGGTTTTTATTCAAAAAATCTTCAATTATTTTAATTACCGTTGCTAAAACTGTTCGTAAATCATCATTATTAGTCACCGAAACATCGCTCATTTTTCCATTTTCTAATACATCCAATAAAGCAAGATTAAAAATAAGAGGAGAATCGGTCTGTGTGAATAAAACTACTTTCTGTACGGCTTTATCTTGACTCACGCTTACAAATTCGTATCTAAACTCTGTTCTTGTTAATGAAAATGGATATGGTTTTTCAGTCATCTATTTCAGCAAAATTATCTTTAGTATTACAATTCTAAGTAATTTATTCCAATTCAAAAAATAAATTTAGCTTAACATTTCATCATTCTCGTCATATATATCACTATTTTTACGCCAAAATTTAATCTTCAAACTATTAAACATGAAAAAAACTCTATTGCTTCTCTGCCTTGCGAGTACAGCAGTTTTTGCTCAAAAGAAGGATTTTGACGAAAAAGAACTAATGACTGGCAAAACACCCAAAAACTTCACCCAACCATTACCAATTATTCAACGCTGGCTTGACGACGAGCGAGTTTTAGTTACTCAAAAACTTTCACCCGAAGCCGAAGCAAAGTCAATGATTTTGGAGGTTAGTAGCGGAAAAATGACCGAAGCAAGCGAAGAAATTCTCCGCCCAAAAGCTAAGCCTATAAAAATGATTATCAGCAAAAATGGTAATTTATTTCTGAAAAGTGGTGATACAGAAACGCAATTGACCAACGACCCTGCCGAAGAAAAAAACGCCATGTTTTCGCCCGATAGCAGTTACATTGCTTATACGAAAGAAAACAACCTTTATTCGTATGATTTCAAAGCAAAAAAAGAAATAAAACTCACTACCGATGGTACAAAAACTACCCTAAATGGCTACGCAACGTGGGTATATTGGGAAGAAATCTTTGGTCGTCCGACTCGTTTCCGTGCGTTTTGGTGGAGTCCTGATAGCAAGAAAATTGCTTATATGCGTTTCGATGAGTCAAAAACAATGATGTTTCCGCTTTATAGCAGCGAAGGGCAACACGGATTCATCGAAGAAACTCGCTACCCAAAAAGTGGCGACCCAAATCCCGAAGCCAAAGTTGGGTTTGTTTCTCCAGCGGGTGGAAAAACTACTTGGGCGGCTTTCAACGAAAAAGACGAACAATATTTTGGTTGGCCAAAATGGTTGCCCGATGGTAGTGGCTTGATGCTCCAATGGATAAACCGTGGCAATGATAACCTAAAACTCTACAATGTTTCGCCAAAAGATGGTAGTAAAAAAGAACTTTATAACGAAACTCAAAAATCATGGATTGGCATTGATGAAGCAGACGAACGCCTAACGATTATGGACGGTGGCAAAGAAATGATGATTATCAGCGATAAAACTGGTTGGAAACAATTGTATCTGCATGACATCAACGGAAAATTCATCAATAATATCACTGAAGGAAAATATACAGTAAAAAATGTTGAAGGTATCGACCAAAAGAATCGTGTGGTTTATTTCTACGCTCGTGGAATAGAAAGCACCGCTCGTTTCGACCTTTACAGAGTTGGTTTTGATGGGAAAGGCTTAAAACGCCTTACGTTTGGAGCTTACAATAACCGAAATATCAATGCTTCACCAAATCTGAAATATTTTATTACAACTTACTCAAACATCAATACGCCAACCAGCATGGCCATTGTTGATAACGAAGGTAAAGTTATTCGTGAATTGGGTAGCATAAAAGGTGCCGAAATGGATAATTATAACTTGGCGAAAACTGAGCTTCTAAGAGTAAAAAGTGATGATGGCATTTATGATTTACCAATGACAATCACTTACCCGCAAAATATGGTGGCTGGCAAAAAATACCCTGTTTTAGTAAGTATTTATGGTGGCCCTGATGCGGGTACAGTCTATGACCAATGGACTTGGTCGGCTCGCCAACAATGGTACGCTAAAGAAGGCATTATTCAAGTAGCACTCGACCACCGTGCCAGTGGGCATTTCGGGAAAGAAGGTGTGGCATACATGCACCGCAATTTAGGTTATTGGGAAATGAAAGACTATAAAACTCTCGTTAAATCATTGATAGACAAAGGAATAGCTGACCCAACTAAAATATGTATCACAGGTTTTAGTTACGGTGGTTATATGAGTTGTTATGCCTTGACTTACGGAAGTGATGTATTTACCCATGGAATGGCAGGTGGAAGCGTAGTAGATTGGAGTTTGTATGACAGTGCCTACACGGAAAGATACATGGATACACCAGCTGAAAACCCTGAAGGTTATAAATCTGCCAATGTTCTGACGCACACAAGTAAACTAAAAGGTGTTTTGCAAATTGTTCACGGAACTATGGACGATAACGTACATATGCAAAACAGCATTCAGCTAATCAGTAAATTGCAGGATGAAAAGAAGAACTTCGAGTTTATGCTTTACCCGAATGGCCGTCATGGCTGGGGAGGAAATAAAGGGGTTCATTTCGATAATCTAAAAACACAATTTATTTATAAGCATTTATTGGAGAAACCAATTCCAGAGGGATTGCTTAGATAAGATATAAAAGATGAATTATGAGATATGAAAAATAAATAATTCATATCTCATAATTCATATCTAAAAAACTTACTCCCAAACCACTGATTCAGTTTTGTTATACCAGCCATCAACTTTTGGAGCAAATTCTTTCTCTATGATATTTCGCTTGATTTTGAGCGTTGGCGTCATTTTATTGTTCTCTACTGTCCACGGTTCACGTAAAACTACCAATCTTTGTACACGCTCATAGCTTTTTAGTTTTGGATTTAAATCTTTTAAGGTTGTCTCCAAACTTTCTTTAACTACCTGTTTATCAGTAGCTTTTCCTAAATCAGATAATACTAATAAGCCAATTGGTTGAGGTAAATTATTTCCAACGACACAAATTTGTTCGATGAAATTATTATCGGCAAAGCCAAACTCGATTTGTGCTGGAGCGACGTATTCTCCTTTCGAGGTTTTGTACATTTCTTTCACCCGACCCGTAATTTTTAGATAGTTTTCAGCGTCTAATTCTCCCACATCGCCCGTATGAATCCAATTTTCAGCATCAATCGTTTCGGCGGTTAGGGCTGGTTCTTTATAATAACCATCCATGTTCCAATTTGAGCGAGTCAAAATTTCGCCAGAACCTTCGGCAATTTTTACTTCCATTCCTGGATATATTTTCCCGACTGTTCCATCTTTCACATTTTCTTTTGGCATCATACACACAGCTCCGACGTTTTCGGTCATTCCATAAGCCTCTTGAATAATTATCCCCAGTTTTCTAAACCAAACAATCAAACTATTTGGCATCGGTGCAGCACCAGTCAGAATTACCACGGCTTTATCTAAGCCCAGCCCTTTTCTGATTTTTTTCTTCACAATTCCATTCAAAATCGGAATTTTCAATAAAGTATTGAGTTTCTTTTCGGGCATTTTCCCCAGAATTCCCAACTGAAACTTTGTCCAGATTCGAGGAACGGCCAAGAAATGCGTTGGTTCGGCAGCGGCCAAATTTTTGGCAAAACTATCAAGCGTTTCGGCAAAATAAATGGTAGCCCCCATCGTAACTGCCGCCGCTTCAATGATATTTCGCTCAGCAATATGGCAAAGTGGTAAATACGAGAAAAAACGGGCATTTTCAGTGTGTAGTTTTGCTACATCTCTCGTATGATAAATCACACTTGCCATTGCTCCGTATTTTAGCATCACACCTTTAGGGTTTCCTGTAGTGCCTGATGTATAAATTATCGTAAAAATATCGGCTAAATTCGGCACATAATTATCTGTCATTGGTGCGTGTTTGGCCAAAATATCATTCCATTGTACGTGCGAAGCATCAGGGTTGTAAGTGGGAAATGAAATACATTTCACATTAGCAGGAATACCCGATTTCATTCCTGCCCAATCATCCAATTTTCCTACAAAAAGCACCTCGCAACCACTGTGAGTAAGCACTTGGTTAATTTGAGCATCGGTCAAAGTAGCATAAAATGGCACGGAAATATGCCCCGCCATCATGATTGCAAAATCAGCGATGAGCCATTCAGCACAGTTTTTTGAAACTAAACCGATATTACTTTTCGGCGGAAGATTCAGCGATTTCAGATACGCCGCCAAACTACGGGTTTGTCGGCCAGCCTCTTTGAAAGTAAAATCTTTGAAATCATCGCCAAAAGGCTGACGAAGATAAATTTTATCGGGAGTTGTTGCTTCCCAATGATAAAAATATTCTAATAGGGTTTTGTTAGGTGAAATTTCCATAGGTATATTAACAGGTTATATTCTATTCACAAATTTGCACAAAATAATGAAACAATTTAAAATTTTCAAGAAAAAGATATTAGATTTGGCTTATAAAAATTCAGAAAAAAATCTTCATCACATGAAACTGTTGGTCAAAACTTTAAAGTACCTCTTTATCTTTATACTACTCGCCATTGTTGGTCTTTCTGCTTTATACTGGAAAAATGATATTCCGCTCTCAACACTTAAAGAAAAATATACCAACGCTGACTCAAAATTTATCGAAGTTGATGGAATGTCAGTGCATTACAGAATTGAAGGATTAGCAAATGATAGCATTCCGTTGGTTCTTCTGCATGGAACTGGAGCGAGCTTACACACATGGGATGGATGGGTAAATGCTCTAAAAACCGAAAGAAAAATCATCAGACTTGATTTACCTGCTTATGGTCTAACTGGCCCAAACCCCACGAGCGATTATTCTCAAGAGTTTTATGCTACTTTCGTCAATGATTTTCTGACAAAACTTGACGTAAAGCAGTGCATCATTGCAGGGAACTCGCTGGGTGGCTCAATTGCATGGAATTTTGCAGTGAAATACCCCGAAAAAGTATCAAAAATAATTTTAGTCGATGCTGGAGGCTATGCCATGAAGTCAAAATCAGTACCAATTGCTTTTCAAGTAGCAGGTTGGCCAGTTGTAAAGAATCTGTTTAAATACGTTACGCCTCGTTCAATTGTACAAAAAAGTGTAGAAAATGTCTATGCTGATAAAAGCAAAGTAAGCAATGATTTGGTTGACCGTTATTTTGAATTATCGCTCCGTGAAGGTAATCGTCAAGCATTTATTGATAGAATGTCGGAGTTTAGAAATAAAGGATTAATCAATGACAAAACCGTCAAAATCAAAGATTTAGCAATGCCAACGCTCATTATTTGGGGCGATAAAGATTTATTGATTCCGCTCGAAGTAGGAGAACGATTCCATGCAGATTTACCGAACGATACTTTAGTAGTTTTCAAAGATTTAGGCCACACACCAATGGAAGAAGATGCGAAGAAAACGGTGGCGGTTGTGAAGGAATTTTTGAAGAAATAAATCGGGTATTATCAAAGGTAGAGACAAGGCATGCCTTGTCTCTACGACACAATATCATTGCCACATCAAAAATTGTCACCTTGGCTTGGACGTAATAAGAGGCTTACGAACGTTGTTCCCAAATCTGCACTAAATTAATAATCACTTGGGTAGCTTTTTCCATATCTTCCACCGAAACCCATTCGAGTTTTGAGTGAAACGCGTGTTCGCCTGCAAAAATATTCGGACAAGGCAAACCCATAAATGATAACCGTGAACCATCAGTTCCACCTCTAATACTACGTTTTTCGGCCTTTAAACCTGCTTGGTCGATAGCCTCCAAAGCAAAGTCAACTACCTGCGGATGATTCACCAAAACTTCTTTCATATTGCGGTATTGTTCAATTACTTTAAAATCAACCTTTGAGTTAGGGTAATTTATAAGAATCTGATTAACAATGTTTTGCAAGAAAGTTTCTTTTTCATGCAGCCCCGCCACCGTAAAATCTCGAATGATAAAATCAAGTTTTACTGATTCTTGAATCCCCGAAATTTGTGTTGGATGAATGAACCCTTCCATGCCTTCGGTAGTTTCGGGCGAAAGGGTGTCTTTGGGTAAAGCCGCCAAAATATCCCCCGCAATTTTCATGGCATTTTCGAGCTTACCTTTCGCAAAACCAGGGTGTGTACTTATACCATGAATAGTAAGACTCACACCATCAGCCGAAAAAGTTTCGTCTTCGAGTGTGCCAAGGCTTTCACCATCCATTGTGTAGCCAAAGTCAGCACCGAGTTTCTTTAAATCTACTTTTTCTGTACCACGACCCACTTCTTCATCAGGTGTAAACAGTATCTTTATTGTTCCGTGCTTCACCTCAGGATTTTGCACCAAGTATTCGGCCGCAGCCATAATTTCAGCAACTCCAGCTTTATTATCTGCCCCCAACAAAGTTGTTCCGCTGGCCGTGATTATGTCGTTACCGATTTGTTCATTTAAGTCAGGATGCTCCGAAACCTTAATTACTTGCGTAGGGTCATCGGGCAAAATTATATCTGTGCCATCCCAATTAAAATGAGTAAGTGGCTTCACCCCTGCTCCACTACAATCAGGCGAAGTGTCAACGTGGGAGCAAAAACAAATCGTTGGAACATCCTTATTGGTATTACTCGGAATCGTGGCATAGACATATCCCCATTCATCAAGATGAGCATCAGTAATACCTAAATCTAATAGCTCTTGCACCAGCAATCGACTCAAATCTTTCTGTTTTTCGGTAGATGGATTCGATGGTGAATTTGGGTCTGATTGCGTGTCAATTTGGACATACTTCAAAAACCGAGTACTTGCACTAAACATCTGATGTTTTTTCATAAAAATCTCAAGCGTTAACGATTGAAGCTAAATCAGCTGGCGAATAATTGATGTTTTTCAAGGTCTTGTCATCACCTTTTCTATACACCAAAAACTTACCTTCTATTTCCTTATAATAAGACTCCGTTCCTTTTTCGGCGTAGTGCTTCATGGTAGCTTCGGCTTCCTCTACCGTATTACAAGCCTTACTCATATTAGAGCGTTGCACCTCATCAAACAAAGTTCTAAATTTTTCGCCCAAACCAAACTCTAAAATTGCACCTGCCAATACATATTGAATATCGGCCAATGCATCGGCCACTTCTACAATATTATTATCATTGATTGCTTCTTGAAGTTCCTTTAGCTCTTCGGCTATGAGTGAAACCCGAAGGTCACAACGTTGTTTTGAAGGAATTTGTGGGGTTTCTAAAATTGGATGCTTGAATGTGCGATGAAACTCGGCTACTTGATTGAGGCAATCTAAATTTTGCATAATTTGAATTTATTCTTTTTAAACATTAAATGCATACACTTTGCTAAAGTAATATTATCTTTGAAACAAATTTAGGGCAATTTCTTTCTTCTAACTTTAAGATACTCTGTTTTAGAAAAAATTTTTGCCGTAAAATAAATAAAGCGATATTTGCGTTTGCAAAGTTGAACAAATTTCAATAATATTGCTACGTAACTGAAGCCAAAAAAT